>PPYE01432507.1_pt1 | contig 60594 bp, 72 predicted proteins | sample 1559881 | NCBI WGS metagenome assembly PPYE01 (sample SAMN08240022, study PRJNA423297) | Human gut metagenome, whole genome shotgun sequencing project. | reverse complement strand
ACTACCATTTTAGCAGGGAACTCCTTCTGAGTCACTCTTTTTATTTTTTCTGTTGCACTTGTATTGTAAAGCGGCCTCTTCTGTTCTTTGGTAAGAGGTTTTAGCTCTTGATCAGCAACGTAGTTTTCCATAGCGTCAATAACGTCCTGGTCTAGATTAGCTAACATATTGTCAGCGTACTCGGGAAGATTAAATTTTTGCGCGTTGTACGGCATTTTTATCACCTCCTTTCAAGGTTTTTAAAATCAGGAGACTTATCCTCCAGAAATATTTTGTACAATATATACAAAAATCTTTCAACATATTTGTCGCGACCACCGCATTTGTGTCACGAAAAAATCTGCTCGTAAACCCGCTTCTCGCTCGGCTGTTTTCAACTTTTTTGTCTGCGCAGACTTATATAATATAGAGAGACATACCTTGGCTCTCCCTTACCCGTTACCTCTATCGGGGAAGGGAGCGGGGAGGGTTGGGGTATAGGATCTACAAGCTGCCCCTTCAAGCTCGGCCAGGTTCTGTGATGAGGCTACCGATACTGGGGAAAAGGAAAAAGAAAATCGCGCGAAGCGCCTCGCTTTCAGGGGCAGGTATGTTGTAGACATTCACTTCAAGCAGCTTCGCTGCGCCTTTACAATCACGTTGTACTGGCCTGCGAAGCAGTTCATACCAAAAGCGGGGGAGCGTCAGTTACCTTTACAAAAAGCCGATAGGCGAGAGCTGTGATGTTGAGAGCGGAGCGATTGACTCACAGCGGGTTCCGTAGCTTCCACGCGCCCATGTGTGAATGTCTGCAATCAGCCCTGCCCCTTCCGGGATCATACGAGAGGTGAAGCAGAGACGGTAGCTGCTAAAATACGAAAAATCGCTTACGCGAACCATTACATCTCCATTTTTGATCGTCATTTTTTTTCATTTTCCAAAGAGCGATTTTGAGTTCGATGACCTTCATCGGCTCTGCTGAACCGGGTTCTTACTATCAGGCAGGAGCTTCTACCTTGTGACAGGGGAGACTGCCACTACCCGGGCTGAGCGGTTATTTCAGCTTCTTGGTGAGACGTATCAGCACGGGAGGATAGTAGAAGAAGAAACTTCTCGCAGGCAGTCGCACCGTGCAGACTATTCTCTATGTAGATGTAGAAGCTCCTGCCTGCTCGAAGTATAAAAAGCTAATCTTAAAATACAACAACTCCCTTGATAAGTATATGTTACCACTCAATACAAGATTTGTCAAGAACAAATATAATTTTTAAGAAAAAGAATCGATACAATATCTTTCAAGAAATGCTTCAATAGACGGCCCCGGCTTGCGGTTTTACTGATACATACCATCTACTGGTCAAAACAGGTCAAAAATGGTCCAATATACAAAAATAGATGCAAATAGGCGTGTTTTAAAGCCATTTTGAGGAGTTTTAAAGGCATTTTGGGGTAAAAATGAGGTGTTTTGAGGTGATTTTGGGGTTGGAAGAAGGGGATTTTGGATCGAAAAATGAGACGAGAGGGGGGATGGAAGGTGGGATGGTGGAGAAAAGAGCTGATGGGCTGGGGGTTTTTTAGACTCTTTCTATTTATGTAAAATATCCCCCATGCCTCTACCGCCGTTTTTCTCCATTTTCGGCGGTTTTTCTTCTCTTTTCGTCGTGCCTTGCCTGCCGCCTTGCCTTGCTTTGTCTATCTTGTTAGTCGCTACTTTTGACGGCGCTTGCCTTGCTATGCCTTTATGTTTCCAGTTTTTTCCAATTATTCATTCTGTTTCAATAATCCTCTAAATAGTTTTCAATACTACATCCTACAATTATCCACACTACATCATTATCATGCCTTTACGCTATATATTCCCACTATCCATAACTTTTCCCTATACCACACTCTTTCCCTTTTATCTCCACCGTTCATTCTATCATCTTCTCTTTTATCCTTCCTGTACACTTCTACAACCTTCCATGCTTTCTTATATGTTCTATTGGTACAATCATGCAAGGATATTATTATCTATCTAGTACAATAGTCTACGACGTGTCCTGGCGATCATCATTATATTTTCTATAGTCTTCTTATGACTGTTCTCTTTTTGTGTATCTTTATTCTTATACACTTCTTTTTGTTTGCTTTATACTGTACTGGTGTAACATACGTTACTTTCTATGATCCCTTTATATCAAATATTATGCTTGCTTTTACCACGCCTGTTTGGTTTTTGTTTGCTTACTGACCTTTTATTATTGTAATATCATGCTCATTATTTGTTTGTTTTATATGATATTATCACAACTTTTGTGTGTTATCGTTGGCCATGTTCGGCCGGGCGGGGCCTTGCTATCCTTTATATATAAAAATTAAGACTATTATGTTCGTATATTTGCAATAACAAAAACTTGAAAAATCGAGTAATTTTGAGTAAACGAGAGATATTTAAAGATTTTTATGGATATATTAGCTTTATTTGCTTATTTTGGCTGATTTTAAGGATTGTATACTATGCAGCATAGTGCTATGATATAGCCACAAGGTCAAGACAGACAGCCGATAGGCAAGACGTTAACAGCCTTGATTGTAACAGCAAAATACCGGCCGGCGCTTTTAGAAGTGTACCGCGTACGGTACCAACGTGCTAGCTTATTAGAGTTAGGCGGTGGGGGAACCTTGATAATTTAACAGTTTGCGACTTGTAAAGGCTTTTTGCTTTTGCTATACTATACCTATAAAAGGGGGAAAGTATAGCATGAAACAGAGGGATTATAAGCGAGAATATGAGCTTGCTAAACAACGAGGAGAAACTAAAAAGTACAAGTTTGTAGGCGCTCATGTTTTACCAGAAGTATCTGAAAAATTTAAAGAAATTGCGGCTGAAAATGGGACTTGTCCCGGTACTCTAATAAAAGAATGGATAGAGGATTATATCCGCAATAATTAGGGATTGTTATCAATCCCTAAAAATTTTGGTACTATGCAGCATAGTAATTCCTAAAATTCCCTTTACAACTTCCATTCCGTTTTCTCTATCCTTTGGATAGACTAAACAATCAGCTTGAATCCCCGGCGGTGGATAGCATGGATGAAAAGCAAACTGTTATGCTATAGCTTGACACGGGGCTTGTTACCCTAGCTGTCATTCTAATAAGCGGCGAATCCCGTAAAGTCCGCACGCAAAGTGCGCCTTTCGTGACAACGTGATTCAAGGCTTGTGGAAGTAGCAAACAGTGTGTTGATACCGACACGCGGCGTCAGTCAGAGTTAGACAGTCGGCAATCTGAACGCCTATAAAATCGGTGTGCTATCATGCGAAACGCGGGGCGGTGAGCGTTGCGGCGGATAGTTTAGGCAAGGTGCAATCTGTAAAGGTTGCACTAGAGTGTGAGAGATTCTCATACTGTAGTGTGGCCTTTACAACCACAACCATAAAAAACAATCAATCTTTTACAATCATCAGGAGGTACTACTATGTTTAACACCAATTATTCCATGCCAACCAATCTCGAGTCCATCGTTTCTAAACAGTCCGACGTAGAAAAGGCTCTGTCCACTCTGAACGCGGCTATCGACGCAAAAAAGTCCATGCAGGAGGTCGCCACTCTTGAAAGCTCTGCAAAAGAGGCTGTCAAGGCTCTGAACACTGCCATCGCTGAACAGTGGGTAAAGGAACAGCAGGAGCTGCCCGTCGCGGAAGCTGTCAAGGTTTATCTTGACAACGCCGGTGAAATCGCGGCCTTTAGACTTGCGAAACCTAGCAAGGATTCTGTCCACTACTCCATTACTTCCAGCAAGAAGTTCCTCTCTTACAAGAAACTGGAAAAGGCTATCAAGTCGGCTTCCTCCAGCGTATGGGAAACCATGTGCGCCCGTATGCTGCACAATATCGCGCTCAATCTCGCTTCTGAAAAGGAAGGTATTGGCGCGAAAACTCTGACCTCTACCATGGACAAGGAAACTGCCAAAAAGGCGGGAAGCGTGTTCGACGGCTCCTCTAATACAAAACTCGAAAAGCAGCTGAATGAAGTTGTAAAGGCTATGCTGCCGAAAGAATTCCCTGTCCCGCAGATGAAGCTGGCTGACGTTCGCTTCCTGAAGGGCGCAGTCTCTAACTTCAAAACCGGCAAAGAAGCTGGAATTGAAATTCAAAACGAAAACCGTTTCATCGCGGCTGTCATCGCTTCCATCTACGTCCGCATGAACGGTCTGACCTATAACATGACCAGCAAGGCTAAAATCCATAAGGCAGAAGCAAAATAAAATCAGAATCGGTTCTCGCGGGTTCATCCTAAAGCCCGCAACCATGGGTAAAACCAAGTTAAAATCAAGTTTACAGAGGAGGGGTTGACAGGATTCTTGAATTGTATTACAATGTATTACAGAAGGAGGTTGATAAAATGAATATCAGTATTCGTTTAAGTCAAGAGGATTCTGAACTGATTAAATCTTTCGCGAAACTTCATGGCGTAACTGTTAGTGAACTGATGCGTCAAAGCGTTATGGAGCGCATTGAAGATGAAATTGATTTAGAAGCCTACAACCATGCTGTCAAAGAGTATCAAGCAGACCCCAGGACCTATACTCTTGATGAAGTGAAAAAGGAATTGGGGTTGAAGTAGTGCACTATCACGTCATCTTTACTCCGTTTGCGCTCAAAAACCTAAAGAAATTGGATAAGCATGATGCTGCTATGATTACTTCATGGATTGAAAAGAATCTTGAAGGGTGCAGTGATCCGCGTGTCCATGGAAGAGGATTGGTTGCCAATCGCTCAGGTCAATGGCGTTATCGTGTAGGAGATTATAGAATCATTACAGAAATCCATGATGACAAAATCGTTATCATGGTGATGGAAATTGGTCATAGAAGATATATCTATGACTAAACCAAACTCAAAAGCCGCCTAGCAATAGGCGGCTCTTTTTTTACCCTCAAGACGAAAGGAATCTTGAAATGAGAATAGTGTGTGTCATTATGTGCCTGCTGGTCTGTCTGGCAGGCCATTTTGCTGTCCAGAAATATCTTCCGGCTCAAACCAAACCGGAAATCAAATTGGAATTGGAGGTCTTTTAATGAATCTCATGCAGCTAATCGAATCTAAAGGCTGGTCGTTTGAATACGACACAGAAGGGAATCAAGCAGCCCTGATTACAAAGTGTGGAACAAGGATTCCAGCAGAAACATGTCAATTTTCTTCCCCATTGGTGAGAAGTTGGACGTCGGATACCTTCGCGGCAATTGCAGACTTTTTGGATTCTGAACCAGATTGTCAGGACATTGAGGATATTGAAGATGTAACGGAAGCTCTCTGGAATCAGTGGTTTCAATATCAAACCCAATATTGTAGCAGCACTCCAACCAACTGGCTTCGATTCATAGCCCCGTCATCTGAACTTGAGCCTATCATAACGAAACTCAAAACCAATTTCCCAGAAACGCATGACATGGCACTTGTTGAGGCGGCGGCAATTATTTTGAAATCGGACAGACAATCCGATTATGAAGATTTGCGTGACTACTATTGCCGTCACAATGTACGCGATTTTGTATGGTTTGCAGTCAATCAAGAAATGAGGTGATCCTGTGTTTACACTGATAATCCTGTTTGCTGGCCTGTTCGTCGGCCTGATAGGTGCCGGTCTGGTAGGTCTGGCGGTCGAAAGCTATGCGGAAAAGCAGAGCAGAAAAGAGAAAATCAAAGCTGCTATATGGCGGCTGAAGGATGAAAGAAAGGCGGGATAACATGACCAGAGAGGAATTCAGAAAAACCGGCTGGAAGATGAGCTATGAGGACTTCCTCAAATGTGACTGTACGCAGTGCGAAAGAGAAAACTGCATCCATCGTGGAGCCTATCGCAGGGTTCCCAAAATCGATGGCGGCTTAGGTCTGTGCCCAAAACTGAAAGGAGAATCAAAATGAAATTCCTGAAAAGAAAAGGCGATGAAACCACTATCCGTACAGTCTGGAACGATGATAAAACCATCCTGTACGGCGTGGTTGGAACGGTGGAGGATATGCTTAAAGTTGGGCTGCTGGAATATTGCGGCTATCCCAAAAAGGTCTGGTGCTTTCTTGCAAATCCAGAAACCGGTTTATTGGATCGGTTTGCCCAGACAAGAGAAGAAGCTGTTAAAGAAGTGGAGGAATCAAAATGAAACTGAATATGGAATCTGTTCGTGAAGCTGCTAAAACAACCGGGTGGGGTGACTGGAGAAGCGGATGCTACACAGAAATCTTTCTCGATACCAGCACCGGCGAAGTCTGGGCAATAGAGCAAATCGGTTTGGGCCATTCAAACTGGACGGTCTACCATGATCCTAATGTGTTAAAGATCGGGGAGTTTGATACCCATGTAAGCGCAAAGACACTGGTCGAAAGGATCAATGATCGTCTTGAGGAAGTAGAACGCTTCAAGCAGTATGAAAAGCAGCATAGTAATTAAAGCTCTAGCGGGTGTGCTTCCAAACGCCCGCCCCATCAGTGAAAAGCAAAATGGAGGTCGATTGTATGAAAAACTTTGAAGGTTTCATGCGCAAGTTCGCAAAACAAAACCATGTTGAGGTTCAGTGGCAGCAGCTTCGGTTCGGCTATAAAAGGGCAAAGATTTCCTGCCATAGCTGGGCAGAGTACACCGCAGTGGAAGCCGCGCTGAGAAGAAATAAATCCCTTCGTGTGGACTACTGGGTCTGCTTTGACGGTGAGTTTGAAGCGTACCTGTACGTCATGCCGCTGGAGGATTACACCCAGCTCAAAGCAAAATCCAAAGTTGAGCAGGATAAGCTGGAGGACTGGTGGCAGCGATACCACAACGCAGATGCAGAAACCCGCCGCCTGATGGCGTGTGGAGCGATTGAGTAAGGAGGAAACCAATATGCCAATGGTGAGAGTATCCGTCATGGAAACTTTGGAGCGTGTGATAGAGGTCGAGGCAGACAGCATTCAGGACGCTGTAGACGAAGTACAGAAAATGTACGACGATCAGGAAATCGTTCTGGAAGCAAGAGACTTCGCCGGATATGAAATCAAACCGATTGCTTATGCAGAGTGGCAGGCAATCGAATAAAATCAACAAGGAGGTTATCATATGACATACTTAGTAGAAATTAAATCTTTCGAGGATTTGAAAGCAAAATATCGTGAGTGGGCCTTGAAACTGCATCCCGATATGGGCGGCACCGATGCAGAGATGCAGGTGCTCAACAATGAGTATGACCAGCTCTTTCCAGTCTGGAAGAACCGGAGCGAAGTTCACACCAAGGAAACCGCTGATTCTGATAGAAGATGGTTTTACACTCAGAACGGATGGGCAGGGAAGAATTACAAAGCTGGCCGCAGCACAAAGGAAATCGCAGAGATTATCAGAACCTATCTCAAGGAAGTCTACAGCGATTGCAAGTGGAGTGTGCGTTATTCTTCCGCTTCGATGTGTACCAGCATCCATGTCGCCTTGATGGAAGCGCCCTATCAGGTCTTTGTGGATGAAAGTAAAACCCATATCGACCTGAACCAGTATTACGTGGATAGAGAGGAACGTCTGGTTCCAGAGGCTAAGGAGATGATGACCGATGTAGTGGAGCTTATCAACTCCTATCGCTATGATGACAGCGACGGCATGATCGACTACTTTGATACCAACTTCTACTACGATGTTTCAGTCGGCAAGTGGGACAAGCCTTTCAAGGTGGTTTACAGGGAGAAAAAGAAACCGGATCACCGCCAGTATGAGACAGTGACGGTCAAGCAAACCAAAACCAGAAAGGTTATCAAAGCTCACGAGGTAGCAGCGCCGCTGGAACTAAAGGTCGGCCAGCACATCATCCTCAAAACCGGCTTTACTTACGGTTGTCATCGCGGCGCTATTTACGAAATCGTTTCCCTTGACCATGACCGCGTTGACTGCCTGAAGATGGGAAGAAAGCTCGACAAACATGTCACCTCCTACACCCAGAGAGGAAATCGCTTCTGTGCAGGGCAGGATAAATTCAGTAAATGGGTGGAAACGAACGCCATCGGCTTTGTGGAGCTGCGGGAGGAAACTGAAACCTACGAGGTGGAGAAAACAGTCAAGCAGCCTATCGAACCGGAAACCAAAATTGAAGGTAGCCAAAGCTATGAGTACACCGTCAGGGAGGACGTCGATACCAGAGACCAGACGCCAATCTGGCTTGTCAAGTTCATTACAAAGCTCGACAAGGAAACCTACGTCAAGGTCGCAAAACAGATGCGTGAGCTTGGCGGATACTACAGCAAGTTTAAATCCGCTTTCCTGTTCCGGGTTGACCCGACAGAGCAGGTCAAGGAACTGTTTGCGTAAAGGAGGAAGCAAAATGAACACAAACTTAGAAAATCTGTTTGCCTATATCGAAACACTGGGATGGAATGTTTATTGTGGTGATGATGGCTATGTTGAGCTGTCACAATGTTCAGGAGCCGGAGAGGATTTCCTCTTTACCGTTTCAGCAAACAATCTGATAGAGGATGTCAAGGACTACGCTGAAAGTTTTGACTCTGAAGAACACGCTGCTATGTGGTATGATGCAGGACAGAGCGGTGTGCGCGGTGTCCCGTCGCTCCATGAGCTGGTCGAGGATGCCGACGCGATTCAGGAAATGCTGAACGACCTTGCAATAAACCTGTGTGCATATCGAGCGAAGGAGGAAACAAAATGAAACGATGGACTATTAAGGAGCTAAATCAAATCAGTGATTTAGAATTGGCCCGCCGCATTTTGATGGAGCGTCAGAGGGGATTGTCGTATTATTCTCCGCTCAACAAAAAACTACAGTCTGCTATTGAACGGTTAGCTGAATTGGATAGATGTGAGGAGGAAACAAGATGAAATCCAAATGGGAAATCCGGCAAATAGATGCCATCGCCTATGATGACGGCTGGACATACAACGAAAGCTATCATCTTGGCGTAATGAAAACCAGCAGCAAGCATCTGCATAGAGCCTTTACACATTGGCTGCGCAATACAAGAGGAATCCAGTTTGGCAAAGGAACAATCCGAATCGAAGATCAAGGTGACCTGCTGGAAATTCAGGAACGAAAGTCCGGCAGGCCGCTGTTTGTTGCAATCTATCAGGAGGGGTAAAAATGAAGACATTGTTGTTCACCTATGATGTAGAAGAAATTCTGAATGGCACTGAGGGAGAAACCTGTATGACAATCACGATGGCAGACGCTGCCGCCAAAGAGATTTTGGAGGGCGGCTACAACCATCATGTTGTTGAGGTAATCCGTCACAACGAATATCTGAAAGGCCGTCTGTGGTCTGGGGAAATCAAGGATGTAAGGGAGGCTTAAAAGTGGAATTCAGTTTAAAGACAACCATCGAAGAAGACCTGCAATACCTGATCGAAGCAAAAGGTGGTCAGGAATGGTTGTTCAATCACTATATCGCATTGTATCCCTGTAACGATGGTTGGTATCAGCTTATCTATGACGGACACCAGGTCTGTTATGGCTCCTTAGAGGAAATCAATGCGGTAACAAAAGCGTTGTGCAGAATCGTTGATATTGAAAATGGGGAGGAATCAGAATGAAACTTTGGATGTACCGGCTTAGAATTTATAACCGGAGAGGGGAGTGTGCAGGACAGTCCGTCGGCTTGATTCAGGCAGAAACCGAAGAAAAAGCAAGGGCAGCTTTGGCAGAGGATATGGGCGACAACGCCTGCATCGCCAACATCTGGGAACCAACCATCAGCGATAAACGCACAGAGGAATGTTACATTCCCTTTAACGTTCATTTTTAATCAAAATTATACCAAAAAGACCAACAAAGTATATAACCAACAGGAGGAAATTATTATGAGAAACAATTACGCAGCATCTGGACTGAAAGGCATCCGTGTAGCAGTAGGCATGTACAACCGCAGAAACGAATTTGAGGCCGTCATCTACGGCAATCTGGAAACCGGAGAGATTACCTGCCGGATGTTCGCAGACCGCAACTCTGAACCAGAACGATTTGAAAATGAAAACACCGTCATCCTTTATAACTCGATACGCCAGGTAGAAGCTCCTTCCATGCAGGATATTGTTTCCATCTACTACGCAAAGCAGATGCAGGCGTTCTCCGATCAGCAGCTGGATGCAAGCTGCCTGAACCAGCATACCAAAGAGGTAATTGCAGAGCAGTGCGCAAACCGCAAGAGCCGCCTGCTGAGAATCAAAAACAAGCTGGAGAGCTACGAGAGAGAGGTTGACGCTACAATAGCAAGATTGGCAATGTAAGCTGCCTGACGAGTCTTGGAAGATTAAGACGAAACCGGCGTTGTGCCGGTCGCAGTATAGCAAAAGCAAAAAGTAAAAAGATTTTAGGAGGAAACGACTATGACAAATAGAGAAATGGAAACCATCAACAACATTATCCGCGAGAAGACCTATTGCGACGAGGAGATCCCAGGCAGCGGTTCCTTTACCTATCAGCTCTATGCGGATTACCGTGATGAACTGGACGATGCCAATATCAAGCAGATTTTCAATAGTTGTGATCCAAAAGAAGAATTTTTAGATTTGCTGATGCAAGGCTACGATGACGTGATGTGGGAGGACGAATGCGAAATCGTCTCTACGATTATGGCAAATCTCGAAGAAACCGATGTGGAACTGGATGAAGATGAAATCCGGCAGTATGTGCAGGAAAATGTGTGCATTGAACTTCCAGAAGATCATTACCTTTCCCAGCAAGTCAACGTCAATATCTATCTTGATACCGGCGATGCAAACTATGATTTCACGCTGAACACCTTCGGTCAATGCTACTACGGGGACCCGGAAAAACCAATCGATGATAAAGCAAGTCTGGTCTGGTTGGCTAAAACACAAGGATATACAAAAGAAGATTTGTACAATGCTGTCTACAGCGAAGATAAGATTGAATCCAAATTCCTTTCGTCGGTTCGCCGGGAGTGCGCCAATATCGTCAGCAGCATCAATGCACTGGTGTTCTGTGTGAGAATGTCGTTGGAAGATGCCATCACATTAAACAGTGTGTTTGAAAAGCCGCATAGTATCATCTTAAATACGGGTGTGACCTGCGGATTGTATGACAGTTGGAGCGGTGGAGGCAGTACGATGGAGATTGAATTGGAAAAACCAATCTCAATCCCGCTCGACATTATCCATACAGCTTTGCCGGATGGCTGCAACGAACATTACAGTATCAAGAACTGTTACGGCGTTTGCGATAGTTTCTGGACAGACGGTTGCTACAGCCTGGTATATGATACCCCAAAGGAGGACATTGCATAATGAATGAGAACACAAAGCTGAAAGAGTGGTATACAACCAACTACCCATCCGATGAGCTGGGAGCTGAAATCAATCCTGATTCGACTTTCCAAAATCTCTTTGATGCCCTCGACCGGTACAGGGATGTTTATGAGGTCATCGGTGTGGGAGACAGCTTGGTGAGAGAAAGATTGTTTGAAGCTCTGGCCGATGTGACGCACTACGATTACGATACAATCTACAACCAGTGGTTGATGGCTTAGGAGGAAAACAGCATGACAATCTACTTAAAGGATGGCGGTGTAGAAAACTGCCTGTCAGATGAACACAAAGCTGAATTTTGGGAAGACCTGATAGAGCGTTGCCTTGGCCGCGACGCTCTTACTTTTTATCAGAATGACATCCAGACAGAAGCAAAAGAAGCATTGGAGGAACAACTTAGCGACCTGCAATTGAAGCTAGTACATGCTTCAGAGCATCTGGAGGAAAGCCTGTGGCAGATTGGTACTGCAAAGAGCATGAGCAGAAAGCATATCACCGATCTGCTTAACGAAGTAAATCGACTTTTAACAGAAATCAGTCAGCAGATTGATAAGGTTATTTATAAATAAGAGGAGGATTTACGATGTTCGATATGTCAAAAGACACCTATACCTGCGACTTCTGCGAGTTTGAAATGCAATGGGATGGCCATGATGAAGTTCATGGAGAGGTGTGGGGCTGTGAAAAATGCGGTCAGGTTTTCTGCTCAAAATGCTTCATCGACCGTTATGGCTTTGCGTCTTACATGGAAATGATGCAGGACTTTGATTTGATCTTGTGCCCAGACTGTTATGAAAAAGAAAAGGAGAGTAAATATGACAAAGAAATATATTGACTTAAAGGAAGCTTATGACGCTAAAACATTACAGTTTTGGTCGAATAGTGCTGGCGATATATTTAATCCCAAAACAGGAGACGATTGTAGCGTTGAAGAGATGCCGTTCAAACTCAAAAACCTTTACTTAAATTACTGGGGAGAAACCTATTATGTGCCGGTGTATGTTGCAGAGTATAATGGCGAGCCATCCATTGTATTAAATTATCTCTTTGATGAATCGTACATTGAAGATGTAAGCGAAAAATTAGAAGAATGCAAATCGTCCGCAGACATGAACAGAGCGTGGTGCGCTGTTCATGATTTGGCAAATCTGCTGGTGGATAGATTGCCTGGATGTACAGTTTTTGCTGGAGAAGGCACAGATCCTGATGGTCATGAAATTTCAATTTTAGTTCCTTATCGGAGGCGCAATATGCTGGAAGGAATCGATAAGGATTTAGCAGAGTTGATCTACCCAACCTTTGAGGAGTTATTTTAGGAGGAACAACCATGTTTAACAATACCTTTTACCCAACCCCAGAAACCATCGCAAACAAAATGCTGGAAGGAATCGACTTTACCTTTATCCAAACAGTACTGGAACCCAGCGCCGGTAAGGGAGACCTGATCGCTGCCGTTCAAAAGGCGAACGATAGGGCTAAACATAGCTACAACTATAGCTCCATTGACATTGATGCAGTGGAGCTTGACCCCAACCTGAGAGCCTTGCTCAAGGGAAATGAAATCCGCGTTGTGCATGACAACTTCCTGACCATGCACACCTCCAAACACTATGACCTGATTATTATGAACCCGCCTTTTAATGAAGGGGACAAGCATCTGCTCAAAGCCTTGGAGATGCAGCAAAACGGCGGGCGGGTTGTTTGCCTGCTCAATGCAGAGACAATCCAAAATCCATATTCCAATACCAGGAAGGATCTAGTGCGCAAGCTCAAAGAATACGACGCCAGCATCGAATATGTGCAGAACGCTTTCCGGGACGCAGAAAGAAAAACCGATGTGGAGGTTGCCATTGTCAAGGTCAAGATTCCAGCAAAGAAACCGGAATCCAAAATCCTGCAAGACCTGCGCAAGGAGAGTGTTATCCCAGAGGAGGAAAACGAAAGCAGCTTCGGCGGGATTGTGGTTAATGACGTTATCAAAGCAGCTGTGCAGTCCTATGAGTTTGAATTAAAGGCCGGCTTCCAGCTCATCGATGAGTTTAACGCGATGGCTCCGATGCTGTCCGAAACTTTTGAAAATTATAGACCTATTTTGTCTCTGAAAGTCGACGGTAAAGATGCAAGCAAAAATGCTTTCGTGAAATCAATCAGAAGAAAATACTGGCGGGCGCTGCTGGACAATAAAGAGTTCTCCGGCCTGCTTACCTCCAACCTGAGAGATCAGTATTACAGCAAAATCAATGAGCTGGTTGACTACGATTTCTCCCTTTACAATATCTATTCCATCCGGCTTGAAATGAGCCAGCAGATGTGTAAGGGTGTTGAGGAAACCATTGTGGATTTGTTCGATGAATTCTCTCACAAGCATTACTGGTCTGAGTGCAGCAACAATATCCACTACTACAACGGCTGGAAAACAAACAGCGCTTACAAGATCAACAAGAAGGTCATCATCCCGCTGCGTGGCTGGAGAGACCTCGAATATTCCTGGGGCGGATTCAGACCGACGGACTATGATGTCGTGAAAAAGCTGCATGATATGGAGCGTGTCTTTGATTACCTTGACGGAGGGGAAGATACCACCGGGTACATGGAACAGATTCTGAGAGCAGCGGAACAGACCGAACAGTCCCGCAAGATCAACTGCAAATACTTTTACCTCACCTTCTACAAGAAAGGAACCTGCCACATTGAGTTTAAAGATCAGCGCCTGCTTGATAAATTCAACATCTTCGGTTCCCAGCACAAAGGCTGGCTTCCGCCGAGCTATGGAACCAAATCCTACCAGACAATGACCAAGGAGGAACAGGCAGTTGTCGATGACTTCCAGGGTGAAAAAGAATATGAGAAGGTGATGGCAAACAAGGACTACTACATGTTCGACAGCAGTTCCGTTCTGATGCTTGAAGGGAATACATTTTAATCAGGAATAAATGCAAAATATACCTTGATAAATATATGTTTCTGTGGTAAAATAGATTCAAGAGATAAAGTACAAAGGAGGATGAAGATGGAAAAAGTAATCTACTTAACAAATGGCTCCGCCGCTCTGTCAGAAAGCTATCAGCAGGTCGAGAGCTTAAAGGGTACAGGCAAATCCAAAAACCTCCGTGCCCACCATACAGCTATGCAGCCAATCCGAAGCAAAGAGGATTTCGATAAGTTCTGCACTTACTTCCTGTCCAATCACAATTACCGAGACTATGCGCTCTTTATTGTCGGCATTGAATTGGGAACCTTGCGCAGCTGCGACCTGCTCAAACTCAAAATCCAAGACGTCTACGATGGCAAAGAGTTTAGAGATACCGTCTACGGTGTTGTGGAGCAGAAGACAGGGAAGATCAAAAACGTCTACATCCCCGATGGAGCAAAGACGGCGTTGAAATTATACCTATCCCACCGCTGTGTGCAGTCGTTGCAAGAACCGTTGTTTATCTCCCGCAAAGGAAATCAGCTTTCCGAACGGCAGGCAAGAGAGATTTTGAGCAAGGCAGCAAAGGCAATTGGCGTCACCTATCCGGTTGCCATGCACACCCTGCGAAAGACGTGGGGATACCACACCTTTATCAACCACAAAAATGACAATATGGCCCTGATGGACATTATGAAAAGCTACAACCATTCTGCCCCCGGCATTACGCTGCGCTATATCGGCATGGATGAGGAGCACCGAAAAGAAATGTGCATGGGGTTTGAGATTAAAGGAGAAGATCAGCATGAGTAAATTTATCAAGACAGACGATTTTCAGTGGGTACAAAAGATAGACGAAAACACATTCCGACTGATTCAGGTGACAGAGTGGTTTGGAATGTATGATGTTTCCGAAGGTGTAGTTCCAGTCGATACACTGGATCAGGATGAAATCCGAGAGGCGCTTTATCCGTTTGGCTATAGAGATATGGAGCAGGTAAGAGAAGAATATGGAGATGCCGCCAATCAGATTTTGGCGGAGTGTGTGTTTGAATCAGAGACATCTCCGTTCTTAACTTTCCAAACCGAAAGGGAAGCTATGGATTATGTCAACCGATACATCGAACTACATGGACAGGATGAGGAGGAAACAAAATGAAAAAATGCGATTACTGCGGCCGCGAACTTGGTCAGTACGATGACTTTTATCTGGTGAACGACGGCCTGCCAAACGAACGCTATGAGTGTTACAACTGCCATGTTGACAAACTGGAAAACGGAAGCGAAACCAGCTGCGAGTGCTGCTTAGAATACTTTGACTATGAGAACCTGAAGGTCAATCCAGAAAATGGAATCAAGGAACTTTGCCCTTACTGCGGCGAGGTTTGGTGTGAGTAGAGGAGGAAACGACTATGACAAAGAAAATTGCAGATCTGAAACCAGGGACCAGATTTACATACGGAAAGCACAACTGCATGGTGCTTGACCATCTGGAGCAGGGTACGCTTTGTATGGTGTTGGATAGTGTGAAGTGCAAATTCGGCCAGAACAACAATTATGCGGAGTCAGAATTGAAAGAGTATTTAAACGAATGGTATCTGGATGATTGGCTTAACGACGGCGCTTGCTTCACAGATTTTGTTGAAATGGAGGTTGACTTAACAGCGAATGACGGCCTGGATGATTATGGAAAGTGCCGTTGCTTCTTAGCTCCCCGAACCTGTGAGCAGCATCGCAAATACCGAAAACTGATCCCAAATCCTGATGAGTTAGAGTGGACAGTGACAGCGTATAGTACAGAAAGTAACAAATGCTCCTACGACGCTTATCTGGTCACGTCTGCTGGTGCTCTCAGCATCATCTACTTCAGCTACGGCGTGTATAGCGCGTATGGGGTTCGCCCGCTTTTTATCCTCAATCCATCTGTTCCGTTCAACACTCCTGTAGTTGAACATACCTTAAAGCCGGGTCAAATCCTTTCTGTCAATGACATCCAGTATATCGTGGATAAAAATGGAATTTTGCATAGAGTAAGGGAGAATGAACATGAATAAACGTTTTGAATCTAAAACATTCCAGTCTGCATTAAAGTCCTATGCCGGAGGTACAGATCAGGTGTTCCCACAGACCATCGACCGACTTGGCAGAGATTGTTACTGCTGCATCGAACCAAGACGCTATTCTGCGGTGATGTTCTACGAACCTCCTGTCGATGTGGTTCGGTCTCAGAATTATCCTGACATGAACGCCGTTTTAGAATACTTTCCATCATGGCCGACACCAGATGTGACAGAAACGCCGGACTATGACAGGTACTTCATCTCCAAACAGGACGAAAAGAAAACCAACGCTGCACTTAAAACCCTATATCAAAAGGAAAACAAAAAACTGGTAAAAATTGGTAACAGCGTGTTCGACTGGAAGCTGGTTCATTCCCTGATGAGACTGACCGGAAACCTCATCTTCTTTTCCAGTACCAATCCAAAACAGATTGCTGTTTTATATGGAGATGACTGCTGCGCAATCCTCTGTCCAGTTAACGCTCCGGCAGAAGGTAAGCCAACTATCGAATCATTGTTAGAGGAGGATTTATAATGGAACCTTGCACCATCTACACCGTTACCGTCTATACGCCGGACAAAAAGAAAAAGGTCTGCAACTATCTGGAGGCATCCAAAGCAAAATCCAGAGCAGATGCCATGATGGAAAAGCTGGTCGTACAGATAGCATCCAAACCGGAAACCGATGCGGTTATGGTCATCGAGGATGGAACCAAAAGACAGATTGTCGGACTTCGTTGCGGCAATCCAGTTTGTACAGCAGGCGTCGTTCTCTACGAAGCGCCGCTGGTATTTTAAGGAGGAAAGTAAAATGGAAAAATTATTTGCGCTTGAAGCGATTCAAAAAGGGCGAGACTTTGGTGAAGTGCTCCAGATGTGGAGAGAATCGTGGGAGACAGCGAAAAAGACAGTAGAGAAGATGGAGTCCGATCCGGCAGAAGTTTTTGCTGACACCTTGGCGCTGGTCGCTTATGGCACCTACCTGATGGGTGTTCAGGACGGTATGGGGTTAGACTTGAATCCAACTTCTCAGCAAATGCAGGAGTTCTATTCCAACATTGTACAGTAAATCAATCTAAAAGATGGGGTCGGGAAACACGACCCCATCTCACAAAGCAAAGGAGATATATTATGGGAATCTTTTTCATCTTAGCAGCACTCGCTTACCTTTACCTCAAAACTCTGGTCAGCAGAGCAAACCAGTCCGCCAAGAACAACGCCTGGATGATTCAAAATGAACATCTGTTAAAGAAATAGGAGGCGCACCATGGGAGAAATTATCGCCTGTATGGCCGGGATTGCAGTCTGGTATCTTATCAACAAAAAGCTGGACAAGATGCAGCAGGAGAGAACAGCTAAAATGCAGGCTATCATGGAAGAACGACGCAGGCAAAACAAATTGCAGAGCGACATTCTCTGGAACCTACGTTCTGAATGGCTGATGGGAAAATGGAAGGTGCCGGAGGAACTAAGGTTCAAGCCGTTTTATCTGCAACATGAAGCTCTGAAGGAAGAAGGGCGCAGGAGAATCCGCGCCGCCGGTATGGAACCAAACGAACTTTATATCCGCACATCGCTTTAATTGAGAGGAGAATTTTGTTATGACAACCAACATGAATATCATCGACATCACCAACGACGTAACTGAAATCAAGGAAGAAGAAACCATGACAGAAAATAACAACATGACCACCATTGAAAAGGAAACCACCGTAGACGAAGCCTTTGCCGAGGCCGTCTCCTTAATCCCAGAGGAACTCATTGAGGTTGAGGATGGAAAACAGTTTGAGCGCTCCAGTGAAACCGTCACCATCAAAACCTTAATCAACCGGTATAAAAAGGGCAGCATCCAGATTCCAAAGTGCCAGCGCCTTTACGTCTGGAAGGAAAGTGATGTTGACCTGCTGGCCGACAGCATCCTGCACAACTTCCCAATGGGAATTATCATCATCGGTGAGTGTGAGAAAGCAAAGTATCTGCTGGATGGTTTGCAGCGCATCACCTCGATTGTGAAACTTCTTTCCTCGGACAAGCTCAGCAAAGAGGACAAGAAAGAAATTACCGATTACAGGGTTGTGGTTGAAACCATTCATGGCATGACCATGGATGATATGAACGCCTTTATCCAGCGATGCAACATGGGTGTCAAGATGTCCGCCGCCACCAAACACAGAGCCGGTCTGCCGTCCTCCCTGTTCAATGCGGTTGTCGATCTGGCTGGCAAACCGGTTTTCCGTGAAGTCAAAACCAACCGCACCTTTACCACCGCTGCCCACAATGAGCTGATCGCCATGCACTCCTTACTTGCCGCTGCTGGTATTCCGGCTGGCAAGAACACCGCTGCGGAACTTTGTAAGAGACTCAAAGCCTGTGAGCCGGAAATCATGCTGAAGGTTGATGAAGCAAACCGGCTGGTCGATTTCCTGTCTGATGTTTTCTTTGAAATGCCTGACTTCTTGGAGGCAATGGGGCAGGATGAAGAGACAGCGAAGGTCAGAGCAGAACACCTCTCTGTCAAGGCACTCAATGTCAACTTTGCAGCAGCTTTGTTCCGCCTGATGGAAAAGAATCCAGATGTGACCGTCGGGGAAGTCCAGTACATCGTCAGCCAGATCTTCGCAGGGAAGAACGCTGCTAAAGATTATGCGGCCACCACCTCCAGAAACAGCGCAGATGAAAAGAGCCTCATCAACAGAGTTAAGGTGCTGGAACAGTATCTTGCACAGGCCAGAAAACACTTGGCAGAAAACGCGGAGCATGATGCCATGATGCAGGAAGCACAGACGGCACAGGAGCCGCAGGCTGAACCTGAATTGGAACAGGAAGCAGAACAGATTTTCGATTCCTCAGAAGCTCCAGAACCTTCTGTAGACGAACCGGAAATGGAATCCAGTACCGGTGACCTTCCGGATGAAATCGTCCTTGTAGACGATATAGAGGGCTACCAGAAGTTCTGTGCAGAGCATGAGGGAGGTTCGCTGATCCACTCCTCCGGTGATCCGGAAATCAAGTTTTCCGATTTCACCGAGGAAGATAAGTACGACCTGTTCCTTGCCAGCAAAACCAACGACACAGAGCAGATGGACAGAATCATCGCCAGAAGGGACGCGGTGATGGAGCTGACTGCTGAGTAAAACAAATTTGTTAAACCGCCAGCAATGGCTGTTTATAAAAAAGACTCCCGCAAGGTGCGACTTGCGGGAGTCAATCCAGATCACTGCTTGTCCTGTTTCAGGTGCAGGAAGTCAGCGATCTTAACTTCGATTGGGTGCTGTGCTTTGGTAACTATAAGCCTGATAATCTTATAGCCGTAATGCAATAGCACTACTCTCAAAATCACAGCAGTCCAATCGATACTTGGAATCACAATACAGATGGTGTGAATTATCTCATCCATAAATCCCTCCTTTGTCTTAAATTCCTATTGCAACAAGCAAGCAAACGCACCCTGCGTTCGGGTCGACAGCAAACGCCTGATACGTTGCTTTGCTTGCGGAGAAACCGGCAGGGGAGGGACGATTCCAAATCTAGCTTATCACAGCAAAGCCAAAATGGCAAGTGCTTCGGAAAGCCTCTGAGAGCATCTTGAATCCATTTTAAAATCAAATGGAAACTGACGTCCAAGATCATGCAAAAAGTCTCCAGGGCCTTTAGAGAAGCACTTGGCACTATTTTAAGACATTACAGAGAATGAAAGGGTGTATAGAATGAATATTATCATCACTGATTTAGCCAAACAAGAAAGTATGATTCCAGATACCCATATGTGGGATAAGAGACTGTCGTGGAAAGCAAAAGCAGTTTTGACCATGTTGATTGTTGCAGCAGACCATTATGAAGTCAGCCAATGCAAACTTGCTGACTTGTCGTCGGATGGTGAAGCGGTTGTTCGTTCCGCTTTAAGAGAATTAACCAGATATGGTTACTTAATCAGAGAACGAACTCGATCCGAAGATGGAAAAATGGGAGAGGTACTATATAAAATCTGTCTTTGCCCACCAGGAGCAACCGCAAACGATTATACGGCTCTGCTATGCAATTACGCCAACGCTCCAAAACCACGCATCTAAACAAACTCAATACAGTAAAGTCTAATATTACAGAAAGAGGTATGACTATGAGCAAAATTATCACAGACAAACGAGGCAGTTTTATTGTCATGTCAAGCCATCACTTATGGGATAAGGATTTGACTTATCGCGCAAAAGGGCTGTTGTGCTTCATCCTGGCCCTGCCTGAGCACTGGAAAATCAACGAAGCAGGTCTGATCGCGTATGCTGGCAAAGATGGCAAAGCTGTTGTGCGCTCTGCGATCAAGGAACTGATCGACAAAGGTTACCTTGCCAGACATCAGACCAGAAGAGAAGATGGACGACTGGGAGAAATGGAGTATGTGATTCGACAGAATCCTCACGCTGATTCTGACGAGGATTTTGAAAGCCCCGTAGAAGAAGAACCTTTTTCTGACGAACCGTGTTCCGATATTACGCCAGCGGATTCAAAGCCGCCGATTGAACTGCCAGCGTCAAATCAGCCACTACCTAATATTATTAAGAGTAAATATTATAATAATAAATATTATAAAAGCAAAGATAGATTGATTGATAACGCGCGTGCGCGCGAGAGCGAATGTGTTAGTCAGTGTGGAAAAGTTGAAAACTCAGAAATCCAGCGACTCTATTACCATCGGGTTATCGCAAACAACATTGGCTACGATGCGCTGCAATCTGAATTTCGGGACAGCAGGGAAGAACTTGATGAGCTGGTGGAGTTGATGGTCGATGTCCTCACAGCTGACCCGGATTCCACCACCTACATCGCCGGACAGGAAATGCGGACAAGCGTTGTCCAGTCTCGCTTCCTCAAGCTCCAACAAGTCCATCTGGAGCAGGTACTGCTGAGTCTTAGCAAAACCACAAAGCAGGTCACCAATATGCGATCCTACCTGCTCACCTGCCTCTATCAGTCCTTCGTTACAGCTCATAACGAAATCCGACAGGAGGTGAATGCTGCAAACTTTGCCTAAAAAACGCACCGATTTTTGCATAATGCAAATAAAATTGCAAAAATTGTTTTGCTTTGTGCAAAATACCGCTTGAAACAGGTGGGTTTGGGTGCTATAATAGGGTTAAAATCAAATGAAAAAAGAATTACATAAAAGGAGATGCCGAAATGGTCCCAGAAGTTCAGTTACTAGTCGATAAAATGCTCAACCAGTCTTTCGCTTGCTCTTTGGTTTGTCCGGCAATCCCAATCGAAATGCAAACACATTCGCATCCATTGGCTAGATGGTGTAACGACCAGGGTATTTTGCAAAGCACAGATGACGCTGCGTACATCAACGAAGAATGGTTGTCTTTACAGACCAAGAACATCAAGGAAGTGCAGCAGGTAGCAGATAACCGATATGTACTTCGCTTTGCAGGAAGTGAAGATTACATGGAAATTTTATTTGACTGATAAAGTACCCCGATTTTCGGGGTACTTTTTTGCGGATAAAACTTGTATTTTATCTGAGCTTTGTGGTACAATAAAACGTAAAGGAGGGTCCAAAATGACACACCAAGATGTTACAGCCATGCAATTGGTCCGATTTATCAGAAACCAATCGAATATAGATTCACTCTATCACATTGTCGGCCAGCTGTCCAAAGAGGAATTTGGTTTCCTGATGCTGGCGCAGCAAAGCGAAGAAGATGCCGTCGCTTTCCTCGACAGAAACCAGCAGGTACTGCGGTCAATGGCTGACAAACTCCAAGATCAACTCTGCTCTGCACTGGAGCTGCAACCAAAACTGGAATTGGATTTCGATGCTGTCTATGAGGAAGCTAGAAAAATCCAGGTGTCCGGATCGATGAAATTTTCCAGAACAGTGCATAACTATGAGTACAAGCACAAACTGCTTATCAGTGATATGTCTGTGGAACAAATCGAAGATTTTGTAAGAGAAAACCAGCAGCACAGCACCATCACTATTTACAAGAACACCTTGCAACCGCTCAGTGCTTATGTACAAACGCTGATGTCAAGAAATTTAACAAACGTTTCCCAGAATGTTATCAGCAAAATCGACTACAAAACCATCGACTTCTCGGATGTGTTGAGGCACTACTCCTTTGCGTCGGAGCAAGAGGTGTTGAAGTTTATCGATGAGATTGCCCCTCCAATCGAGCATAACATCGCCAGCAACAGGGTATCCATGATTATCTTGCTGTGCTATGCAGGCGTCCGCCCAAATGATGTCCTGACCTTGAAGGAAACCGATTTGCAGGATGGGAAGCTCCTCTATGATGGGGCGCTCATTCCGGTTCATCCGCTGGTAACACAGATCCTTAACCTCTGGAAGAAAGATGGGTCCTACAGTATTCGGGAAGATTCTATAGAGGTGACGCCGCTGATTGACAACGATGCTCTGGTCAAGTCTCACCGACCAATGAAGATGACCGACTATGGGACTGCTCTAAAAAATCTGATCCTGCGTTCTAAGACAACCCATACTGAGACAACCTACACTGACGTATACTCCGCCGGAGCGTATGCTCGTTTTGTCGCAAAAGGGGAGTACAACAATGCAGAGCGAAACCGTGTTGTGTATGAAAACGACGTGCGCAATTGGATAAGGGCGTTTGATATTCAGCTCACCGATGAACAAAAATCCTTTTTCCAAAGTTAGCACACAGCAGAAAATAAATTATATTTTAGGCGAGGCCGGTTGGCCTCGCCTATTTTTTTGTTTAAAGAAATGGCTTGATTATGCGGTATATCCGAGTTGAAGATAAATTTCGGAATAAATGCAATTTGGTACTTGACAAATACAAGTTCTTGTGGTATACTGGAAACAGTTCAAGAGAAACGGATATAAGTTATATTTTGCGTGTTAGCCAAGTGGTAAGGCACGGGACTTTGACTCCCGCATCCAGACGTTCAAATCGTCTACACGCAGCCAGCGATCAAAATTAAATTCCAATAAAACCTCTTATTCCATCAAAGAAGTCGCGGCTGATCGCGCCGCGCAATATGGTTCTGTAGCTCAGGTGGTAGAGCGTCGCGCCGTTAACGCGAATGTCGTGAGTTCAAGTCTCACCGGGACCTCCAGTGTCATCAGTGCATGGCACCTCCTTGTTGGTTGTCTTGCTTCCCGGCGGCAAGAGAAAGAAAGCCGGGATATGGGCTTCTAGCTTAATGGCAAAGCCACCGCCTCATAAGCGGTTCGTTGTTGGTTCGAGTCCAGCAAAGCCCACCAAGGGAGAAAGTTCTAAAATGAACCAAATGCTCAATGTCTGTGGCCGGATCGGCACACAGCAAAGCAAACTCCCCACCATTCTTTTGCAGATGGCCGCTGTGTAAAAGCAATCTTGTACGGTTGTTACGCCGGATTGCCTGCAAAGGATATGCTAGTGTAGCTCAGTTGGTCAGAGCGCGTAAAGCCGGTTGACTTTCGACCGTTACAGCAACTTTACTTGTCATGTCAAGACCGAGGCCGCTGGTTCGAGTCCAGCCACTAGCACCCATGAGGTCGTGGCGAAATTGGCAGACGCTCCAGACTTAGAATCTGGTGGTTTATCCGTGAGAGTTCAAGTCTCTCCGACCTTACCATCACATCCCTAACAGCAATTTTTTTGAAGTGATCTGTTAAATCATAATTCAAAATGGGATGTTTTACATTACGCCGCTAACAGCAAATTAACTTCTCAATAAGAAAACTCTTTGACAAAAAGAATCAAATGCGGCGTTTTATACAGGCAATCAGCTGACTACTGAACACCTGGACTTCTATATCGCTCCTGGATTTGCAGTCACAATCTCTCATTTCCTATCTATCCCTTTCCTTTGCTATCACTTTCTCTTTTCCAGGAGCGATCACCTATACCATCGTGGTGAAGTGGTAACACCGTATGGGTAGCTGCATACGACCTCCAGGTTCGACTCCTGGCGATGGTAACCCATAGCTCCGAAGTTCCTTGCGGCAGGGAATGAAAATATATGCCGCCATATATGAAGCGGGTAGCTCAACTGGTAGAGCAATAGACTTGTTGCGGTGTATCACATCGCTTACAGCAATTTTCCCTATTTGTTGTCTGTTCAAATCAGATCCCGCTTCAACAGCACGTCGCTTGCAGCAAATATACGTTTAATAGAAACACAAAGGCGACGTATTGGGTGGTCCTGGTGGACAGCTATCATGCGGCAGGAATGGAGGCCGCTCACAGCAATATTTTCCAAGATAGTCTGCAAAACTGTCGCTCTTCTGTTCGATTCGGAAGCGCCCACAAAATCCATTTTTTTAGAGGTGAAAGAAATGTTCATGCAATCCTTAGAAAGCCATCTGAACGAGTGTAACAACCGCTCTGTAACAGAAAATGGTGCGGTGGGTTATAAGTCTACAGGCAAAGCCCTCCTTGACCTAAATTTTTTAACCTCCAGTTTGCGCAGCGCAAACGAACAAACCATTATCAGCAAATTCGATGCGGCCTTTCAAGAGAATCCAGAGTTGGCTTTGAAGTGGCTGTTCTTTGCCAGAGATATTCGCGGAGGTATGGGAGAACGCAGATTGTTCCGCGTGATCCTCAGACACCTGGTCGATCAATGCTACATGGTGGTGAAGCCGTTCCTGAAATTGGTCCCGGAATATGGACGCTGGGATGACCTGTGGTGTCTGCTTGACAGCAAAGCCAACAAGTGTGTCGCTGGTATCATCAGGGAACAGCTGGCGCAGGACATGGAGCACATGAAGCATGGCAAACTGGTTTCACTGCTTGCAAAGTGGTTGCCATCCGCAAAAGGAAAGCACAAGGCTGCTGAGGAGAAAGCGAGAAAAATCCTCCAGCTCACTGGCATGTCCAGGCCGCATTATAACAAAACCCTCTCTGCACTCCGACGTTACATCGACATTGTGGAACGCAGAATGTCTGCTCAGCAGTGGGAGTCGATCAACTATGAAGCGGTTCCATCTAAGGCAAACCTAATTTACAATAAGGCTTTTCTTCGTCACGACGAGTCCAGACGCCGCAACTTCTTAGCTGCTGCCAATAGAGGAGAAGTCAAGGTCAATTCCGCAGCGCTGTTCCCATACGAAATCGTGTCGAGATACAATATCAGTCGGTATAACAAAACCACTTTTGATGAGAACCTTGAAGCGGCATGGAGGAATCTTCCTGATACTGTTCAAGGAAATGGCAACACAATCGTCGTTGCAGATGGAAGCGCCAGTATGAGTGTAAGGGTTGGAAATACTAAGGTGTCTGCTTTGAACGTAGCAGAATCGCTTGCAATCTATTTTGCGGAGCACATGAGCGGAGAGTTTAAGGACAAGTATATCACCTTCAGCATGAAGCCGCAGTTGGTAGATTTTAGTTCGGAAAATACACTGGCAGGCAAACTCCGTGTAGCCCGTCAGCATTGCGAAGCGGCTAACACCAACATCGAAGCGGTCTTTGACCTGATTCTTGGAACTGCACTCGCAAACCACATGAGCCAGGAAGACCTGCCCAAGAATATTCTGATTATTTCCGACATGGAATTTGATTCCTGTGTTTCGTATGGACAACCGCGAAAATCATATTGGAACGTTTATGTAAAACCTACACAAACCGATTTCCAGACTATCGCGGACAAGTATCGCCAATACGGTTACAAGCTGCCGAGACTTGTATTCTGGAATGTGTGCAGCAGAACCGGCGCTATCCCTGTCAAAGAAAATGAACTCGGCGTTGCACTGGTATCCGGTTTCTCTCAGAATGTTGCGAACATGGTTCTGAACGGAGAACTCGATCCATACCAGAACCTTGTCAACACACTGATGTCGGAACGATATTCCCCAATTAACTTGGTTTCATAATAAATTCTCCTTTCAATCGGGGCGCGCCAGCGCCCCGTATCTGGGAACATAGCTTAACAGGTAAAGCGCCGGAAAAAAAAAACACCGGGTAAAACGCATGTTCTACCGGAGTTGTGGGATCATACCCCGCTGTTCCCACCATCTAAAATTAAAAGGAGGTTGAGCACCTTGCCAATCAACAGTAAAACCACTAAGGCAGAACTGATTGAGATGATTAAACAAAAGGATCAGGAGCTTGCAGAGCTAAAGGCAAATTCCTATAATCCTGAAACACTCAAAGAGGAACACGCCAAAAAGATCGCCATGGAAACTGCCGAGAAGGTAGACCAGCTTGTCACTACCGGCGCAGATAAGCTCATCGAGGAGGTTAAGTCCGTCACTGGAGAGCTTGACGCCAGACGCAAAATCATCGCTGACCTTGACATCGCCATTAACGAAAAGCAGCAAGAGCTTCAAGACCTGTATGGTTTTGAGGAGGGCTTTAACAACCTCGCAGCGTTGGTGGCCGCCAAACATGAGGTTATGGACACACTGGATGCAAAACTCCAGGAACTTAACGACAGCGTGGTTGCTGCTCAGAAAGAAGCTGAACAAGCTATCAAGGACATCAAACAAAGCGTTGAGAAACAAACCAAGGTCATCAAGGCAGACGCAGACATCCAGCGCAGACGCGAGGATGAGGAATACAATTATCAGCTCAAACGTTCCCGCCAGAAGGAAATGGACAGATGGGAGGACGAGAAAGCTGTCAGAGAGCAGGAACTGTCTGACCGCGAATATAATCTGTCTACCCGCATCGATGAACTGCATAAACAGGAAGCAGCGTTGCAGGACAGAGAGATGGCCGTTGCTCAGCTGGAGGAAGAAGCAAAAGCATCTTATGATCGTGGTTATGAGGATGCACAGAAAGTTACTGAACAGCTCTGGCAGAACAAGCTGGATCAGCAGAAAGTCGAGTATGAGCACAAGATTGCTATTCTGGAACAGTCTGAGGAGTCTTGTGGTCTGGAAATTGAAAACCTGACTGCTCAAATCGAAAGCCTGAAAGCGGATCTAAACAAAGCTCTGGAACGCAACCATGAACTCTCCAAACAGATTGTGGATGCAATGTCCGTGAAAAACACAAGCGTTATGTACGCAAATCCGGCATACATGCCAGCAGATCCCATGTCCAACACATCGAAAAGATAGGAGATTCCTATGAAAGTTTTAGTGGTCGTTGATATGCAAAACGACTTTGTAACTGGCGCTCTTGGTACAAAGGAAGCGCAGGAAATCCTGCCAAGAGTCCAGGAGAAAATCAACCAGTATGCCCATGAACCCGGCTGCATTATCCTGTTTACACAGGACACCCACGATGCCAAGTATCTGCTCACACAGGAGGGAAGAAACCTTCCTGTTGAGCACTGCATCGAGGGAACAAAAGGGTGGGAGCTGGCAGACAACGATTGGCTCCAGTACAGCATCCCTTACAGAAAAGGGACGTTCGGCTCTGAGAAACTGGTAAAGGATCTGAAATCCGATAATGCACTCTATCGTATTGATAGTATCGAGCTGGTCGGAGTCTGCACCGGTATCTGCGTTCTTGCAAATGCGGTGCTGCTCAAAACCGCATTACCGGAAGTGCCGATCAAGGTTGACGCTTCTTGCTGTGCGTGTGTTACGCCGGAGAGCCATCAAACTGCGCTTGCGGCAATGCAGTTGTTACAGATCGAGGTGGTAAACAATGCCAGTATGGATTAGTGGCAAAGAGTAACGATCTCGCAAAACTGCTGTTGTACGATACAAAGGAGATGCAAATGAACCCATTGCTGATTTTGATGATCTTTGTGGTTGCCGTTGCTCTTTGGTTTGCACTGCGCAAGATTTTTAGACCTTTGGGCGGGTGGCTGCTTAGCATCATGCAAGACACAAAGATAATCATAGAGGATAAAGAGGAGGATAAGGACGATGAGTAAAGGCACAGTAGGCGCTGTTGCAGCTGGCGTTGTGGTAGCCGCCTGTGTGATTGGCGGTATCATGAGCATTGAACGTATCCCCGCCGGTTACGTTGGCATCATCTACAATGCCAACGGAGGTGTTGAAGATGAAACACTCGCACAGGGGTGGCATATCGTTGCACCTTGGAAAAAGGTTAGAGAATATTCCGTCGGTATCGAACAGGGAACATTCTCGGCGGAGGACGAAAACAGCTTTGAGATTCCAACCAAAGACGGCAAGACCATTACTGTTGATATGGAATACAGCTATCATTTCGATCCTGAAAAAATCACCGATACCTTTAACCAGTTTAAAGGCCAGGATGGAAAGGATATTGAGGAGACATTTATTCGGTCAAAATTGAAAGCTTGGGCAGGAGAGGTCAGTGCCACATACCCAGTTACAGATATTTTTGGTGACAAGCGTTCGGAGCTGAACAACAAGGTGCAGGGATATGTCGCCAGTGAATTTGCTGAGTATGGCATTGTCATCGACAGCGTAAACTTCACCCGCATTGAAACCGATGCGGAAACTGCTGAAGCTATCCAGAAAAAGGTCAACGCCCAGCAGGAGCTTGAACTTGCACAGATCGAGGCAGAAACCGCACAGGTACAGGCCAATAAGGAGAAAGAAGTTGCGCTGATTGCAGCTGAAAAGGACAAAGAGGTCGCTCTGATCGCTGCCGAAAGAGATAAGGAAGTCGCCGAGCAGAATGCAGAGGCGGCTAGAATTCGCGGTGAAGGTATCGCAGCAAGCAACAAAGCAATTGCAGAGTCCCTTACTCCAGAGCTGATTGAGCGGCAGAAATACGAAAAATGGAACGGAGAGCTGCCACAGGTACAGGCAGGTAATAACGCCAGCTTCATTGTGGACGTTCCATCAGAAGCGGAATAGAGCCTGATTTGATAACGAAAAATCCCCGCCCAATGGGCGGGGATGAATCGACTTACTTGATGAGATCGACAACTTCTTCTACTGTCATTCCTTTTTCGATAATCGTGGCGTACAGTTTTTGCAGGTCTGCTTCCTGCTTTTCCTTTTTCAGAGACTCCAGATCTTTTTTCAGGGACGCGAGTTCCTCCTGTTTCTTCTGGATCAGCTGTTCGGCTTCCATGATTTTTTCGTCAACTGTTTTGACTCTTCTGGCTCTTGCCATATGTCAACATCCTTTCGTTTTTCTTCTATTATAGCCGATTACGACTACAAAAGCAAGATGTTTTTAAAAACTCCAGCGGATTGTCAATCCACCGGCGATCCGCTGTTTTTATAAATAGATGTTACCACGTTCATAACGTAGAAAGAAGGTGAAACATTGTTCCCACAACAAGTATTTAAAACAGAGCTTGAATGGATTCAAGACGAGAAAGTCAACGCTTTTGCCACAGCAGCAGTCAATGCGCTACCAGAATACTTCTACAGCGTTCCGGCATCCAGTACCGGCAAATACCATCCGGCATACGCTACTGGAGAGGGCGGCCTGGTTCGTCATACAAAGGCGGCTGTGATGTTTGCTCATGAGCTGCTTGGCTTGGAGTTTTGGCAACAGGAATTTGATCCTCTGACCAGAGATGAAATCCTCGCAGCTTTGATTCTCCATGACGGCATCAAACATGGCATCCCGAAAGGAAACTTTACCTCCGCCGATCATCCATTGGTTGTTGTAAACTATTTGAAAGGCAAGCCAGAGATCGCTTCCCTTATTGACAAACAGGTATTTGATGACATCTGCGGCATGATCGCTTCTCACATGGGACAATGGAATACAGGTTGGAACGGTGAAGGAGAAATTCTGCCAAAGCCAAAGACAATGGCGCAGAAGTTTGTTCACATGTGCGATTACCTTGCCAGTCGAAAATGGCTGAATGTTGATTTTGGGGACAACCTGTACCAGCCAGGAGAAGAACTGTCTGTGCAGGATAAAGTGAAGGAGATTATCTCGATCTGCCGAGAGAGTGTGCAGGCCGGGGGAGATCGGGAAGCCCTGTATGAAATCATTAAAAAACACAATCATGGGAACCGCCAGCCAAATAGTATCACAGATCTGAAGGTGGCGGATGCCATTCTAAGTGAACTCAAGGGAGGTAAGTAAATGGAAGAAACTTTGAATCTACCAAACGAAAATCCGGTCAATCCATCAGACTTTGATTGTGTCAGAGTTGCGGATGCAAAACCAGAAAATGCCAGTCTCTTACTGGGATTGATGGACTATACCGAAATTGTTGGTACATATGAGATGCGTAAAGAGATGTTCGCTGCGTGGGCGCAGTTTGTGGGAGAAGTCGTCAACCCTCTGAAAACCGCAGCCAACTACAACAAAGGTAACTATGCTCCGCTTGACCAGGTGCTCAACGAAATCCGTCCGAAACTTGCTGAACATGGTTTTGGTCTAATGCAAAATCCGGTAGTAGATGGCAACAAGGTAACAATCACGACCATCCTGACTTTCCAGAATGGTGCCTGCATTGCGTTTCCACCACTGTCCATGAACGCTGCAAAGGATGATCCGCAAACCCTTATCGCCACTGTCACCTACGCCCGCCGTGCCGCACTAAATGCAATCTTTGCCTTGTATGGAGAAAACGATGATGACGGCAATGCAGCCAGCGGTTCCGGCAAAAAGAAAGCTGCCAAGGTAAGCGAACTGGATAAGAAGAAGCAGGAAGTCGTGGAGTTGTGCCGCCAGCGTATTGCAGATGGCATCAACAAGGATACCATCTACAACATCATCAAAGAAAACAACAATGGCAACCGCCAGCCAAACGCAATTCCTGATGTTGCCACCTGCGATAAGGTCATCGAGGAAATCAGTAAACTGTAATAGGGAGTGTATACGATATGCTACAAAATGGATCGATTGTAAAGCTCTGGGAATTTGAGGACAAGGGTAAGTATTCTGTTGTTAGCCTGAGCCAGAGCCAGAAAGATAAGCAAACCGGAAATTATGTCACCAAGTTCTCCAGTAAATTTGTCCGCTTTATTGGTGCGGCGCACGATAAACTCAAACAGTGCTCTAAAGGTGAGCGTGTCAGAATCGTCAACTTCGGTGTCGAGAATCGTTACGACAAGGAGAAGAATACTACCTTCACCAACTTTATCGTAACCGACATTGAGGCGCTGGAACCAAAACAGCCAGCAAATCAGGCACCCGCCAATGAAATCGAGGATGATCCATTTTAATGGACAGTCCTTACAAAGACAAGCTTGACAATAGAAGATGGTCTTTTTCTTCGGTCAACTGTTACAATACTTGCCCTAAAGCGTTTTACTTAACCTATCTGAAGGAGCAGCCCAAACAGGATAATGCTTTTGCTCAGTGGGGTACATTTGGACACTCTCTTCTGGAACGGTATTACAGGGGAGCACTGGAATTGTGGGATTTAGGTGAGAAGTACAGAGAAGAATACGATACGGAAGTTACAGAAGAATTTCCTTACCACATGGCGGACAGTTACTACCATTCTGGCGAGGAATACTTCGACAACTTTCAGGGTGATTTTGAGGGATGTCAGATCCTTGGTGTTGAGCAATATGTGGAGCTTGATATTCGGGGATATACATACATCGGCTATATCGATCTGCTGGTCAAGGACGATAAAGGGTATATCATCTGCGATCACAAAAGCAAAGCGGGATTTAAGACAGAAGAAGAAAAACACGATTACCTCCGGCAGCTCTATCTTTACTCTCTGTATGTTAAACAGCAATACGGAGAGTACCCATATAAGCTTATCTTCAATATGTTCCGCAAGGGAATTTGGGTCGAAGAACCATTTCAGGAATCTGCGTTGCAGGAAGCAGTAGACTGGTTTGTGGGGAACATTCAGAAGATCTATCAGGATGAAAAATTTAAGGACAGAATCGCAATCGATTACAAGTCAAAGGGCAAGCTCCTGAAAGACTTCACGCAGAATGACTTCTATTGCAACTATATCTGTAGTGTTCCATGCCGCCGCAGCATCCGATATGACGATGGAGGTCAGTCCGAATACTGGGCCAAGTATTGGCAGCGGAAAAGAGGTGAGTAGACATGATAATTGACCACGACAAGGTGATGGAAGCAAAGGAAATCCTAGGTGACCGAAATGCTACCCTGATGTCAGAAATGTTGCAGCTGGAGGACTATGACGAAAACAATATGAAAGCACTCTGCTGCTTTCATCATGAAGACACGCCAAGCCTCATATACAACCCGAAAAACTACACATTCCACTGCTTTGGTTGCCAGAAAACGGTTGACATTCTTGATGTCTATATGCAGACGCAGCACCTTACCTATATCGAGGCAGTACAAAAGCTCTTTGAAGAAGCCGGTATCCACTACAGTTTCGGAGAAGCGAATGTTCGCACCCGACACCAGTACATCTATCCACAGGAAGTCAGCAAAGATAACGATATGACGCAGGTATATGAGTACATGGCAAGCCGGGGAATCAGTAAAGAAACGGTTGATTACCTCGACATCCGGTCTGATGGGGAAGGGAACATGGTGTACAACTACTATGACACCAATGACGTCCTCACCAACGTTAAGTACCGGCCAGCGAGAAAGGTTCGCAAAGGAACAAACAAGTGCTGGGCACAGAAAGGTGCCGACACAACACCGCTTCTCTATAACTCGAATCGAATCAATGCAGGGGAACCTCTCGTAATTAGTGAGGGAGAATGTTTCCCTGGTGTAGTAGAGGTCATGACGCCGGATGGATGGGTCAAACTGCAAGACTATCATAACCAGCCGGTGATGCAAGTCAATGAGAAGATGGAAGGTTCTTTCGTTACACCCCTTGCGTACATCAAAAAACCTTATCAGGGAGATATGGTATCTTGCTCTATTGGTGGAAACTATTTTACCGAGACCACCGCCGGACACAATCTGGTTTTGACAAACAGCAAGGGGAAAGTTGTTAAAAAGAAAGCGGCTGAACACATCAGTTCTATCTATCGTATACCAACCACCATTAAGCACAATGGTCTGGGAGGTAAATGGAGCAACGACGAAATTGCTCTGTACTTAGCTGTCAGCGCAGATGCGACCATAGATGTGAGAAAAGGTACTGGGACCATAAAACCATCAACTAAATACTATGCAAGATTTAACTTAACAAAGCAGCGCAAAGTGGATAGATTGAGAGGTATTTTAGACCGGCTTGGATTAAGATACACAGACCATATCCTCACTGATCTTTCCAAACACACTCCACAATATCATTCTATTTGTGTTGATCTACCAGATACTATCAATAGCAAATACCTTCCGTGGTGGTTTGTCACAGAGACAACACTGGAACAAAAAGAATTTATCCTGCAAGAAATGGCGGAGTGGGATGGAAACAGAGTTCCTAACCGAAACCAATACGAATACTCGTCAAAACTTAAACACAATACGGACGTGATACAGGCTGTTGCTTCTACCTGTGGCTATATGTCAACTATCATGTTGCGAAGTAAAGTAATGCCTGAAAGTGGAAACTTATGTTATTGGTACAAAGTGTCGATTTTGTTTAATAAACAATATGTGAGCGCTCAATGCTTTGAAAAAAACAAGAAGACATCATCTGCGAACATGACGGTATATTGTGTCACAGTTCCAACTGGTATGATCCTTGTACGGCAAGATAACAAGATCAGTGTCTCAGGCAATTGTGATACCGCCGCTCTAATAGAATCCGGCATCCACAATGCTGTTTCTGTCCCATTTGGTGCTGGGAACTTCACTTGGATTCAGGAAAATTGGGACTGGTTAGAGCAGTTCGACAACATTATCATCTGTTCTGACAACGACGAACCTGGAATCAAGATGCAGAAAGAATGTGTCTACCGGCTGGGCAGCTGGCGCACCAAGGTTGTGGATATTCCGCAAACTGTTACCTCTCAGTTTACAGGACGCAAAGTAGCTGTTAAGGATGTCAATGAAGTTCTTTATTACTGCGGCAAGGAAGCTGTGGTCAACCTCATCGCCAATGCCAAAGATACGCCGGTTCCGTCCCTGATTGACTTTGCGGATGTAAAGGAAATCGACCTATCAGACATTGAGGGTATCACCGTTGGTATCAACGAGATCGATAAAGAAATCATGCGGCTGTTCTACTCCAGTTTGACGATACTCTCTGGTACGCCGGGTTCCGGTAAGACGTCTTTCCTTTGCCAGCTTGCCGCACAGTCTATCGATCAGGACAAGCCTGTCTGGATGTTCAGCCGTGAAATGCCTGATTGGCTTACCAAAAACTGGATTGAGTACATTTTAGCAGGCAACCGGCACATCACGCAGTTTCAATCAAATAGCGGGGCTGCATATTGGAAGGTCAATGAAGACGCAAAGCGTGAGATTTCCCGCCATTATCGAGAACAGCTTATGATCTATCGTGACCAATTTTCCAACAAGCTGCAAGACCTGCAAACTTCCATGGAAGACTCAGCCAGAAAATACGGCAGCAAGCTGTTTATCATTGATAACTTGATGACCGTTGATCTGGATGCGACCAGCGAGAGTATGAATGAAAAGCAGACAGAGTTTGTCCAGTGGTTGATCCAGTTCGCGATGAAGTATAACGTGGCAACGGTGCTTGTCTGCCACCCCAGAAAACTTCAACCGGGTGTTACCAATGTTGGAATGTACGACATCAGCGGCACCTCCAATATCATCAACCTTGCGCACAGAGCCTTTGGTTTAAAGCGTGTCACAAAAGCAGAGAAGGAGGGCGTCCGTAAACTGGACAACTCTGGATGGAAAGTAAAGCCTGTCAAATACGACGTCCGCTTTGAGATTATTAAGGATAGGCTCCGGGGAAAGTCCAATCTGGAGGTTGGCCTTTACTACGATGTACCAAGCCGCCGGTTCTTCACAACGCCAGAGGAATACGAACACCAATATCTTTGGGATAAAAACGTCTACAAAGACCATCTACCATATCCAATTACAAATGATTCGGAGGTGTTTGGCTAATGGATAATTACGTTACCTATCATCTGCACTCCAGCTACAGCCTTTTGGACAGCTGCACTCGCTTCCAGGATTATGTGGACTATGCGGCCAGCCTTGGTCAGAAAGCCATCTGTTTTACAGAGCATGGCAACATTTATAACTGGACCAAAAAGAAGCTATATTGTGAGAGCAAAGGCTTAAAGTATCTGCATGGTGTTGAGGTATACCTCACAGAAAGCCACATTGACAGACAGCGCGATAATTACCATACAATCCTGATTGCGAAGAATGAAGATGGCGTCAAGGAAATCAATACGCTTGTCAGCAAGTCGTATAATGCAGGCCAGTACATAGAACCGATTGACTCCACCGATCACTTCTATTACAAACCTCGTATCTCTTTTGACGAGTTTTTCCGTATTTCCTCTAACGTCATCAAGATCAGCGCTTGCCTTGCTTCTCCGCTCAACCGCTTGCCTGTAACACACCCGCTGTACAAAAAGCTGGTGCAGTCCTATGACTATCTGGAGATCCAACCGCACATCCACAGTAAAGAGCAGATTGCCTATAACCGGCATCTCTTGCAACTCTCGCAGCAGTATTGCATCCCTCTGATTGCTGGCACCGATACGCATAGCTTAAACGCTTATAAGGCAGAGTGCCGTACCGTCTTGCAGTACGCCAAGGGTATCGAGTTTGGTTCGGAAGATGAGTTCGATCTGACCTATAAATCCTTGCCGGAACTGATAGAGATGTTCCGGCAACAGGACGCCATCCCGGAAGAGGAGTGGATGGAGGCCATCGAGAACACCAACCGCATGGCGGACAGCGTAGAGGAGTTCGATCTGGATATTAGCTTCAAGTATCCAAAACTCTATGGCGATTCTGAAGCAGACAAGAAGATGCTGCTTCAAACAGAGCGGCAGCTCTATACTGACAAGCGGAAAAAGGGGATCATCCCAGATAGTCAGGCACAAGCCTTTATTGACGCTATGCAGGAAGAAAACCGTGTCTTTGAAAAGGTAGATATGATGGGCTTCATGCTATTTATGTCAGAGATGGTGCGCTGGGCAAAGTCCCATGATATTCCGATCGGTTTCAACAGGGGTTCTTGCGGCGGTTCCAGAGTGGCCTATGTAACGGACATTATTGACCTTAACCCGGAACAATGGCATACCGTATTTTCTCGATTCTGCAATGAGGACAGAAAAGAGATCGGCGACATCGATATTGACGTTGCTCCAGATGACCGCGACAAGATTTACCAGTACATCATCAACCGGTTTGGGTCCAACAAGACCGCTTATATCCTCGCAATCGGCACCATCTCAGAAAAGGGTACGATTGATGAGATCGGCAGGGCATTGGCCAACATTTGGGAAAAGGATAACTTGATCGACGAGAAGGCGATCCGCCGCAAAATCAAAGAAGCAAAGGCCGCTGGTGAAGACCCGTCAAGTCTGGAAGCCGAACTTGCCAAAGCAAAGGAGCACAACGCAAAGCGCTCTAAGCAAAACCCTTACGCATTGGATAAGATTGCAGAGATCAAAAAAGAGTATGCTGTCAATCCGAACAAGGCAAAGAAAGACCACGCCGATGTGTTCTATTACTTTGATGGGTTGCTCAATACGCCAATCTCGCAGTCGATGCACCCAGCAGGAATCGTGGCAAGCCCCATTACTTTGTACGACAACTATGGCGTACTGGTAAACGACGGCAAACTCATTCTGCAAGTCGATATGGATTGCGTTCACGATGTTTCGCTGGTCAAGTACGACATCCTTGGCCTTGAAAATATCGGTATCATCCGGGATGCTTGTCAGATCGCTGGCCTGTCTTATCCGAAATCGCATGAGATTGATTGGGATGACCAGGCTGTCTGGAAAGATATGTTGAGAAGTCCGGTGGGTATCTTTGAGTTTGAGTCGAAATTTGCGTTCGATATGCTCAAACGGTACGAACCACACTCTATCTTTGATATGTCTCTGGTAACGGCGGCGATTCGACCATCTGGAGCCTCGTACAGAGATGATTTGATGGCTCACAAGCCCCATCATAACCCGTCAGCACTGATTGATGATCTTCTAGCTCATAACTATGGATACCTGATTTATCAGGAGGATGTTATCAAATTCTTAACCGATATTTGTGGCTTCAGCGGATCGGATGCAGATAACACCCGTCGAGCTATTGCCAGAAAAGATGAAGCCAGATTGCAAAAAGCACTCCCGCAAATTCTCGAAGGATACTGTGAGAAGTCAATCCAGCCCAGAGAGGTTGCGGAACAGGAAGCACAGGAGTTTGTTCAGATTATTAAAGACGCTTCCTCGTATATGTTTGGAATGAATCACTCAATCGGTTACTGCATGATCGGTTATCTGTGCGCCTATCTGCGCTACTACCATCCGGGAGCGTTTATCGCTTCCTACCTCAATCATGCTGATACCGACGAAAAACAGGCTGGAGGAAGCAGCCTTGCAAGCCTTTACAAAATCAGAATTATCCATCCTAAATTTGGCAGTTCAAAGAGTGCTTTCTCTTATGATCCAGATACCAACACTATCGCCAAAGGAATCGATTCTGTCAAGTATCTCAATTCTCAAATTGCGGATGCCCTTTATAATATGGCGCATCACAGAGCGTATCATAGCTTCACCGATCTGATCTGCGATGTCGTGACCAATAAGGTCATGGACGCAAGACAAACCGATGTTCTGATAAAGATTGATTACTTTGAGCAGTTCGGTAACCAAACAGAGCTTCACCGAATTTACCAGATGGCAGAAACCTTCAAGTTTGGCGACTCCAAACAGGTCAAGAAGGATAAGATTGCCGGTAAGTTCTATGAGGATATTTTAATCAAGTATGTTGACCTCTCGGCTGCTGAAGACTCCAACATCTACAAATTTAGAACTGGTATTGATGATGAGTCACTTTTGGCAGAATCGAAAGAACTCAAATCCCGAAAGAAAAAAGCTACTCCAGAGGAGAAGATAGGGATTCAGGTGCGTTTGGCAGAGATAAAAGCAATCATCGACGCTGCTATCAAGCGTACAGTGATTGCGTTCTTGCGTGAGTGTGAGGAGGTCATCAAGGAACAAGGGCTGGACGATGTGCCGCTAAAAACCAAGATGCTCAATCAAAAAGAGTTTATGGGATATGTCGATATTGTGACCGGCAAAAAAGAGGATCGCACCCGCCTGATGATTTTAAGCCGCTTCCCACTGAAAAGCAAAAAAGACGGGGAAATCTGGGCCTACAGTATCATCACAAAATCCATCGGTACAGGCAAAGAAGCAAAGTTTACTGTTCCGATTAAGGCTTTTACAAAGCAGCCGGTAGACAAGGGCGACATCATCCAGGCTCTTGACTTCTCAGCAAAGACAGGGAAGGATAACGCAAAATATTGGTGGATGTATGATTACATCAAGGAGGTCGTTTGATGAAATCAAGTTACCACATGAAAAGAAAAGCAGCTGACAGGCTGTGGAAACTGGCGTATCAAAAGAGATATGACGATACAGAACCGTTGCTTGCGGAGGGAACCAAGGTCAAACTGGACGTTGATAAAATCCTGTCAACAAAGCAAAGACGGCATCTCTCACAAAAATATATCGACTTTGTGAACACACACAAAGATGATGTGTTCACAGTCGAATATGAAAGCAGGTTTGGAGACGAACCAAGCATAGTCCTTTTAAAAGAAGACGATACAGACCCCAAGTGGCTCTGGTGGGCAGGTGAACTGATTGCAGTATAAGGAAGGGAAAATGACAAGTAAAGATATTATTAAGCTGACTGCGTTGGATCAATATTCCAAAGTAATGAGTAATCCGTATGTTCATAACAACCTGATGTTCTTGACATTGGGTGGAAGTCACTCTTACGGAACCAATACACCGACTTCCGATATTGACCTGCGAGGTTGTGCTTTCATGCCCAAGGAGGTTCTTCTGGGTACAAAGAACTTTGAGCAGGTTGTCGATAACCTCACAGACACTACCATTTATTCCTTTAACAAACTGGTTTCTCTGTGCTCCGCTTGCAATCCCAACACGATTGAGATGTTGGGATGCAGGCCAGACCAGTACCTTTTCTTTAATGACATGGGCAGGGAATTTGTGAATTGCCGCAAGATGTTCCTTTCCAAGAAAGCGGTGTATAGCTTTGGAGGCTACGCAAACCAGCAGCTGCGCCGTTTAGAAAATGCTCTGTGTAGAGATGTTCCTCATTCCCAGAAGGAGCTACACTTACTCAATACGATTCAGTCTGCTATGCAATCTTTCCTGTCAAAGTACCAGAGCTTTGATGATGGCAGTATGAACCTCTATATCGATCAGGCGGTAGACCCTGAACTGGAAACCGAAATCTTCATCGATGTGGATCTGCATCATTATCCGTTGCGGGATTATAAATCTATCTGGTCGGAAATGAACAACATCGTCAAAGATTATGGGAAGCTGGGAAAGCGCAACAAAAAGAAAGATGACGAACATCTCAATAAACATGCGATGCACCTTGTTCGCCTTTACCTGACCTGCTTCGATCTGTTGGAAAAGGGTGATATTATCACCTATCGAGAGAACGATATTCCGATGCTGATGGAGATTCGTAATGGTAAATATCAGAAAGAGGATGGGAGTTATGACCCAGCTTTCTTTGAGATGATCGATGAAATGGAGCGCCGGTTACAATACGCCGCACAGAATACGGTACTGCCGGACAAGCCTGACTATAAACAAATAGAGGAATTTGTAATAAGTGTAAATGAAAGGAGGTTGAGAGATGGCGCAGTTTAATAATATTCCAAGTAACGTACTGTTTGCTTTGGACGAACTGGAAAAGGTAGGGTATGAAGCGTATCTGGTTGGCGGTTGTGTCAGGGATATGGCGGCTGATAAAACACCGCATGACTACGACATTGCAACCTCTGCAAAACCGGCAGAGGTGATGGAGGTGTTCTCCACATACACCGTCGTTCCTACCGGTATCAAGCATGGTACTGTCACCGTCATCCTGGAAGATGATGCCATCGAAGTTACTACTTACCGGATTGATGGAGAATATTCTGACGGCAGACATCCTGCTGAGGTGCAGTTCGTCACGTCGCTGGAAGAAGATTTAAGCCGCCGGGACTTTACCATCAACGCCATCGCTTACCAACCAAGACATGGAAAGATTGTAGATCCTTTCGGTGGTTTAAGCGATCTTGCACAGCGGCGCGTCAAGGCAGTTGGAGACCCAAACAAACGGTTTCAGGAAGATGCGCTGCGGATCATGCGGATGTTTCGCTTTTATCTGATGCAGGGTAGCAAGGCCAGTATCGACGCCGATACCATGCAGGCAGCTTGTGATTGCATGGATGGGTTGACCAAAGTTTCCCCAGAAAGAATCCACGATGAACTAAACAAGATTGTGCTGCTTCTCAATCGCAGCAACTACCTGATGCCGGAAGTGATTATGCCGTTTCAAAGGATGCTGAAAACCGTCATTCCTGAGATTACAGATTGTATCGGGTTTGCACAGAATAATCCATATCACGATTTGTCTGTATTCTCACATAGCATCAAAGCGCTGGCAATGATCGACAAAGAAGCGCGTCAGGCATTGCCTTTAAAGCTGGCTCTGCTCCTGCATGATATTGCCAAACCTCGAACAGCAACCATAGAGGAAACAGGAATGATGCACTTCTATCATCATGCCTCGAAGGGTGCTGAGATGGCAAAAGAAATCATGCAGCGGCTGCGTTATGACAACTACATGATAAACAAAGTTGTGGAGTTGATCCAGTACCATGACTGCGAAATTCCTAAAAGCAGGGCGGCGGTCAACAGGTTAACCAACAAGCTGCATTACAATGACTTTGTAACTCTGATGCAGATGCGGTGGTGTGACATTATGGCGCAAAATGCTCTGCATCCTACATGGGCAGCAAGGCTGGAAACCGCAGATCAGGCCGCCGAGCTATACGAAAAAATGCAGAAAGAAGGAGAAGTGTTCTCCTTGAAGAATCTTGCCATCGATGGAAATGATGTGCTGAGTTTAGGTGTGTTGCAGGGCGCAGAGGTAGGAATGTACCTCAATGTTGTACTGAACCAAGTTGTTTCTGGCTGCTGGGCAAACGAACGCGACATCTTGCTGAAGCACTTAAAAATTTTGGTGGAAGAATCGGAGAACGAAACATTTTTCTGCTAAGTAAAGGATGATAACAATGACTCTTGCACAGCTTAACAATGTGGTGGATCAGCTTAAATCCACCTCCAGCTTGACTGGAAAGGAAAAGATTCTTGCCGCCAATCGATACGACGGATTACTCCGAAAGATGCTTCAATTTGTCTATGATCCAAATGTCGTAACTGGTATCAGTAATAAGAAACTGGAGAAGTGGGTCGCCCCTGTAAAGATAGCAGGGGATAGTCCAACCTCCATCTTTAGCAATCTGTTGGATTATCTGAAAGAACATAATACCGGAAGGGATTTCGATGTTGGATTTTGCCAGTACGCAATTGAACAGGCCGGACAGTATGGACAGCTGGTGAGAGATGTGGTCACCAAATCCCTCACTGTAGGCTGTCAGGCCAAGATGCTCAATAAGGTCTATGGTGATGATTTCATCCCAAAATGGGAGGTGCAGCAGGCATATCCGATTGATACTGCAAAGCTCAAAAAGGGAGAATGGTTCTCCTTGTCGGAAAAGCTCAACGGCATCCGAGGTACATATTACAAAGGAAGAATTATCAGCCGCCAGGGACAAGAGATTACCGGTCTTGACCATATTATCACGGCTATTCAAGATGCAGGGTATGGGTATTATGTGTTGGATGGCGAACTTCGCCGCCGCAATATTGACCACATCCCAGACAATGAAAACTTCCGTATTGGAACCGGTATCATCAACTCCGATGGGGACAAATCCTGCATCGATTTTACGATTTTTGATATGCTGACAATCCTAGAATGGGAGAACGAACTTACAAACACTTACAGGCTTCGTAGAGACCGATTGAAGGGGTTGGAAAGCAAACTTGCCTCCATGCCTGAAAACACCCCTATCAAGGTTGTACCGCTGCTCTACGAGGGCACAGATACAAAGATGATTGATGTGATGCTGGACAAGATGGTTGCAGAGGATAAAGAAGGATGTATGCTCAACCGCGACACGCCATATCAAAAGAAACGCAACAAAGGTATTTTAAAGGTTAAGCGATTCTATACCTGCGATCTGCAAGTGTTGAGACTGGAAGAAGGTCAAGGAAGACTGGCCGGGACCTTGGGTGCTTTTGTGGTGGACTATAAGGGCAATGAGTTGTCCGTTGGTTCCGGCATGACAGATGAGCAAAGAGAACAGTTCTGGGCAAGCCGAGATAACTTGACTGGACGGATTATTGAAGTAAAATACAAAGAAGTGTCGAAGGATAAAAAGACAGGAAAAGAAAGTTTGCAATTTCCAATTTTTGTTGGCTTGCGAGAAATCGGCAAAGAGGTAAGTTACGGATAATGTACAGATGTTTGGACTGTAAGTTTGAATTTTTAAATCCAGTACGGTACATTGAACGCCATAGCGAAGACTATCGTGAAGAATGGTATGGATGCCCAAGATGTGCTGGTGCTTATGAGGAATTGGAGGGGAGTGATTTGTTTGCAGATAACAAAGATGATTCTGACGATGGGGGATGATGCTCCTGGTTGACCTAGTACGCCAACGTCTGCGTAAAGAATTTGCGCAGTTTGAAATAGATCAAATGTGTGAACGCTACGACGATGAGTGCGGCGAGTGTATCACACGCAAGGCTACCGAGGTGGAGATGAGACGGATAGGCCGCACAGAGCCAACAGAGACGGAAACTTACCTCGATAAGCCTCATGGATGGTGGAAAGACACCGAAGACAAAATGTACGGGAGAAGGTGAAAGATGAGACTTTTAATGTTGTTCCGGGGCGCACCTGGCTGCGGAAAGTCAACTTTTATTAAGAACATGGGCTGGGAACCCTATGTGATCTCACCTGATAATATTCGGATGATGTATGATTCGCTATCCATGCAGCCGGATGGCAGCGTAGGAATTTCCCAGAAGAAAGATGCTAAGGTATGGGGGTTTGTTTACCAGCTTTTAGAGCAGCGTATGAGCAATGGTCTGTTTACCGTTGTTGATTCCACAAATTCAAAATCTGAAGAAATGTCAAGGCTAAAGAACTTGGCCTCTAAATATAAGTATCGTGTTGCTCTAATCGATATGACCAGCATCCCAAAAGAGACGGTTATCATGCGTAATATGGAACGTCAGCCTAGTTATAAAGCTGTGCCACTTGATGTAATTGACCGGCAGTACGCAAGATTCCAAACAGAGAAAATTCCAAGCGGTATTACGGTGATTCCTTTTACAGATCCACAAGAAACTAGATATAAGGTTCGTGAGATGATGCAAGTAACCCCTATCTGTCTCGACCAATATAAACGTATTGTGCATGTTGGAGATATTCATGGATGCGCAACTGTCTTGAAAGAAGCAATTCCTGAGATCGATCCTGATACAATGTACATTTTCTGCGGAGATTATTTGGATAGAGGTCTCGAAAACGCAGAGGTTGCAAATATGTTGCTGGATTGGTATGAACTGCCAAACGTCATGCTGCTGGAAGGAAACCATGAGAAATGGTTGGAGCGGTATGGTACAAACAGAGAGATTACCTCCAAGGAATTTCTGTATCATACTGAACCACAACTTGCAAAAGCTGGTGTCAGTGCTGGTAAGCTTCATAAACTCTATAGACGATGTGCTCAGATGGCTTACTATACCTTTCATGGCAATCTGGTTATGGTATCGCATGGCGGTATTCCAGTGCTGATTGGCGATCAAAGATACCCTACCAGAGATTTGATTCATGGCATCGGCAAATATGAAGACATCGGCGCTGTGATGGAAACCTTCAATAACCGTTATGGAAACAGCAAGGTGTATCAGGTTTGCGGACATAGAAACCCAGCGAACCTTCCGGTTCAAAATGGCAACTGTTGGTTGCTGGAGGGCGGAGTCGAAAGAGGAGGTTACCTCAGAACTGTAGTACTGGATGAAATCGGTTGGTGCTCATATCTCTACCAGAACACAGTGTACGATCAGCGTTGGACAGTGGGTGCAGAGGAAGTCAAATCGGTTGAGAGTGACGAAGCGATGATCCTCAAAGCTATGCAGCAAAACCCCGACATTGTAGAGCGCAAATTCGGCAACATCTCATCGCTTAACTTTAGTAGAGATGCCTTTTATAAAGGACATTGGGATAACATGACCGTTAGAGCTAGAGGTCTATTCTTTAATAATGAAACCTATGAGGTTGTAGCAAGAGGATATGATAAGTTCTTTGGAATAGAGGAACGGCCAGAGACAAGAATCTCTGTTTTGACCGAAACACTGAAATTCCCAGTCGAGGTGTATCAGAAAGAAAACGGATTCCTCGGTATTGCTGCTTATGATAAAGAAAACGATTCCGTCATGTATCTGACAAAAGGTAATAAAGGCGGGGAGTATGCGCAGACTTTTGAAAAGATTTTTAAGGAGACAGGCTGTAACGAAAATTATTTGAAAGTTCTTGTCAAATCCGGCCACTCTGTATTGTTTGAGGTGGTCGATCCAGTACATGATCCTCATATCATCAAGTACGATAATCCAACCGTTTTTCTGTTGGACGTTGTTGAGAACAAACTAAACGATGCAGGGTTTGTTGGGTATACCGAGTTGAAAGCAATGGCGCAGGAGTTGGGTTGCCCTTGCAAGAAGCTGGTAACAACATTGGTGGACAAAGCAGCATGGCTTAATTTCGTAAGTGCTTTGGATGATGCACTTGTTACGTCGAATGGAGAGTTCTTTGAGGGTTTTGTTCTGAATGATGCGGCGGGCATGAGACTGAAATATAAGACCGACTACTACAGAACATGGAAATCTCTCAGAGAAGTTGCCAGAAAGGTTAAACGATACGGCAGACTCACTTCCAGCAAGAGCCTTTACAAGCCGATTATGATCCACTTCTATCACTGGGTTAAGAAATATTACGAGGAACACCCAGAGAGCGAAGCAAGCATCATCGATCTCAGAGATATGTTTGAAAAAGAGGTGCAATATGAAGGTTAAACTATTAGCATATACGCCTGATCCTGAAAAGGTGGTGGCCGCTGCTGCGAAGCTCTGCTACAGCAAGGCCGATATTGACACTATTATGGACGGCCTGACAGATGAAAAGGTCACAAAGTTTCTGAGCACTCTGGTTGAGAGAGGTCACATGAGTCCGTTTGAACACGCCAGCTTTACCTTTGGCATTGAGGATGTGAGCAGAGCGTGTTATGATTCGCAAACTGAGATTTTGACAAAACGGGGGTGGAAGTTTTTAAAAGACTTACCTGAAGATGTTGAAGTTGCTACATTGAATGATAGCACAAAACAAGTTGAATTTCAGAGAATTACAGAAAAAATATCCTATCGTTACACAGGATTGATGCATCATATTCATACGCAAGGGGTAGATTTGGTTGTAACAGATAACCATTCCTTGTATTTTAAAAAACAGGATGCTGTTAATAAGTACAACAATCATAAAACATATCTTACCCCAATCAATCAAATAGGATGTAGTAAGCTAATTTTTAGCAAGGACTTTAACTACGACAATACAACCGAAGATGTTGTGACAATATATGGGCATGAGTATGATCGTAAAGACAATCAGGGTCGTACAATAACACGACGAACTCCAGATTTAACTTTTGATAAAGGGTTATTTTTAAGATTTCTAGCATGGTATCTATCTGACGGAAGTACATATTATGATGCAAAAGAGCAGAAGTATATAATTTCTATATCACAAAAAAATACCCAAATAAATCAGGAGCGATGTACGATTCAACGTATTGTTAATATCGTTAAAGAGTTGGGGTTTAATCCATATATCGATCGTAATGCTAACTTTATAAAATTTAACAGTTTAACACTGGGCTACTTTCTAAAATCACTCGGAACAGCTTATCATAAAAAAATACCTTACGAGATTTATAGCTTTTTCAACAAGAAATATGCCTTAACATTTCTGCAAGAATATTTGTTGGGTGATGGAAGCACAGACAAAAACGGATGCAGTAAACTATACACTTCGTCACCTATATTAGCAGATCAGTTATATCAGCTTGTTTTCTTGGCAGGATGGACATGTTTAAAATATGTGAGAGGTGCTGAAAAAGTTGGCAGCAAAATCAAAATAGGTAAAACGATCTCCAAACAAAATTATGTTAGATATACGTTAAATATATCTAAAAATACACGGAACAGAAATCCATATGTCTCTTTAAAAAAGAATGATATTGTAAAATTTGTTGAAGACGAACCGGTATTTTGTGTTACTGTTCCTAATCATATTATATTTGTAAGGAGAAGAGGGAAAGCAATATGGTGTGGTAATTGTTTGGCTCAGGCCAGCCGACATCGTATTGCAAGCTTCTCAGTGCAATCACAACGCTACGTCCATGACAACTTCGGAGCAGTTATACCAGAAGCAATCAAAGAAAACGCCGGGTGCAACGATATTTATAAGCAAACAATCGAAGCCCTTTACAACATCTATGACGGTCTTACAGAGACTTTGCAAAGCCAGTATATCAGTGATGGTATGGACGCAAAAGCCGCTGAGAAGAAAGCCACAGAGGACGCCAGATATATTCTGCCGAACGCTGCCTGCACCAAAATGATTGTAACAATGAACGCAAGAGAGCTGCTGCACTTCTTCAATCTGCGCTGTTGCAATCACGCTCAGTGGGAGATTAGAGCGGTTGCGGATGAAATGCTCAGACAAGTCAAGAAGGTCGCCCCAACGATCTTCAAAAACGCCGGTGCTCCTTGTGTGTCGGGGCCATGTCCAGAAGGGAAGTTCAGCTGTGGACATCCAAGAAAGGCAGGTGAGTAAATGTCTTACAACATCTATTTGATTGTGGGAAAAAGTGGGACAGGCAAGACAACAATGGTAAATCGACTTCAAAATCTTGGCCCACAGGTGCAGTCTTATACCACCAGACCAAAGCGCAGCGAAGATGAAACAGGCCACATTTTTGTGACCGACGAGGAGTTTGATAAGCTGCAAAACATCTGTGCCTATACAGAGTATAACGGATACCGTTATGCAGCAACACAGGAGCAGGTGGATAACGCAACCTTCTATGTGATTGACCCAGAGGGTGTCTGGTATTTTGTGGACCATTACAAAGGCGAAAAGGAAATCCGCTGTGTGTACATTAAAGCAAGTTTGTGGAGAAGGTTCTGGAGACTGCTAAAAAGAGATGGCTTGATAAAAGCGATTAAGCGGATCTGGATTGACCATTTCGCTTTTGATGGCTTTGAAGCTGCAACAAAAACTGTGATTGTCAACCATGATTTGAAAGAGGCTACCGATACATTGCGGTGGTATGTGGGAAATCAGGAGTTCTTGACATATCAAGACAGATTGGAGGAATCGAATGAAAATTGAAGAATGGCTCGGAGAGCAAAACGCACTGGGAATTGACATCTGGAAAAGAAAATACCAGTACGAGGGAGAGAGTTTTGACGCCTGGCTGGATCGCGTCAGCGGCGGTGATGAAGATGTCAAGAGACTGATTAAAGAAAAGAAGTTCCTGTTTGGTGGAAGGATTCTGGCGAACAGAGGATTAAATAAGAAGGGCGTTCGCACCACATATTCAAACTGCTATGTCGTCTCTTCTCCAGAGGATAATATCGAATCCATCTTTGATGCTGCTAAAAGGTTGGCGAGGACATACTCGTATGGCGGCGGTTGCGGAATTGATATTAGCAAACTCTCACCGCGTGGAGCAACTATACATAACGCAGCTAAAGAAACTACAGGATCGGTATCCTTTATGGACTTGTATTCACTTGTGACAGGTTTGATCGCAGCTAAGGGACGCCGCGGCGCATTGATGATTTCCATGTCTTGTACCCACCCTGACCTCGAAGAATTTATCGGAATTAAGACAGACCTTAATAAAGTAACCAAGGCAAACATCTCTGTAAAAATTACCGATGATTTTATGCAGGCGGTTAAGGATAACACAGACTGGGAAATGAGCTTTACCAGAGACGCTACTGGGGAAACCATTATCAAAAGGGTTCCTGCGAGGGAGCTATTTAGAAAGATAGCTGCTACCAACTGGGATTATGCAGAACCAGGGATGCTTTTCTGGGGTCGCATTGAAAATTATAATCTCTTGAATACAAACCATCATTTTTCTTACACCGCGACTAACCCCTGCGGCGAAGAGCCATTGCCAGCAGGGGGCAGCTGCCTATTGGGTAGCATCAACCTCGCAGAATTTGTAACACCAGAAAAGAGGATTGATTATCACTCCTTATTTGAAGCGGTTCAGATCGCCGTCAGAGGTATGAACCATGTACTGATGGAAGGTTTGCCTTTACATCCGCTGCAAGAGCAAAGAGACAGCGTAGATAGATGGAGACAGATCGGGATGGGTATCATGGGACTTGCTGACATGCTCATCAAAATGGAAATCCCATACGGGTCGCCGGAAGCTGTTGATCTGTGTAATCGCCTTGGCTCTGCTATGGCTCAATATGCTCTCTACGCATCAGCTATGGTAGCTAAAGATCAAGGCGCTTATCCAGAGTTTAACCTTGATGAGGTGCTGGAAAGCAACTTTTACAAAACACACCAGAGTCCAGAAATCGAGGCTGCAATTCGCCAGTTCGGTATTGCTAACTCGCAAATCCTGACCATCGCTCCGACAGGGACCCTATCCACCATGCTTGGTATTTCCGGTGGCATTGAACCAATCTTTGCAAACTACTATACCCGCAAAACCGAATCACTGCACGGCAAAGATGTGTACTATAAAGTGTACACCCCGATTGTGGAGAAGTACATGAAGGAGCACAACATCACCGATGATAAAGACCTGCCTGAGTGGTTTGTAACAGCGCAGGAGATCCCGTATCGCTCCCGCATTGATATGCAAGCAGCGTGGCAGAAACATATCGACGCCTCTATTTCCTCTACAGTAAATCTTCCGCATGAAGCTACTGTGGAAGATGTTGAAGACCTCTATATGTACGCTTGGGAGAAAGGGCTAAAAGGCATCACTGTGTACAGAGATGGATGTGCAAGAGCTGGCATCCTGACAACCAGTGGTACCAAAAAAGAGGAGCAAAAAGAAAAAGCTCCGACCCCGGCGAACGAACCAGAGACAGAGCTGATTGGTTATAAACGTAAATTGATGACAGGCTGCGGTTCCCTTCATCTGTGCGCTTTCTTCAATAAGGATGGAGAGCTGAGAGAGACATACCTGTCCAAAGGTTCGACTGGAGGTTGCGCATCGTTCATGGTTGGCCTATCCCGTATGATTTCCCTTGCTGCCAGAAACGGTGTCAGTGTTCCAGACATCGTTGACCAGTTAAAGAGCTGTGGCAGCTGTCCAAGTTACGCAGTCAGACACGCCACCAAAGGAGACACCTCCAAGGGTTCATGTTGTCCAGTGGCCGTCGGTAACGCTTTGCTTGACCTTTACAACGAGATTAAAGGTAACAAGCAAGTCCATGCTGAGAAGATTGTGGAACCGGAAACACCAGTGCATGAAACTACCAAAGAGAAGTGCCCTGAGTGTGGAGCAGAACTCCGATTTGAAGGAGGCTGCATGAGCTGTCCAGACTGTGGATGGAGTAGATGTGGTTAATGATGTACTAGCGAGAGATCGCTTGTATATAAAAAGCCGCCGGACGAACCGACGGCTACGCAATTCCTATTTTCTTGAATTGCGGTTGGCGAAATAAAGTATTAACGCCGGTACGACGTATTGCAGCGTCGTAATGATCACGTCATGTACGAGATCGTAAGGAATTTCCAAGCAGATAACCATCTGCCAACCCTACTTTCTACTTGTCAGTCCTTGCCAGCACTGTTGCTCACAAGATAAAAACCGGACAAGTACGGTTATTATCACTTTAATGCCGACGTAACGTCAGACAGAGCAGTTAGGTCTTGGTTACATCGCGCGTAAAGGGTTGGTTAGACTGTACATGATGTGGTCATCCGCATCAAGAAAACGGAATCACTCGAACATTGTATCACAAAGATTCTTAAAAGTCAAATCCAGAAGGGGGTATAATATGAAATCTATTCGTCATATTACGCAGAGCTACGGACTTCGACCAGATGATGTCCGACGTGCTTTGATGGTAACATCAGGAGTGTTGTACGATGTTGATGACAACTGTATCAGTGAGTCGGAAGAAGAGAAAATTTTGGATTATGTGGTTAATCAAGTCCGCCAAAAAAGAGAATTGACGGACATTGTGGTGCAAGAGATTAAACATTTGCAGACACAAATGAACAAAATCGATTATCCTGTATCAGGCGATGTAATAGCGCTTTGTAAACTTTTTGAAACATGGAGGATGCTCCAGGATAATCACTTATACGAATTTTAAATAAAAATAGCGCCAGATGCAAGCCGGCGCTATACGCAATCATTTACGGCGCGTCCGTTTGGGCGTGACATAATGATGCTTTTCAATTTCACTTGTCCTAGACCGACATGCAACGTAGATTTGCAGGGTAGCTACGCACAACTCTACAAATGTTGCAACATCCGCAAGTTCCAAAGAAATGAGCAAGTCGATATGTAAAACAATCATACGACCCTCCTTTCTTGCCGATAGAAACCACCAATTCTATTGCATACCATGCAGTCTGATTGGCACAGGTGATTGCATGGTTCTCGCACACTTGTTGCGCGAAATGGCTCAGTGGCCTAAAATGCGCTTTTATTTAGCGGAGCAATAGAATTACTGTGATGGTCGGTTAGGACAGTGAATGGAAAGCTGCGCTTTACCAGTATATCATACTTGTAAAATGTAGTCAATAAAAATAGCGCCAGCTACAAGCCGACGCTATACACCGGTGGCTACCTAAATCGCAGGTAGTCTACCTGTTCCCCTTATCTATCGCTTGTCAACAAAATGCGACAATGCGATAGACAGTAGCGCCGAAAACGACGCTTGCGCAACGATGTCGAACATCTCGCACATGAGGTCAATCAAAAAGCATAGATTGAAGTGCATAACTTCTCACCATCCTTTTTGCCAACTGCGCTTGCTGACGGTGTTGTCAGTAAGATAAAACCGGTTGGCGCGGTAGTTATCAAATTTTTACTCTGACTTTGCGTCAGATCAAGCTGTCAAATCCTCTGCAAAGTTAAGCAAAAATCAGCAGACCTTGTGTGCGGGGCATCGCGCATAGAAAAACAGACGGATTCCTACACATTATAACATAATCGAATAACAAACCGTCTAAAATGCAAGCAACCGAGGCGCTATGAACACCTCGGCCAATACACACAACTGCTTGCTATTTGTTGTGAGTTTTTCGAACGCGAAACTCACGATCAGAATATTCAACCTCTCCGTCTTTGCAATGTAGTACCCAATGGGTAATTAGTAATCTGTATACTAACTTCATAGCTACTAATACAAGACCGGCGAGGCCGTATCGAAGGATGGATGCTATGTGCTCCATAGCGATCACTGCTCCTTAACGGCACTTAACAGCCCCATTGCTGTTAAGCCCCCAGGCAGCAGCCTGTGATTCTTGTGTATTAAATTTAGTATAACACCATCGAATATAAAAACCAAGATTGGAGATGAAAAGATGCAGACAAAGGTTTATTTTGCAAAGGTAAATCCCGATGCTATCATTCCGTCCAAAAGGGATGAAGATGCAGGATTTGATATTTATCCATGTCTCAAAACAGATGAGCTAAAGATCGAACCACACCAGACAGTTATGGTTCCAACAGGAATCGCAAGTGCCTGCGATAAGGATTATTGTTTCGTCCTTAAAGAGCGGGGTAGCACAGGTTCCAAAGGAATCGGTCAGAGATGTGGTGTCATTGATTCCGGTTATCGTGGTGAATGGTTTGTGCCGCTTACCAATCACAACGATGTACCGATGATTATAGCGAAACCGGGACAACCTGTAACCATGGAATACGGCACAATTCTCTATCCGTCCACCAAAGCAATCTGTCAAGCTCTCGTGATTCCAGTACCGTCTGTGGAGGTCTGTGAGCTTACTTTGGATGAGCTAAAAGGGATTGAGTCCGATAGAGGAGACGGTGCTCTGGGAAGTTCTGGGAAGTAGGAGGAGTATATATGAGCGTACAAAGTTTAAGTGTTGTAGTCCCAAACAAGAAATGCGTCAATAATTGTGCTTTCTGCGTTAGCCGGATGCACTGTGATCAAACGAAAAATCAGATGGACGATAACAAACCTTTTTATGACCTTTATCTCAAAGACTATCTCAAACGTCTTGCGTATTGTAAGGAAAAGGGAATCGACACCATCATGCTGACTGGGGACAGTGAACCACAGCAGAACAGAAATTTTCTTACATATTTCGGTCTGTTTATGCAACTCATGGGGCAGCCTTTTAGGAAGATTGAAATGCAGACAACCGGTGTTCTGATCGACCGCAATTACCTGAGATTTTTGCGTAACCATGTTGGCGTCAACACAATTGCTTTGTCGCTCTCGTCCTTCGATTCAGACCTGAATATGTGGTATAACGGCACGCCAAGAGAGTTTAGAGTGGATATTCCCTGGCTGTGTTCTCAAATTAAAGAATATGATTTTAATCTGAGACTTTGCGTCAACATGACAGACGGTTACGACTGGCAGGATATAGACGGAATCTTCCATATGACACATTATCTTAGCGCAGACCAGATGACTTTTAGAGTGTTATATACATCCGATGAAGATACTCCACAAAGCAGATGGATTAAAGAACACGGTGCTCCGCCGGAAGTCAAAGATGCTGTTGAACAGTATGTTAAAGAACACGGAAAACCGATTGATGTTCTGCCCTATGGAGCGATTAAGTACAGTGTAGATGGCATCTCTACGGTGATCGATTCCGACTGCATGAACAAGACTGGAAGGGAGGATAATAAGTATTACATCCTGCGCCCTGACTGTCATCTGTACTCTCAATGGGATGATCCCGCAAGCTTAATCTTCTAAAAAAAATAACCCGCCTCCACAAGCGGGTCGTGTATTAAGATTTCGTGGTTGTGTCAAGGTGGAACCACAGAAAATCAATCTTCACTTCAAGATGGAACCCTGCGACAATCAAGGTGAGTGTGTTCGGGGTTACTGCGACACCAAGTAAGATTACCCATCCAAAAGGATGACTGACCAGTGCAGCTATGGATTCAACCATAGTAATCGACCTCCACTGATGAGGCACTTGTCAGCCCTAGTGCTGGCAAGATCGACGGCAAAGCCGACAATTTTTACTTAATACCAATACATGATACCACTTGTGGAAGGTCTTGTCAATGAAGCGAGGCGGTACAGCATCGCCCGCCTCGCTTCATTATTTTTGTACATTTTTATTTTATTGAGGTAGATTATATGAAAGAAGTTCCTATATGGGAAAAAAGTAATCTGACATTAGAAGAAGCATCCGAATATTACAATATTGGCGTAAAAAAATTAAAAGAATTAACGAAGAGTGAAAATTGCGGGTTCGTTTTATGGGTAGGAAATAAAAGACTTATTAAACGTAAACAGTTTGATGAATATATTAAAACAATATATTCAATTTAATACACTGGAATTTTTGTGTATGATATGCTATAATCGGTATGTCATATCAAGGTTCTTTCCAGTAGAAAGGAGTTTTGATTATGTCCGAAAAGCGTAAAGATAGTAATGGAAGAATTTTACGGACAGGAGAGAGCCAAAGAAAAGACGGATCGTACCAATACAGGTATACTAATAGTGCAGGCAAAAGGGTTGTAGTGTATCATCCTACGCTAAAAGGGCTTCGTGATAAGGAAAAAGAAATCGAAAAGGGTAAATTTGCCGGAGTTGATTACACATTGGGGAATTTGACACTAGTAGATTTACTCAATAAATACCTGAAGCTCAAAAGCAACCTGAGTGCTAATAGTATTACCTCATATAAAGCATACATAAAGTTGGTGGAAAGACAATGCGATTTTTGTAGGGTGCCCTTGAATAAAATTAAACCATCGGATCTTAAAGAGTTCTATGTCAGCTTATACAACAATGGCTATTCTTCCGAGAGCATTAAGGTGCTACACGGACTTATTAAACCAGCGTTTGCGATGGCATACGACGATCAGATACTGATGACGAATCCATGTATGTTTAAAATGAATTTTCTAAAGGGTAACGTACATGAAAAAAAAGCATTGACAGCAGAACAGCAACGAAATTTGCTCGAAACAATCTCTGCATCCAGAACGTATAATAAATATTACGATCTGGTAGTACTCATGCTAAATACCGGATTGCGTATAGGCGAGGTGTTGGGGCTGACCACAAAAGATATTGATTTTATAAATCACGCTCTTTCAGTAAATCGCCAGCAACTAAGGATTTTGGAACCTTATACCATAAAAATAGGGCCACCAAAAACAAAAGCGGGTGTTAGAAAAATTCCAATGATTCCTGTCGTAGAAGAAAGCCTTAAAAACATTTTGAATCGGAGGCCGCCGAATGCAGATGATTTTGTCATTGATGGGTGTTCTGGGTTTCTGTTTTTTACCAATAACGGTACAGTTGCTAGATATGTAAATCTGCAAACGAAGTTTAAAGCAATGGAAAAACTATACAATAAATGTTATCCAGAAGCACCAATTCGTTTGACCGCACATATTTTGCGACACACTTTTTGCACTAACCTCATGGAATCAGGAATGAGCGCTTCTTATGTCCAATATTTAATGGGACATTCAGATGCCGCGACAACCCTTCAAGTTTATACGCATACAAATTATGACGCAATTGCGAAGATTGCATATCGGCAAATGGAACAACATAGCGTTTCTCTCAACATTACACCACCGGGTACACCAAATTATACACCATTATAGCGCCTACTTATGCCGAGATATGCAGACTTACGCCCTGTATGGCAAACTGATAAATGGCTTAGTTAAGCCATTTTTGGGGTACTTATGCGAATATGGTGGATACTAATTACATAAGGAAGGTTAAAAACAATGGCTCAGAAAAAAACAAACAGCAAAAAACCGCTCATCATCCTGTGCGTGGTCGTCATCGTGGCCGTGCTGGCCTTTTTGATCTACGACGAGGTGCAGAGCAACAGCTATCTCAACCAGCTCAATGAGGCGATCAGCAGCACCGCTTCACTGGAATCGGGCAGCGCCGTCGGCCACAGCTATCTGTATGCAGAGGGTGCGGACCGCGAGAGCGGCAGCTCCGAGACAAGACACGCCATCTATCTGCGCGGCGATGACGGCATCACCTTCCAGGAGAGCGCCGGCAACGAGGACGGCAGCGAGCTGACCTCCAACTTCTATATCCGTCCGGGCGAATATTTCTACCTGGATACCGAAAACGACCAGTGGGTCCGCACCGACCTGCAGGAGGGCCTGGACGTGCGCCCGTACAGCCTGTCGGCGGCGACCAGCTCGGTTTCTTCCTCCCAGATTCGCAGAATCCACAAGACCACCGTTGACGGCAAGGACGCCTTCGAGGTCGTCTACAACCGTCAGTGGCTGATGAGCAGCTACCAGGGACAGAGCACCGATGAGCCGCTGACCGGTTCGGTCATCTATATCCTGGCCACCGACGGCGACACCACCTATGTGGAGGAGACCCGCCAGACGCTGAATGTCCGTGTCACCGACAGCGAGGGCAACACCAGCCCCCAGATCAGCGAGGACATCAACCAGCTGATCAACGGCACCACCGAGGACGGCGGCGACGTGCAGCAGGCGCTCGACGATTTCTTTGCCCAGAATATCGAGGGCAACTACATCGAGTCCACCGACCTTGAGACCGAGACCGACACCGCCACCGAGTCGGGCGAGGAGACTACCATCGGTTCTTCTGATGAAGAAACCACCGTCGGCTCCTCCGATGAAAACAGCGCAGAATAATCACACAGATTGCAGGCTGACCCGCGTTTTGCAGCGTGGGTCAGCTTTGCGGCGTCTTTGCATCGATTTTGGCAGGGGCGCATTGGGAAAGGAGAGCAGAGGGTGAATCGTTTTGAGGACATCTTTCGCCCGTTTTTGCAGGGAAATGTGGCGCGGGAACTGCTGCGCGCACCGATCCAGCACATCGACGCCCAGCGGGAGCGGCGGCAGATCACCGTCGAGCTGTGCCCGGAGCAGCGCATCCCCCAGAAGGAAATTCACCGTGTAGAACAACAGATCATGGAGACGGCAAACCTGGCCCTGTTCGAGATCATGACCCGTTACCGGCCGGAGCTGTTCTGCTGCGAGTCGATGGAGGACATCCTGCACGAGCTGCGCAAGCGGGGCTACCCGGCCAACGGCATCTTCGAGGGCAGCCAGCAAAAGCTGGAAGGGGACAGGCTGACCATCAGCCTGCAGCACGGCGGCTACAACCTGATTAAGGAGAGCGGCTGCGACCAGGCCATCCGCCGCGCCATCTCGGAGCGGTACGGCATGGCGGTGGACGTCCAGTTTGACGGGGTGCTCTCGCTGGAGGAGAGCGACCCTGCCTACAAGGAGATCATCGGTAAGCCATCGCTCACCCCGGAGATGAAGGCTGCGCTGGAGCGCCCCAGCAACGCGCCAAAGCCCTCGGCCTCGCGGGGGGAAGCGGGCGGCAAAGCGGGAGACAAACCCTCCAAGCCGGGCAGGCTGCTGTTTGACTGCGAGGACCTGCCCTTTGTGCCGGACAGCGGCGTGCTGATTCTGGGCAAGCCGATCAAGGAAAAACCGGTCCCGCTCAAAGAGGTCACCGCCGAGACGGGGCTTACCACCGTCTGGGGAGACATCGTCCGTAAGGAGTCGGTCACCTCCAAGGACGGCAAGTGGGAGATCTATTCCATCGACATCACCGACTACACCAGCTCCAACACGCTGAAAATTATCCAGTCCTCCAGCAAGAAGGAGGCCATCGAGGAGCTCAAGGAGGGCGACACCCTGGTGGTGCGCGGCGACGCCTCCTACGACAAGTATGAGCACGACGTCACCATCCGGCCGCTGGCGGTGATGCTGGTGCAGAAATTGCTCAAGACCGACGACGCTCCGGTCAAGCGGGTGGAGCTGCACCTGCACTCCAACATGTCCACCATGGACGGCATGAACGGCTCGGCGGACCTGGCAAAACTGGCCCACCGCTGGGGCCACCGCGCCATGGCCATCACCGACCACGGCGTGGTGCAGGGCTTCCCGGACGCGATGTACGCAAGCGAGGGCTGGAAGGACTTCCGCATGATCTATGGCCTGGAGGCCTACTTTGTCAACGACATGGTCGGCGCGGTCAAGGGCGAGGAAAGCCAGAGCTTTGACGGGGAGTTTGTCGTATTTGACCTGGAGACCACCGGCCTGTCGGCGGGCAGCGACCGCATCACCGAGATCGGTGCGGTGAAGGTGAGGGGCGGGGAGATTGTCGATGTCTTTAACATCTTTGTCAACCCCGGCCGCCACATCCCGGAGAAGATCACCCAGCTGACCAGCATCACCGACGCGATGGTCAAGGACGCCCCCGATGAGGCCGAGGCGCTCAAGCTCTGGGAGCAGTTCTGCCCGCCGGACGCCGTGCTGGTGGCGCACAACGCAGACTTTGACTGCTCGTTTATGAGCGCGGCCTATGCGCGGCAGCAAAAGCCGTTCCGCAACACCTACATCGACACGGTCACCATTTCCCGGTCGCTGTATAAGGAGCTGAAAAACCACAAGCTGGACACGGTGGCCGAACACCTGAAGGTGGGCGAGTTCCACCACCACCGCGCCTGCGATGATGCCGAGACGCTGGCTAAAATCTTCATCCATATGATGCAGGATATGCGGGAGAGAAACCACATCGACTGCATCGAGAAGATCAACACTTCGCTCGTTGGCGCAGACCCGCGGCAGCTCAAATCGCATCATCTCATCCTGCTGGTCAAAAACCAGATGGGGCTCAAAAACCTCTACCAGCTGGTGTCGATGTCCCACCTCAAATACTTTAAAAAGCACCCGCTCATCCCCAAGAGCGAGCTGATCAAGCACCGGGAAGGGCTGCTGGTCGGCAGCGCCTGCGAGGCGGGCGAGCTGTTCCGCGCCATTGTGGCGGGCAAGAGCTGGCAGGAGCTTACCCGCATCGCCAGCTTCTACGACTATCTGGAGGTGCAGCCGATCGGCAACAACGCCTTCATGATGAAAAATGGCACCGTCAAGACGACCGCCGAGCTGCAGGATTTCAACAGGACGGTCATCAAGCTGGGCGACAAGCTCGGCATCCCGGTGGTGGCGACCGGCGACGTCCATTTTATGAACAAGGAGGACGCCATCTTCCGCGCCATTTTGATGGCAGGGCAGGGCTTTAAGGATGCGGACGACCAGCCCCCGCTTTACTTCCACACCACCCAGGAGATGCTGGACGAATTTTCCTACCTGCCGCCGGAGAAGGCCTATGAGATTGTGGTCACCAACACCAATCTCATCGCCGACATGATCGAGGAGGTGCGCCCGTTTCCGAACGGCACCTACACCCCGACCATCGACGGGGCGGAGGAGGACCTCAAGCAGCGCGTCTGGCAGCGGGCAAAGGACTGGTACGAGTTTGAGGGCAAGATTCCCGACGTCGTCTCCAACCGCCTGAGCAAGGAGCTGGACTCGATCATCCACAACGGCTTTGCGGTGCTGTATGTCATCGCGCAGAAGCTGGTTTCCAAGTCCGAGTCGGACGGGTATCTGGTCGGCTCGCGCGGCTCGGTTGGCTCCTCCTTTGTCGCCATCATGGCGGGCATCTCGGAGGTAAACCCGCTGCCGCCGCACTACCGCTGCCCCAAGTGTAACCACACCATCTTTTTCACCGACGGCTCGGTCGGCTCCGGCTTTGACCTGCCGCCAAAAAACTGCGAGCACTGCGGCACGCCCTATCTGCGCGACGGGCACGACATCCCGTTTGAGACCTTTTTGGGCTTCCACGGGGACAAGTCGCCGGATATCGACCTGAACTTCTCCGGCGAATACCAGTCCAAGGCCCACAAATACACCGAGGAACTGTTCGGCGCGGGCCACGTCTTTAAGGCGGGCACTACCGGCGCACTGGCCGACAAGACCGCCTACGGCTACGTCAAAAACTACCTCAACGAGCGCGGCATGACCTTGCATAAGGCGGAGGAAAACCGCCTCTCCAAAGGCTGCACCGGCGTCAAGCGCTCGACCGGACAGCACCCGGGCGGCATGGTCGTCGTTCCAAACGACTATGAGGTGTTCGACTTCACCCCCATCCAGCACCCGGCGGACGACGTCAACTCGGACATCATCACCACCCACTTCGACTTCAACTCCTTGCACGACACCATTCTCAAGCTCGACATTCTCGGACACGATGTGCCGACCCTCTACAAGTATATGGAGGACCTGACCGGCACCAAGGTCACCGACGCGGACACCTCCGACGAGCTGATCTATAAGCTGTTCACCTCCCCTCAGGTGCTGGGCGTCACCGCCGAGGAGATCGAGTGCGAGACCGGCACCCTTGCCATCCCGGAGATGGGCACGCCGTTTGTGCGGCAGATGCTGCTCGACTGTAAGCCGAAAAACTTCTCCGACCTGCTGCAGATTTCCGGCCTTTCCCACGGCACCGACGTGTGGCTGGGCAACGCGCAGGACCTGATTAAAAGCGGCACCTGCGACATCAGCCAGGTTATCGGTACCCGAGACAGCATTATGCTGTACCTGATCTACCATGGGCTGGACCCGTCGATGTCCTTTAAGATTATGGAGATTGTGCGCAAGGGCAAGGCGACCAAACAGCTCACCGAGGAGCACGTCAAGGCGATGAAGGAGCACGACGTGCCGCAGTGGTACATCGACTCCTGCTTTAAAATCAAGTACATGTTCCCCAAGGCGCACGCGGCGGCCTATGTCATCGCGGCCATCCGGCTGTGCTGGTACAAGCTGCACTACCCGCTGGCCTTTTACGCGGCGCACTTCACGGTGCGGGGCGAGGACTTTGACGCGGCCACCGTCATTCAGGGCAAGGAGATGGTCAAGCTGCGGATGAAGGAGCTGCGCTCCAAGGGCCTGGACGCCACCGACAAGGAGAAAAAGACCGCCGAGTGCCTGCACATTGCGCTGGAAGCGCTGTGCCGGGGCGTCGAGTTTTTGCCCATCGACCTGTACCGTTCCCACGCGACCAAGTATCAGATCGAGGACGGCAAGATTCGCCTGCCGTTCTGTTCGCTCAAGGGCTGCGGCGACGCGGCGGCGAACAGCCTGTACGAGGCGGCCCAGCAGGGAGAATTTATCTCGATGGACGAGATTGTTTCCCGCTCGGGGGTTTCGCGGACGATTGTGGAGAATCTCAAGGAGTTTGGCGCGCTGGGGGACCTGCCGGAGTCCAGCCAGATGACGTTGTTTTAGGGGAGGGGCTGCGGCCCCTTCACCCCGGGAGGTTGTGCGGGGCTGGTAGCCCCTGCACCCACAATGTGAGGAGGGGCTACGCCCCTCCGGGAGCAAGTCATCAGACTTGGCTCCTGCTCCCCATGAGCGGGCGCTCCGCCCCGCGCCCCGGCCTACTTTCTCGCGTAGAGAAAGTAGGCAAAGATACGCCAGGGACCTCCTGGTC
>PPYE01432506.1_pt1 | contig 60601 bp, 40 predicted proteins | sample 1559881 | NCBI WGS metagenome assembly PPYE01 (sample SAMN08240022, study PRJNA423297) | Human gut metagenome, whole genome shotgun sequencing project. | reverse complement strand
ATTATAGATTTTATTTAAACAATCCTTCTTATTCCTCTCAATTATATATCGCTTTTATATAAACGCATATCCCGGCAGTCGAATTTCGCAAATTATCCTGACTGAGCCAAAACGAAAGGCATCTGCCGGAATTATTTCTGGCAAATGCCCTTCTATATTATTATGGATTGAAAATATCAGCTGCTATCCTCTATTTTTCGATTGCCTTAAATGCCGCTGCCTGTGCGGTCATTCCTCTCTCAGACGCAAGTCTTTCAATGGAAGATGCGCCGAAGAAGCCGTCGATTTCCGGAACCTGTCCGATAACATAAGCAGCGTCTTCCGGGTCAGCGATCGGGCCGCCATGGCAGATTACCATGATATCCGGATTTACTTCCCGGCCTGCTGCGATAATTTCACGGATTTTTACCACGCAGTCGTCGAGGGTCAGGGCGGTTTCCGCTCCGATGGAGCCCTTGGTTGTCAGTCCCATGTGTGCCACAAGGATGTCCGCGCCTGCTTCCGCCATGGCTCTTGCCTGATCCGGATCAAATACATATGGGCAGGTAAGCATGTCAAGCTTGTGTGCCTCGCGGATCATATCTACTTCCAGGTCGTATCCCATGCCTGTCTCCTCCAGGTTGGCACGGAACTTTCCGTCGATAAGGCCTACAGTCGGGAAGTTCTGTACGCCGTTAAAGCCCTGATCTTTTAACTGTTTTAAGAAAATGTCCATAACGCGGAACGGGTCTGTGCCGCACACGCCGGCAAGAACCGGAGTCTTCTTTACAATCGGAAGCACTTCCTGTCCCATTTCCTGCACGATGGCGTTGGCGTCGCCATAGGAAAGGAGTCCTGAAAGGGAGCCGCGTCCTGCCATTCTGAAACGACCGGAGTTATAGATGATGAGCATATCCACGTCTGCTTTCTCACTGCATTTTGCGGTGATGCCGGTGCCGGCGCCCACGCCCACAAGAATCTTTCCCTGCGCTACCTGTTCTCTGAAATCCTTTAAAATCTCACTTCTTGACTTTCTTAACATTTCAATTACCTCCTGATATGATTTGTTTTTGCGTCAACAGTTTCCACTCTTCTTACGTTTCTTTGCGGGCAGATAAACAAACATTTCCTGAGCGGGCAGCCTCTCCTCCTTATGCCGCCTTTCATCGCCCTCTGTATTTCACCATACCCCTTTACTGATCAGCCATCAGTTCAAGGAGCGTTTTTGCCGCTGTCAGAGCAAAGTATTCATCGTTGATGTTATTATCCAACTCAACAATTTCCACATTATCGTTGCGAATTTCTTTTTTCAATGTTTCAAATAATGTCTTCCGTTCTTCCGGTCCGTCAAAAGGCTGTCCCTCCGCATCTATCATGGAGACTCCTTTTTTCGGCAGAAGCAAAACCATCTTACGCCGGGTTCCGTTCCACTTCTCCGCCAGACGGTGTGCAATCTCCACATTTTCTTCCACAGTAGTACGCATCAATGTTACGGCCGGGTTATGTTTATAAAGATTCCTTCCTCTGAACTGTTCCGGCACGGAATCCATCTCACCGAAATTCACCATATCGCAGGCGCCCACAGAAACAACCTGCGGTACCTTCTGACGGATAGCTGCCCCGCATCGATCCGGGCCTGCCGCGAGGATTCCTCCCACAACCTCGTCGCAGTATTCTGTGGTTGTCAGGTCCAGGACGCCGGCAAAGAATCCTGCGTCGATGAGAGCTTCCATTGTTTTGCCGCCGGTTCCCGTGGCGTGGAAAACCATCACTTCATAACCTTTCTTCTCCAGATATGCTTTTGCCTGCTCAATACAAGGCGTGGTCACGCCAAACATGGTAGCAGCGATGAGCGGTTTTTGCTCTGTCGTGTCGTTCTTTAGCTTATCGCCGCAGGATACCATCCCGGCCATAGCGAGCACTGCATTTTTAAAGATCATTTTGGAGATCTTGTTCAGTCCCGCCACGTCCACAATGGACGGCATCATGATGATATCACTTGTTCCTACATACCTTTCTACATCTCCGGACGCCATGGTGGAAACCATCAGCTTCGGCACACCAATCGGCAGAGCACGCATGGCCGCTGTCGCCAGAGAGGTTCCTCCGGAACCACCCAACGACAAAATCCCGTCAAACTTTCCATCAGCATAAAGTTTCGGCACAATAGTCTCCATGCCCTTTGCCAGCGCTTCCATGGCAAGAGAACGGTCTTTTTTCGCCGCAATCTCTTCGAGATTATAACCAGCTGCGGCTGCCACTTCCCCGTTGGAAACATCCGGCTCAAACATCGGTTCAAAGACGCCGGTATGAATGGTGTACGCCCGTAACCCCAATTCTTCCACCAATCCTTTGATATACTGATATTCCGCCCCCTTGGAATCAAAGGTTCCGGCAATTGCTATGGTTCTCAAAATATCCTCCTCCTTTCAAAAAAAGTAGAATCAACGATGCTGCATATCTTGATTCTACTCTTCTTTTTCTTTTATAGAAATGTGTTTATATTCTCTTTTCTTGTGGTTATATTTTCATTTTCTAGTTTTTATCTTATTTTTTTATGTGTTTATATTAACTATCAAGTCTGGCGACTAATGTGTATACGCCGACACATGAATTTTGGCATCCCGGCAGCTTTCCTGATATGCGCGAGGAGACATACCGTTGTATTTCTTAAAAATCTTGGAAAAGTGCGCATAGTCGAAGTATCCTACTTTCTCGGCAATCTCCCGGCAGCGCATATTGCTCTCTTTTAACAGCTCCTCAGCCTTGTTGATCCGGAACCGTACCAGATACTCCGTGAAATTCATTCCGGTCTCTTTTTTGAAACGGGTACTCAGATAAGAGGCCGACACATGTGCCACAATGGCGATATCGGAAAGCTGGATATTTTCCATATAATGCTCTTCAATGTACTTACAGGTAAAATTCACGTAATCCCCGGTCTTCCAGTCCCCGTGCAGCATTTTCGTCATAGGATCATTCCGGTCGAAATTCCCGTAGCTTTTGAACGCTTTCGTAGTGTTGAGAATGGCTCTCTCGGTAGGAATCCTGTCAAAAGTCGATCCGCCGATATATCCCTGACACCGGGTTGTCTGATAAAAATACTGCATGTCGATAGGCGTGTTGGCCGGTCCCGCATAAATCATTTTTATCACATCCGGCCGGATTTCATCACAGAGTTTGAAAATATCCTCCGTGAGCTTTCGTGCCTCATCGATGGAAATGTATTTTTTTGCTCCAAGATATCCGCCCTTGGTAAGCCCCAGATGCACGCACAGGACGTCTGTCCCGGCCTCCATCATCCACCGCGCCTCCTCGATATTAGTCACAAAAGCTACTGTAAACATATCCATATAATGAGCAAGTTTGATAGCTTCCACCTCTTGCTCGTAGGTGTTTCCTTCCTCTTCCAGACCTTCCCGAAACTGCCCGTCGATCATGGCAAGCGTCGGATAATTGACGATTCCGGAGAACCCCGCTTCTCTGATTTTTTTCAGATAATCATAAAGATGGATAAACGGATCGCTGGCCAGCAGGCCGAACAACACCGGCGTGTCCCTGATGATCGGCAGCAATTCCCGTTTGCCCATCTCCATGACCGCCTCATTATTGTTGTCGTAACAGAAGAAGGTTGCCATGGAACTCCTGCCCATCACCCGATATTTTCCTGCGCTGAGCGCCAGCAGCAGATCGGCTCCGCCAAGCGATGCATATTTCGCCGCCATGCCCGAACCGATGGCCGCCCCGATGATATGGCCGTTAATGTGTATCCTTGCATGCAAAGTCTTTAAAATCGTCTTTCTGTCCATATGTCACCCCCAAGATTTCCTCAATATCCCCTGATAAATATTATATCACAGGTCCGCCTGTTTTACCGGAACCAATCTTGACATTTCTCATACGTCTTCCTATAATAGACATTGCAAATAGTTATAATTCAAACTATTTCAATTATAATTATTTTCATTCGTAAAAGGAGGAAGTATTTTGAATTCTTCATTTCATTATCTGGTCATGGCGGAACAGGCCATGGTCCAAAGGGCTCTGCTGGCCCGCATCAAAGGTTCCGGCCTTACTCTCGGTCAGCCTAAGGTTCTCGATTACCTGAAAGACCACAACGGCTCCAGCCAGAAAGAGATTGCCAGAGGCTGCCACATTGAAGCCGGTTCTCTGACATCCATCCTGAACCGCATGGAAGAAAAAGGACTGGTGGAACGCAGAATGCTTCACGGGAACCGGCGCAATTCCTATGTTTTCCTGACCGAAAAGGGGGAAGAACTTCGGAATCTCGTCACCGAAAGCTTTGAAAGTATCGAGAACGAGGCTTTTCGGGGCATATCGGAGGCGGACAGACAGCAGTTTATGAAAACATTTTCCAGAATTTATGAGAATTTGACATCAAAGGAGGACTAGATTTCTATGGAAAAAGTAAAACGTTATATTATTTTCCTGATCGGACTGTTCATCAATTCACTGGGAGTCAGCCTGATCACCAAGGCAGACCTGGGTACCTCGCCCATCTCTTCGATTCCCTATGTACTCAGTCTGAATTTTCCCATGACTCTCGGACAGTTCACCATCATTTTCAGTATTCTTTTAATTATTATCCAGCTTTTCATACTGAGGAAAAACTTTAAAGCCGAGCATCTGCTTCAGATTCCCATCTCCATTCTGTTCGGCTACTTCATTGACCTGACCATGGTTCTGCTGGGCTTTGTTCATCCTGAGGCATATGGACTCAAGATTATCTATCTGTTAATCGGATGTGTGATACTGGGCTTCGGTGTCTATATGGAAGTGCTGGCAAATGTGGCAATGCTTCCCGGAGAATCCTTTGTCCGGGCGGTTTCCACCACCTGGAACACCAATTTCGGCAACACAAAGGTGGCATTTGACGTCTCCCTCACGGTCATTGCCGCTGCGTTGTCGTTCCTTTTCGTCCATCGCCTGGAAGGAGTGCGGGAGGGAACTATCATCGCTGCTCTGCTGGTGGGTTTCATCGCCCGACTTTTTGGCAGATACCTGGCCTTCCTGAAGCCGATTTTATTTCCATCAATGCCAGCTTTCCGATGACTGGCGAAAATCTTTAAATCATTCTTATTTTTTTCAGCTCTTCCCTGCATTCTATATAGTCTGGAAAATACTTTTCCACCTCTTTCCAGAAAGCGGCGGAATGGTTCATGTGCCGGCGGTGCGCCAGCTCGTGAACCACCACATAATCCAGCAGCTCGTCAGGCAGATAGTAGAGCTGATAATTAAAGTTCACATTGCCTTTTGCGCTGCAGCTTCCCCACCGGGTCTTCTGATTACGGATGGTGATTCGTCCGACAGTCACGCCCATGACCCGGCAGTAATGGCACACCCTCCCGGCAATCTTCTCCCTGATTCTTTCCTTCTCCGCGGCGTCCAGCTCCTGTACCGGCACAGCGCCGGTCGTCTTCCTGGTTCCGGCCGACTGTCTTGCCAGCAATACTTTTTGCAGCACCCACTGGCGGTGCGCCTCCAGAAACTCTCTCAGTTCCCGTTCCGAAAACCGGTCGGGAATCCGCGCCAGCACCTCCCCGCTCTCCTTCACCTGAAGACCGATGCTCTTCCGAGACGAACGGATAATTTGAACCGGAACATTTTCCTCTCCGCCGTCTGTTTCTCTTCTATTATAATGTAATATATATTCCCGAAGCATTGATTGCTTCCCTCCTGCCTCATATTATTTTTTAATACAATTACAGCTGCAGCAGACACAAAATCAATATAATCTGTGCGATCAGAATGAGCGGCACGCCGACGGTAAACTTTCTGTGCAGCATCTTGTGATGAAAGCCGTACATTCCTGCCAGAGCTCCGATACTGCCGCCAATCAACGCCGCCAGCAGCAGAACCGCCTCGGATATTCTCCATCGATGGCGGGCTGCCTTCCATTTATCAATGCCGTAAAGAAAAAATGTGATAAGATTAATCACAACTAAATAATAGATAAATAATTTCATATGCTGTTCCTTTCTGTTCCACGATTGTATATCGCAATGCTGTTTCAGGCAGAAAACGACATTTCCCGGTATTGTTTCAGTTTAATGCACAATCTCCGTTAGATATCATTATAACAATGATTTCGTCACAGGGCATCTCCTCTGGCAGATTTCACTAAATTTTAACATTCACGTTTATTTTTCTCCACTTTTTTTCATAATCTTTACGATTTTATTAATTCGACATAGACAGACAGAAATTGATTTGTTATGATAGGTAAGTCGTTTAAAAATACTATGTACTAAAAACAAAGGAAGGCAGTTGATATCATGCAAACAAATACTTCATCCAGCAGTGAGCTGTTTCAGCTCAATGGTAAGCCTACCTTCGGACAGGCTTTTCCACAGGCAATGCAGCACGTTCTGGCTATGCTCGTCGGCAACATCACTCCGCCAATGCTCATCGCCAGCACACTTTCCCTCTCCGCTGCAGATCAGATCATGCTCACACAGGCAGCAATGCTGATCGGCGGTATTACTACTCTGCTCCAGCTTTTCCCGGTTCTGGGCTTCGGTATGGGGCTTCCAAGCGTTATGGGCGTTGCCTTTGCCTACATGCCAATTCTGACCATGATCGGAACGCAGTACGGTATTGCGGCTATCTTCGGTTCCCAATTAGTGGCAGGTTTTGTCTCTATTTTTATTGGTATGTTTATGGGCAAGATTCGCCGCTTTTTCCCTCCTATCGTCAGCGGTACGGTAGTGCTGAGTATCGGTCTTTCCCTGTATGAAACCGCCATCACTTACATGGGCGGCGGTTCTGCCACCCAGAGCGCAGGAACCTTTGGTTCTCCGCAATTCTGGATTCTCGCAGTTGTCACTTTAGTTGTGACTCTGGCTTGCAGCCTCTTTGGCAAAGGATATCTGAAAGTATCCGGTATGCTTATCGGTATCGTTGTCGGTTATGTGATCGCTTTATTTATGGGAGATATCGTTGATTTCTCCACCTTTAATGATGCCGGTCTGATTTCTGTTCCGATTCCGTTCCATTTTGGACTGGAATTCCATGCAGATGCCATCATCATGATGATTCTTATGTATGTGGTACAGGCTGTGCAGACGATTGGAGACGTTTCCTCCACCGCCATGGGCGGATTCGGACGTGAGGCAACCGACAAAGAACTGGGCGGCGCCATCAAAGGGCAGTCCATCTGTGGTATGATCGGCGCTATCATCGGCGGTCTGCCGACCGATCCGTACAGCCAGAACGTAGGCTTGATCTGTACCACCAAGGTTGTTGCCAAACGGGTATTCCTCATTGTCGGCGTTATCATGCTCGCCGCAGGTTTCTGTCCGAAGTTCGGCGCACTGATGACCACTATCCCGCAGCCGGTTCTTGGCGGCGCGACCGTAACCGTATTTGCCGCCATCACCATGTCTGGTATCCAGCTTCTCGGCGAGCAGCCGATGAACTACCGAAATAAACTGATCGTCGGTATTGCTCTTGCTATCGGCGTCGGCATTGACGCCGTACCGGATGTGCTGCAGTTCTGTCCGCAGCTTGCAAAGAACATCCTCGGAAGCTCACTGATGGTGTCCTTCCTTATCGTATTCATTCTTAATATCATCGTGCCGGAAGATAATTCACCGGCAGATTAATGACCCGGAGGAGCGGAATATACCGCTCCTTTTTCGCCCCTGTCCGTTCACTCAGACAGGGGTATTTTTTATCATGAGGAATCTTTTACCTGGCAATGATTGTGGCTACATTTTCTGACTATATAAAAATGCTCAATAGTGTTTTTTCTTTCTCCGAAATGTGGTATACTTAGAGAAAATCTTCTCTATAATTTTTAATATTTTTCATTGTTATTATATTGATTTATTTTTAATAGTATATTGTATTATTATTGTCTTTATTAGACAATAACCGCTTCGGCGGAGAAAGGAGGAGTTATGGAAGAATTGGATAAAAAAGAAATTAAAGAAGTCATCGAATGGTGTGACGAAAAAGGACACAGCGAGCACGAAATTCTTGATCTGATACGAAGAATTGTCGGGGCAAAACCGCGGGAAGAAGACCCGCATGCATCCTCACAGCAGATAAAGGATTAAAAATACAACAACGGGGCAGCTCACCGCCGCCCCGCTATTTTCTTTTCTCTACTTTGCTTTCTATTCACTGACCCTGTAATGGGCCACCAGATCATCTCTTTTTTCCAGGATATCTTCCTCATAGGCGGCCTGAAACGGACTGTTGTGATGAATCACATAGGCGACACCGTCATCATTTCTTTTATCGGAAACGATGCCGATATGTTTATCAAAGATAACGATATCCCCACCCTGCCACTGCTCGATGTCGTGGACATCTGTGGTGAGCGGAATTGCCGTATGTTCAAAATATACTTTCAGATTTTTCACCCGGCGGAAGTCAATATTGATATCCGGCTCCTCGATATCATAATCCTGCAGATTGGCAAGAATGTCCGCGTTAACCAGCTCCATCAGGTCGTAGCCTGCGCTCCGGAGCGCATTTGCCACCACATCCGTGCATACGCCGTATTCATCGTCGGGATATCCTGTGTAGTAATACTGGCTCTTGTACTTTGGATTAGTGGAAATGTATTCTCTCGCTCCCTGCAGAATATCCGCCTGGTCATCGACGCCGTCGCCGTCCCGGTCCACGGAACTGTGGATATCTTCAATATTAAAATCCACATTGGTTTTGGCGTCCACCGGCGCACTGCTCGTTCCCGTAAAATAATGCCGGAAATACCAGAGGCAGCCCGCTGCCACAACGAGGACAACTATCGCTGCTGCCAGAAAAATTTTCTTTTTTGACATATACTCTCCCCTTTTTTATTTTTATCCAGATTGATTTCATATTACTGATAGGTAATGCCTGTACATTTCCTGCGAGGTCTGTAATCACACACCTACACACTGGATATATATGAATTATACCAGATAAATATCAAATCAGAGCTGTCAAATCAGAAACAATTTTCTGACCTTTCCTATAATATTTTATAAAAAAGTATAGCATTTTTAAACTTTTTATGATAACATAAAATTGTAATTGATGCAGGAAGTCTTGTAAGGGTTTCCTCCTGTTTTACGAGATATCTGGGAAGGGAGGGATATTATGGGACAAAAAGATTTATCTGAAAAAATACTTGCAGATTACAATGATGTGTTTGCAGATATCGTTAACGTTCTTGTTCTGGAAGGAAGACAGCGGATCGATCCGGATGATCTGACCGCTACAGCTGTTCATTCACAGTATAAAGCAGATGATGGCGTTCTTCACGAGCAGGAAAGGGATGTCTCCAAATATTGGGAGAAACAAAAGATCCACATGTCGTTGTTTGGGATAGAGAACCAGACAGACATTGAAAAGAATATGCCGTTTCGTGTCATCGGATATGACGGAGCGGCATACCGTCAACAGCTGTTACAAAAGAGAAAGCCCGTTCCGGTCATTACTTTGGTGCTGCATTTTGGAACGAAGGAAAGATGGAACGAACCATGTTCCATCAAAGAACTGTTGGATATCCCGGAGGATCTGGACAAATATGTCAGTGATTACAGCATGCACGTGTTTGATATTGCATGGCTGACGGACGAACAGCTGGCTATGTTTGAGAGTGATTTTGGTATTGTGGCGAATTTTTTCGTCCAAAAGAGAAAAAATAAAGACTATGTACCCGATGATAAACGTATAATTCAACATGTGGATGAAGTACTGAAGCTGTTGTCTGTAATGACAGGTGATAACAGATATGCCAGTATTTTATCTTTTGAGAAAGAGGAGGTGATCACTATGTGTGATGTCGCGGAGAGATTAGAACAAAGAGGAATAATGCGCGGCATTGAGCAGGGAATTGAGCGCGGCGTACAAATGGGAAAGATGCATTTATATCGCCTGGTCGCCAGCGGCAAGCTGTCAGTTTTGGATGCTTCTCAGGAGTTGGAACAGACAGAGGAAGAATTCCTCGATGATATGAGGAAAGCTGGTTATGGGCAAGAGTATTGGAAGGAAAGGAAAAATAAATAAAAAGCCAAGGAGCTGCCGCACTAATTATTTAGTGCGACAGCCTCATTTTTTATATCCCATATCATTTTATCTTATGTTATGTCACTACAGTATTCGTACAGCGCATCATTGATTGCCATAGCTCTGACCATATCAATGATTTCATTGCTGGACAGCCGCACGCGCATCATCGGATAGTATCGCTGAAAAGAAGTTTCATTCTCTTCTATGTCCGTAAATATCTTCTCCCAGTCTCTGTCCCGCATGAGGATAGAATGATTCTGCCGAACCAGCCACTGGCAGCGTTCCCGGGGCGGTTTGCTCAGAAGTTCCCGGCAGGTATCTTCTTCCGAAAGTACCTGGTAAAGCTTATAGGCTTCCTTCAGGGACTCCTCGATATCCGGCAGGATCGTGTCTCCGTCTTCATAATAAAGAAGGCTGTCATAGCAGGTAATGTCATAATGACCGGCACGGTCTTTTATCTTCTCATTCTCCGTCTCCAGTACCTGACGCAGCATTTCCGAAGGCTCCTGTTCTTCTTCCGAAAGGCAGGCGTCGATCTCCGCCGATATGTCAACGGTATTTCCGCACATCTCCGAAAGACCGTTCTCCAGCGCTTTTCTGACTTCTTCCAACGGTATGTATCGGTTCACCTTTTTGTTGCGGGCTCTTCCAAACACCAATTGAGCAAAGAGTCGTTCCACTCCATAGGGCCGCTGATCGTCCTGATCGATGTCCAGAAGATCCGAACAATCTTTATCCTTCACGTATATTTTTGTATCCATGATACATTTAATAAATAATCCGTATCGGAGCTTTCCGTATTTATCTTCATAATTTACCAGACTGCACAGTTTCTCCAGATCAAATCCCAGGGTCAGATATTCCCGGATTCGCATCGAAAAACCATAAGAATCGACATGATATCCGGCGAACTGATCTCTCCAGTATTCTTCACACACTTCTTCCGGAAAATATTTTCGCATGGCGTCGCCCATCTCTTTTGTCGCATTGCCCAGATAAAATCCCTTCCACACAGCCAGCCGCTCTTTCCAGCTGAGGGGCAGCTGGCGTACCCGGTCTGCCAGCCGGTCCGGATCGCAGCGATCCGGTACGTCAATAGGCTCATCCAGATAGTCATTGATCATAGAAACCGCCGCCCTGCACTGTCCGCCTGTGATATCTCCGTATACAAAAGCCTTATGTCCCAGACGCGCCTCCATCAGGCAGGCAATGGCCAGAAGATACATGTGATAGGGTTCTCCCTGTGTCTTATCTCCCCAGAGATGATAATTCCGTTGAAAACGCTCATCTTTCCAGTCATAGTCCAAATATGCCGGCAGAGCGCCAAAAATCGCATCCGGCGCTTCAGCGTCAACGTCCTCTTCTTTTACCAGCATCTTTGGCATACAATATTCTTCCGCTGTCCGCATGGTCATATAATCTCCGTCCGCCCGCCATCCTGTATATTCCCAGTCACAGCGGGTCTCTGTCCATTCCTCTGTCAGCGCCAGACACTGTACATTTATTCCTTTTATATCGACTATTTTCCTTTCCGCCAGCGAAAAAATTCTGGCAAACTGTAGTGTCTCTTCATATACCTTTGACCATTCTTCCTCAGTCACTGACTTCGCGATACTCACATAAATAAAAATCCCCATAGATACCTCCTTGTAATACGTTTTATCGTTTCGTATATACGTATCATAACAAAAAGAAAAACGCATGTCAATTTCCACATGCATTTTCTTTTTATTTTTTATTCTTCTTCCAGTGCGCTCATATATCCCATGATCCGCTCCCGTTTCTGATGATCCAGTCTTCGGTAGTTTTCAAGCAGAATACTTTCTTCCTTATTTAATGGCATCATATAATCTGCGGAACTGCCACGCGTTTCCAAATCATTTTCTGAGAGCAGTTCATAAGGCGATATCTGAAGTACCTCGCAGATCGTTAAGATTTTATTTACCGACGGATTGGTCTTTTTTCTTTTCCAGTCACTGATAGTACTTTGAGAGATTCCTGTCCTCTGTGAGAACTCTTTTTGACTCATCCCCTTTTTTTGAAGTAAAATAAATATTTTTTCACTGACGATCATTTCCTTTGTTCCTCTCTGTGTGTATTCTTCCCGCTTCTCTGCCAGCAAATTCTCTCAGGCAGCTGACATAAAAATACTCAACACATTTTTTCTTTCATTTTATCAGAAAAAAGTCCTGACTTCTATACATTTTGTTGTTCCATTTCTTGTCCTTTCTTCCCGAAGATACTCTGGAATTATGTGCCGGGAAATGATATGATGATAAAGAAAAGACAGACAAGTGAGGTATCTTTATGGAATTTCGTGCAAAAACCGTAGCAGAGTCCCGGGTGGAAACTGTGCATATTATTCGGCCCACTGATTTGAATGATGCAGGCCGTCTCTTCGGAGGCGTGCTGATGCAATGGATTGATGAAGTGGCCGCTCTTGTGGCAAAACGGCACTCGCAGATGAACGTTACAACAGCATCGGTGGACAATCTCCGTTTTCTGCAGGGAGCCTTTCAGAGAGATGTGATCGTGATCATCGGACGGGTGACCCATGTGGGCAATACTTCCATGGAGGTAAAAGTGGAAACCTATGTAGAGCACACGAACGGTAAGCGTGATCTGATCAACCGGGCTTTCCTGACAGAAATTGGTCTGGGAGACGATAACCGGCCCGCCATTCTTCCCCGTCTGATTCTTGAGACAGAAGAAGACCGAAAAGAATGGGAACGTGCGGAAATGCGCCGGAATCTGCGGGCAAAACAGCGAAAAGAAGGGTTTCATTTTTATGGTGAATGATAAGAGGAGAATCCCGCAAAACAGGATTCTCCTCTTATTTTTGTACGATTTTTATAATTATCCGTATTTTCGTATATTTTTACTGATCGAAGGACCAGCTTCCATCATCGTTCTGCACACCACCAAGAACATTCTCACCGTCGGTGGATACCAGCACATCTGTAGAGGAAACTCCGTCTCCTTCTACAGAGAAATTATAGTATTCATAATCGCCGATCGTGACAATATCCTTAAAGGTATATTCTGCATCTTCACCATAATATTCCTGAGCCAGGGAGAGAGCTTCATCTTCTGAAATTGCTTCCGTCTCAGTGCTTCCGGAGGAACCGTCTTCTTCTGTCGTCTCGTCAGTTTCTTCTGTCTCATCGGTCTCTTCTGTAGTTGTCTCATCTCCGGTGTCCGCCTCGGAACCTTCCGTGGTGCTTTCGGAGAAATCATAGCCTCCGTTGTTGTCAGACGCTTCCGCGAAATCAGACACGGCATAATTAAAGGCATTATCCTCTCCGTCATATGAGGTTGGGGTAATGGTAATCTCGTAAGTGCCGCACACTTCATCGTCCGAATCTGCATCGCGCAGTTCCGCTGTCAGCACATAATCATCACCCTGCTCCTGACAATCCGTGATATATGCCTCCAGAGAACCGATACCGCCGGAAAGGAATCCGTAAGTTCCATCCTCTTCATTATATACCGCATAGGTATTATCCTCTGTTAATTCCGGGAACTCCAGATTGCCCTGCGCAAATGCGTCATAAAGTGCGGAAGCATACATGTTCGTAGTTTCTTCATCTATATACAGATACTGTTCATCTGTATCTACAGTAACATCTTTCACATAATCGTTCATGAGAGAAGCAAGCACTGCCATGGAGAACCAGAAAGAATCCCCTTCTTCCTCTGTGGAATCTTCCGAATAATACGGAAGCTGTTTGGAATAAGATTCCACCATCAGAGCCGTCATCGGATAAATCATATCGCCGAAATCTGATGGCAGATCAACATTTCCATCCACATAGTCCTCTGAGTCATCATTGGACGCTTCGGTAGAAGCCTCTGTGGAAGCCTCCGTTGGCTCTGCATTATCCTGTCCATCTGTACTGCGGCCGCCGCAGCCGATCAGAGAAAATGCCATGGTTCCGGCAAGTGCAACGGCTCCCCATCGTTTCATTTTATTAAAATGCATCTTAATCCCTTCTTTCTGTAATATTTCATTACGATTACATTATTCTGACTTCTGACGAATCTAACCTAAATCTTAACGCATTATTGCCGACATGTAAAGAACAGCTTTCTTACACTTTAATTAAAGAACCGTGAAAATTTTATTTACGCCCCTGAAGCATCGTCCACGATCACAAACCCCTTCTCCTCAAAAAAGGACTTTATAACCGCCCGGTCCGCCTGCAGTGATCCCTGAGCAAAAAAAGGTTTCCCACCGCCCCGCCCGGAGAGCGTCTCGTTCATCTCTTTCACAAGCGCACGAATATCGCCATTCCTCTGCCCGGCAGCATATTTGCCTCCGGTATTTTTCTTTTCCGGATCCTTTTGCGAATCCTCCAGTGCAATCACCACACAGATACCGCCGCAGACATCTAAAACAGCGTCCGCCTCCTTGCGAATATCCGCCGCATCCAAAGCATGCTCAAGCAAAAGAACATTTCCTCTTCCTTCACACTGCTTTGCCCTCATGGCAAATTGTTGCTGACGAAGTGCCAGAATTTCTCCCTTCAGACTGTAAATCTCATCCTGCAGCCGCTGAACTGCCGCCGGCGTTCCGTCGGGCTTCACAGAGAGCATAGATGCCACCCGGCTGTTTGCCTCCAGATGCTGATGGAGCAGCCCGAGCGCTCTTTTACCGGCAGCCATCTCAATGCGGACGCCTTCCCGGAAATGTTTCACCGAGAGAAGTTTTACCAGACCAATCTCCCCGGTGGACTCCACATGAAGTCCGCAGCAGGCGCAGAGATCACCGCCTGGAAACTCCACCAGACGCACCTCACCTGTCAGTTCTTTTTTACTTCTGTAAGGCAGTACATTTTTTTCTTCCTCGTCCGGGAAAAATACCCGGGCGCGCCGGTCTGTCCAGATATAGTTGTTGACTTCCTGCTCTATCTGATGCAGCTGCCCTTCATCGAGAAGACCGTTCAGATCAATGGTGATCAATTCTTCTCCCATATGGAAGCCCACATTATCATAACCGTATTTCCGGTGAATGAATCCACTGACGATATGCTCTCCGGAATGCTGCTGCATCAGGTCAAAACGGCGTTCCCAGTCTAGCACGCCGCGAACCCGGCAATTCACCGGCAAAAGATTCTCCACGTAGTGACGAATCTCTCCCTCATCAGAGCCGCCATACTGAACATCCAGGACAGTACATTTATTATCGCCGTCGACCGGATACAATGTACCAAGGTCTGCCGGCTGCCCTCCTCCTTCCGGATAAAAAGCGGTCTGATCCAGGACCACATATTGTCCTCTCTCATCTTTTCCGCAGGAGAGGACTTCCGCCTCAAACTCTCTCAGATATACATTTTCATAAAATAACCGTCTTGTCCGCATTTTTATCTACTCTTCATTCTGTTTTACATATAAAGTGATATCCGTCTCCGGATTCTGCACCTGCATCTGGTATTCTGTAAATTCCTGATCGCAGTCTTCATCTGAATAAACCGTATATCCGTCATGCTCCAGCAGATTAAAATATACGCCTCTTGGGATATTGAATGTATACGTCTCCTCGTTATCTCCCTGATAATCGTAGTAAACTGTACACTCCCGGTCAGTTTCCTGATCTTTTATATTCTGATAGAATTCCGGATTCTTATTAGATCCGTCAAATTCCACCGTATAGCTGTAGAATTCTTCTCCATTACAGGTTTCCACAGCAGTCAGAACAACCATAGTTTCCTTGTCCAGAGTAAGTGTCTGTTCGATCTGATCGCCCACATTAAAACCATATCTTGTAACGTACTCATCTCCCTCCGCAACGGTATAGGTTGCCGTGACCTTAAGGAAATCTCCGCTCTCCTGCTCATCGGTTATTCTCACAGAATCTCCGGTCTGAAAAACCTCGCCTTCAATCTGAGAAACGCAGACGTTTTCATAATCATCTCCAAGCAGACCATAGTAGTAAACGAAATTACCGTCATAGCGATACAGCTGCTTTCCGCGGATAACTTCCCGATAATCTTCTTCCATTCCGTCCGTTCTGTAATAAGAATAATAGTCTCCGTTGCCGGTCTTTCTCACAAAACGTGTGGTCTTATAATCTTCCTCATTGGCGAGATGAGAATAATTCACCGTGATCAGTACATTTTCATGACTGCTCAAAAGATTGTCCATGGTGTTCGCATCGTTAATCTCCGAAATGTAACTGCTTCTTCTCTGATTACTCTGGAAAAAGAATCCACAGACAGCCAGGATTACCACAGCCGTCAGCAGAAGGCTGATCCCAAGAATCTTCCAGAACCAAGGTCTTTTGGAACGTTTCTGAAGTGTTTTATCCAGATCGTACCCCTGGTAACGCTTTCCCTTTCTCCATTTTCCACCGGAATTTTCCGGTGTTTCTTCAATATCAATGATACTTTTTGACATGTATCTTCTCCCTTCCAAATCATCATCCCGGTATGCTCCCGCCCTGCGGAACGCCGTCCCGCAGAACCCGCCGGTCATGGCGTCGGTTACTTCTGTACATTTTTAGCCAGCATATAAGTGATAGCGCTGGTTTCATTATGTTTTTTCTCTTCCTCTGTCAACGGCCGAATCACCTTTGCAGGAGAACCAAACGCCATCATACCGTCCGGAATCTCCGTTCCCTGCGTCACAAGGCTGCCGGCGCCGATGATGCAGTCTTCTCCGATTTTAGCTCCGTTCATCACAATGGAGCCCATGCCAATCACCGTATTATGACCGATGGTACATCCGTGAATGATCGCGTTATGACCGATAGTCACGCTGTTGCCGATATGACACGGGCATCCGGCGTCCACATGAATCACCACGCCATCCTGCACATTGGAACCGCAGCCGATGATGATCGGCGCCATGTCTCCGCGAACCACCGCATTGTACCAGATGGAGCTCTCATCACCCACCGTCACATTTCCAATGACGACGGCTCCTTCCGCCACCCAGGCATTCCCCTGTATGTCTGCATTTTTAATATATGCCATAGTTTTCTTTCCTTTCCGGGCGTTTTGGCCTTCCGGCCATCGTCCGCTTTATCATCAAGGTGCGACACGCCCAATTATATTTTTTCCATTTCCGAAAATGCAATTCATCCTCGAAGGCACTGCATTTTCGATCATGGTAACATCTTACCATGAATTGGGCGATTTGTCGATTTGAACTGTGGATTTTGGGATAACCGCAGTATGGCGTTACAGTCGTAATTTCCCAATCCCTACACCACCATAAAATCCGCCAGTGACAGCTGATCTGTCTCAGGCAGCCCGGTGAGGATGCCAAGCTCCACCATCTTATCCACGTTGGTCTTGCTGACCTTCGCCTGGTTGCGGAAATTATCCAGCGAGGTGAACGGGCCGTGTTTTGCAGCTTCTTCCACCTGATCGCAGGCTTTGTCGCCAAGACCTTCCACGCTGGACAGAGGCGGCATGATCTTGCCGTCGATGATCTGGCAGTCCCGGGCTTTGGCTCTGTAGATGTCAATCAGAATAAATTCAAATCCTCTGGCGTACATTTCCTGGGCGATTCGCCCGTCGCGGATGGTATCCTGGTCTTTTTTCGTCTGCTGTTCCTTCGGCATGGAGGTCAGCTCCTCCAAATATTCTTCCAGGATGGCCCGTCCCCGGCACATGATCTCATAGGAGAAGGCCGAGGCGCGGATACTGAAATAGGCCGCATAGTAAGCCAGCGGTTTATGCACCTTGAACCAGGCCACACGCCAGCCCATCATAACGTAAGCGGCGGCGTGGGCCTTTGGGAACATGTATTTGATCTTCCGGCAGGAGCCGATGTACCACTCCGGCACGCCGTGGGAGAGCATGGTCTCCACCCAGTCGTCCTTTAATCCTTTTCCCTTACGGACGGACTCCATGATGGTGAAGGATTCCTCCTTATCGAGTCCCATATTAATAAGGTAGGTCATAATATCATCCCGACAACAGATGGCGGTGGAAATCTCCGCCTGCCCGGTCTCGATCAAAGTCTGGGCGTTGCCGAGCCACACGTCCGTTCCGTGGGACAGACCGGAAATGCGCACCAGATCCGAGAAACACTGCGGGTTCGTATCCTTTAACATCTGCATGACGAAGTCCGTACCGAACTCCGGCACGCCGAGAGAACCCATCTCCACGCCTCCGATATCCTCCGGCGTGATTCCGAGAATCTCCGTACCATGAAACAGCTCCATAACGTCTTTGTCATCGAGAGGAATGGTCTTGGCGTCGATGCCGGTCAAATCCTCCAGCCGCCGGATCATGGTGGGATCGTCGTGTCCCAGAATATCGAGCTTTAACAGGTTATGGTCGATGGAATGGTACTCAAAATGCGTCGTGATAATATCGGTATTCACATCATTGGCGGGATGCTGGATGGCGGTGAAATCATAAATCTCATGCTCATGGGGCACAACGATGATGCCGCCCGGATGCTGTCCGGTGGTTCTCTTTACGCCGGTACAGCCCTCTGCCAGCCGTTCCATCTCACAGCGGCGTTTGTGAATCCCCCGCTCTTCAAAATATTTCATCACATAGCCGTAGGCGGTCTTTTCCGCCAGGGTACCGATAGTCCCGGCACGGAAGGCGGAACCTTCCCCAAAGATGACCTCCACATATTTGTGGGCCTTCGCCTGGTATTCTCCGGAGAAGTTCAGGTCGATATCCGGCTCCTTGTTGCCCTTGAATCCGAGGAATGTCTCGAAAGGAATATCATGCCCTTCCTTTAACAGCTTCGTGCCGCAGACCGGGCAGTCCCGGTCCGGCATATCGCAGCCGGACATACCCTTCATGGTGTATGGCTTTACATACTCGGAATCAAAATCCACAAAATGACATTTCGGGCAAATGTAATGGGCGGAAAGGGGATTTACCTCTGTGATTCCCGACATGGTCGCCACGAAGGAGGAACCGACGGAACCACGGGAACCAACCAGATAGCCATGGTCGTTGGAGTCCTTTACCAGCTTCTGCGCGATAATGTACATAACGGCAAATCCGTTGGAGATGATGGAGGTAAGCTCTCTGTCCAGCCGCTCTTTTACGATCTCCGGCAGCTCCGGCCCGTATATTTCATGGGCTCTGTTGTAGCAGATATCCGTCAGCTCCTTATCGGAATTCGGGATGACCGGAGGACATTTATCCGGATGCACCGGGGAAATCTTCTCGATCATGTCCGCGATCTTGTTGGTGTTGGTGATGACCACCTCTCTTGCCTTCTGCTCACCCAGATAGGAAAATTCCTCGAGCATCTCCTCGGTGGTGCGGAAATAAAGGGGAGCCTGATTGTCGGCGTCGGCAAAACCTTTTCCCGCCATGAGGATACGACGGTACTGCTCGTCCTCGGGATTGAGGAAATGTACGTCGCAGGTGGCGACCACCGGCTTATGATACTGTTCTCCCAGCTCCACGATTCTCCGGTTATAATTCTGGAGATCTTCCACAGTCTTGGCGTCGTACTTATCACTCTCCAGCATAAAGGCGTTGTTGCCGATGGGCTGAATCTCCAGATAATCATAAAAGTTTACAATCCGGGCAATCTCCTCCTCGCTCTTACCTCTGATAATAGCCTGAAACAGCTCGCCGGCCTCGCAGGCGGAACCGAGAATCAGCCCCTCTCTGTATTTCTCAATGAGACTCTTGGGCATCCGCGGCCGCCGGTTGAAATAATCCAGATGGGAAGCGGAAACCAGTCGGTTGAGGTTCACCCGCCCCACATCGTTCTTTACGAGAATAATGCCATGGTAGGTCATGGCCTTTTTTATCAGATCAGCCGAGGTACTTCCTTTGCTATTCAGTTCTTCCAGGGTATGTACCCCCTGCTCTTCCAGCATCTCCACAAACCGCACGAATACTTCCGCGGTCACTCGGGCGTCGTCCACAGCCCGGTGATGATGTTCCTGCTTGATGCCCAGATGTTTGCAGACGGTGTTCAGCTTAAACCGGTTCAGCCCCGGCAGCAGCATCCTTGCCATCTGCACCGTGTCGAGCACTGTAAAGTCGTGTTCATAGCCCAGACGGTCGGCGTTTGCCTCGATGAAGCTCACGTCAAATTCCGCGTTGTGAGCCACCAGGGAACAGCCCTCGCAGAACGCGAGAAACTCCGGCAGGATGGTCTCGATATCTTCCGCTCCCGCCACCATGGCGTCATCGATACTGGTAAGCTCCGTGATCCGCAGCGGAATCGGCCGCTTTGGATTGACGAACACACTGTAATGATCCACGATCTCGCCGCCGGACACCTTCACCGCGCCAATCTCGATGATGGCGTCATGAACCGGGCTGAATCCCGTGGTCTCCAGGTCAAAGACCACAAAGCTGTCCGAAAGCGTCTGACCTTTGGCGTTTGTAACCAGCTTTTTCAGGTCGTCCACAAAATATCCCTCGACGCCGTAGATGATCTTAAACGGTTCATCCATGGTGATGCAGTGATTTGCGATAGGGAAAGCCTGCAGCACACCGTGATCGGTGATGGCCAGCGCCGGATGCCCCCAGTCTTTGGCTGTCTGAATGACCTTTTTGATATCCACCACGCTGTCCAGATCGCTCATGACCGTGTGCAGATGAAGCTCCACCCGCTTCTCCAGACTCTTGTCCATCCGTTTTTCCCGGAAGTCTGGAATCGGCTTGATGCCGACGATGGAAGACATGGTGATATCTCTCTCGAAGGTATCCATCCGCGGCATACCCTTCACCTTATAGAACTTTCCTTTCTGGAATTCATCCAGAAAGTCCGGAAGCTGCGCGTTCCGCAGGAACACTTTTCCCACGATGGTATCGGTAAAGTCCGTGATGCGGAAGCTGACAATGCTTCTCTCCCGGCGGATCTCCCGGATCTCCAGTCCGATGATCTGTCCCCGGATAACGGTCTCCCCGATCTCGTCGACGATCTCCTCGATGGGAACGACCTCCCCGTCACAGTTTTTGCCGTAAATGATATCCGGGTCCTTCTGCCGTTTGGCATAGCCGCCGAATTCCTGCCGTCTGGCCCGTTCCTCAAAAAAGTTGGAAGAAAATGCATTGCCTTTCCTGGCCGGTTTCTGCTCACCGTCTTTCTCCTGCCCGTTCTCTCCGGCTTTTTTCTGACTGCTCTTTTCCGCCTCCGCCTTTTCAATCTGTTCCATGACCATGCCGACTTCCAGACTCAGCTTGTGATTTCTCGCCTTATAAAATGCATTTTTTGCGTCGTCGGTAAAATCAAAGCCCACTTGAATCTCCTTACCAAAACGGTGAGCGTACATTTCTTCCAGATACTGCTTGAGCTTCGCTGATTTATTTCTGGCAAGGAAGGAGTCTTCCAGCAGGATCGTCATGATATTTCCTTCAAATCCCCACTCGCAGCGAAGGAACAGGCTGTACTCCACCTGACCCATCCGGTGGATCTCATAGAGAATACTGTCCCAGTAATCTTTGGTGAGCTGTTCCAGCGTATATACGGGAGAAAGCTCATAGGTATCATCAATGGCAAGAAACACCGACGTACCCCGGAACAGTTCGTTTTTCAGATCATAGGCAATCTTATTTATCAGCTTCTTTCCCATGATGTGCTCGCTCTTTGTGTGCACAATGAGCTGATTTTTGCTCTGCTTCATTACCACCTTGGTGACGATGGTGTTGGAAAGCGCATATCTTAAATTGTCGGGTATTGTATAGTCCGGAAATACTTCCGGAAATGTCTGTCTTTGTTCCATAATGCCTCCTTCCCCGAAAAGCAGGGGAGCCGCCCTTCTCTCTTCCATAATAAAGTAGTCATAAATCCTTTTCGGCAGAATAAAATTTATTAAAATTATGTATCGGAAGGACTGTTTTTTTTGAGTGCAAAAACAAAAATCATTGTTGTAAAAGCAAAAGAACTGATCTACACGGCTCTTTTTATCTGCCTTGCCATCATCCTCATTCTCCTGCTTATCTTTATGTTCGCCCCGGGAGAAAAAAGTGTAAGCACCAGTGCCGGAGCATACACGCCCGGCGTTTATACTTCCACTATCACTCTGGGAGACACCGCTCTCGATGTGGCGGTATCTGTGGATGAAAACCATATTACCTCCGTGAGCCTGAATAATCTGTCGGAAAGCGTCACCGCCATGTATCCGCTTCTGGAGCCTTCTCTGGAAAGCATCAACGAACAGCTGGACAGCATTTCCTCCATCGACGACCTGCAGCTGGATTCCGACACCAAATATACCGGTCTGATCCTGCAGCAGGCCATCAAAAATGCGCTCCAGAAGGCGCAGTCCTGATACTGCGCCTTTTCGGAAACGCGCTTTATTCCAGTCCCAGCTCTTCTTTCAGTCTGTCAAGCTCCGCCATCCACACGGATGGGCTTGCATCGCTCGGCATCCGCAGGTCGCCCCTCGGGGATACGGCAATGGAGCCCACCTTCGGTCCATCCGGCAGGCAGGAGCGTTTGAAATGCTGTGCAAAGAACCGCCAGCAGAAGGTGCGGAGCCATTTGTAAATGACAGCGTCCTCGTAATCTGCGCCGAAGGCTTTCTTTGCCAGCCGGAAGATCTTCGCCGGACCGAATCCAAACCGCAGCATGTAATACAGATAAAAGTCATGCAGTTCATAAGGGCCCACCAGGTCTTCTGTCTTCTGAGAGATGACGCCGTCCACCGGCGGCAGCAGCTCCGGACTCACCGGAGTGTCCAGCACGTCAAGTAGTACCTTCTGCAGTTCTTCCTCCTCCGTGGTGTCCGCATAGTAGCGCACCAGATGGCGCACCAGTGTTTTTGGCACCGAACAGTTCACCGCATACATGGACATATGGTCGCCGTTGTAAGTGGCCCAGCCAAGAGCCAGCTCGGACATGTCGCCGGTTCCGATGACCATACCGTTTACCTGATTGGCAATATCCATGAGGATCTGCGTCCGCTCTCTGGCCTGGGAGTTCTCATAGGTAACGTCATGCACATTGATGTCGTGTCCGATATCCGAAAAATGCTGCTCCACCGCCCGGTTGATCCGAATCTCCCGCAGGGTGGCACCCAGCCGTTTTGTCAGGGTCACGGCATTGGAATAGGTTCGGTCTGTGGTTCCAAAGCATGGCATGGTCACGCAGACAATTCCTTCTCTCGGGAGTCCCAGCATATCAAAGGCTCTCGCCGTCACCAGCACCGCCAGGGTGGAATCCAGACCGCCGCTGATACCGATGACCGCATGGCGGCATCCCGTGTGCGCCAGACGTTTCTTCAGTCCCATGGCCTGAATGGTCAGAATCTCATCGCATCGTTTATCTCTGTCTTCTTTATTGGAAGGAATGAACGGAGTCCGGGAGAAGTACCGGGTCAGCTCTGTCTCCGTCTCTTCCAGGGTAAAATACACCCGGTGATAAGGCTGTCCGCCGTCGTCGGTCACGAAGGTGGACGTCTTCTGCCGGTCTGCCGCCAGACGCTGCAGATCGATCTCCGCTTCCGTATAGTGATTCTCAAACCGTCCGGACTCTGCCAGCACGGCTCCGTACTCGGTGATCATATTGTGGCCGCTGTACACCAGATCCTGGGTGGATTCGCCCTCTCCCGCAGATGCATAAATGTACGCGCAGACCAGTCTTGCCGACTGAGAGCTGACCAGCTCCCGGCGGTAAGTGTCTTTCGTGGTCGTCTCATCGCTGGCGGAAGGATTACAGATGACCGTCGCTCCTGCCAGTGCGTGGTAGGTGGACGGCGGCAGCGGTACCCAGAGATCCTCGCAGATCTCCGCGGCCAGCACCAGATTCTCCACATTCTCGCAGCAGAACAGAAGGTTCATGCCAAACGGCACTTCCTGTCCCAGCAGACGGATCATCTCCACCTCTCTTCTGCCCGGCGTAAAATGTCTCGCCTCATAAAACTCTGAATAATTCGGCAGATTATGCTTCGGCACAACGCCAAGAATCCGTCCTCTATATAAGAAAACCGCACAGTTATAAAGCTTCTGATGGACAAGCAGCGGCGCCCCCGCCACAATGACCATCGGTATCTCAGCCGTCTCCTCAAGAATGGCGGCCAGCTGTTTCTTACTCTCCTCCAGCAGCGGCTTCTGCCAGAACAGATCGCCGCAGGTATAAGCGGAGATCACCAGCTCCGGGAGAACAAGCACCTTCACCTGCCGCTCCTGCGCCCTTCTCACAGCCTTCATAATACTTTCTTTGTTAAATGCCGGGTCGGCAACCTTCACATCTACCGATGCCGCCGCCACCCGCAAGAATCCGTCTTTCATTTTGTTTTCCTTTCTCTCTGCCCATTTTTTTCGTATTATGTAATAATACGAAAAAAATGGGAATCCTGATCACACAGTCTTCCCATTATTTTAATCAATTATTTATCATTTGGCAATATGTACTTGGCGGCAAATTCTTTACTCCAGGAAGTCCTTGAGCTTACGGCTCCGGCTCGGATGGCGCAGCTTCCGGAGTGCCTTCGCCTCAATCTGACGGATACGCTCTCTTGTTACGTTGAACTCTTTTCCGACTTCTTCGAGGGTTCTCGTCTTACCGTCGTCCAGTCCGAAACGCAGCTTGATGACGTTGCGCTCTCTCTCTGTGAGGGAGGCCATGGCCACTTCCAGCTCTTCCTTCAGCATGGAGAAGGATGCGGAATCCACAGGGGAAAGCAGGGATTCATCTTCGATGAAGTCGCCCAGCTGGCTGTCCTCTTCCTCGCCGATCGGGGTGTCCAGGGATACCGGGTCTCTGGATGTCTTCAGAATCTCGTCAATCTTAGCCACAGGCATGTTCATCTTCTTTGCGATCTCTTCGTTGGTAGGTTCTCTTCCCAGCTCCTGCAGCAGCATCCTGGAAGTACGAAGAGTCTTGTTGATGGTCTCCACCATATGTACCGGCACACGGATGGTCTTCGCCGTATCGGCGATACCTCGGGTGATCGCCTGACGGATCCACCAGGTGGAGTAGGTACTGAACTTGTTGCCCTTCTTGTAGTCGAACTTCTCCACGGCCTTCATGAGACCCATATTACCCTCCTGAATCAGATCCAGGAAAGACATGCCTCGTCCCACATATTTCTTAGCGATACTTACCACCAGTCTCAGGTTGGCCTCAATGAGCTGCTTTCTGGCCTGCTCGTCGCCTTTTTCAATGCGCTGTGCCAGGAATACTTCTTCTTCAGCTGTCAGCAGCGGGATATTGCCCATCTCTTTCAGATACATACGCACCGGATCTTCCAGACTGACGCCTTCCAGAATATCCGTATCATCGATAAGCTCTACCTCTTCGGCGTCATCATCGATGTAATTATCATCGTTATCTTCCTCGCTGGTATTCAGAACATCCACGCCCTGCTTCTCAAAATAATCAAGAATCCACTCGAACTTCTCAGGGGTTAACTCAATATCTTTGAATGCATCGTTAATCTCTTTGTACTCGAGTACATTCTTATTCTGGTGGGCCTGTTTCAGAAGTGTTTCCATAATATTAGAAAAACTTAATCTTGCATCTTCCATGTTTGTTCTCCCGATTCTTTTTTGCTGACCTGTTACCTTGCTGCTGTCTCATTTGTCTTAAGATAAAAATAAAGAAGACATCTTAAGGAAGGGTATGCGAAAAACACCTTACCCTTCCTTTCTCTTTCGTGCTCTATTACAAATTTATCTTAATCATCCAGATAGCGGCACTACCACTATTATATAGATATTGTCTATTTTATCCCATGTTTCCCTCTATGTCAACTTTTTTTGGGAAATTCATCATTTTTTCACAGTATTTTGTGTCTTTTTTCTCTTATACAACATTATATTGTATTCTTTCTTCTTTATGTCATATATTCCCGCCGTTTCCCCATCATTTCCCGACAATTTTCGATATTCCACGGCTAAACGGGGCTGCCGGGTGAGCCTCACATCTCCTTTACGGTATCAAGAGCCAGCCGGATGACCTTATCCATGTCATAATACCGATATGTTCCCAGGCGCCCGCCGAAGATGGTATCCGGCTCCGCTTCCGCCAGCGCCCGGTACTGGGCCGCCAGGGATTCATTTTCTTCGTCGTTAATCGGATAGTACGGCTCCATGCCCGGCTTCCACTCTTCCGGGTACTCCCGGGAGATGACAGTGGACGGCTGGGTCCCGAACTCAAAATGCTTGTGCTCGATGATCCTTGTATACGGTACTTCTCTTTCTGTGTAATTGACCACCGCGTTACCCTGATAATTGTCCGTCGGCAGCACCTCCGTCTCAAACCGGACAGTCCGGTACTGGAGGATGCCCAGCCGGTAATCAAAGTAAGCATCCAGCGGTCCGGTGTACACAGTCTTGTCCGCCACACCCGGATGTTCCTGCCGGAACGCAAAGTAATCTGTGTTCAACAGCACATCGGAACCTTCCAGCAGTTTTATGATCAGGTTCGTGTAGCCGCCTTTCGGGATACCCTGATATGGATCGTTGAAATAATTGTTATCATAAATGAAACGAAGCGGCAGACGCTTGATGATAAAAGACGGCAGCTCTTTGCAGTCTCTGCCCCACTGCTTCTCGGTATAGCCTTTCACCAGCTTCTCGTAAACGTCCCGTCCCACCAAGGACAGCGCCTGCTCCTCCAGGTTCTGCGGCTCTCCGATATTAAGATCCGCAATCTGCGCCGCGATGATATCCTTCGCCTCCTGCGGCGTGCGGATTCCCCACAGCTTGCTGAAAGTATTCATATTAAAAGGCAGATTATACAGTTCATTCTTGTACACAGCCACTGGCGAATTGATGTAATGATTAAATTCTGCCAGTGTATTTACATAGTCCCAGACCTCCTTGTCAGAGGTATGGAAAATGTGCGCGCCATACTTGTGAACGTTGATTCCCTCGATATCTTCTGTGTAAATGTTGCCTCCCACGTGATTCCGTTTCTCGATCACAAGACAGGAAGCGCCTTTTTTCGTCATTTCATGGGCGAAGACGCTGCCAAAAAGGCCCGCGCCCACAATGAGATAATCGTAATGCTTCACGATAACTTCCTCCACTATATTCAAAAACAACTGCCAGGCTGTCCGAAGAGATCAACGCATCAGATAAGCCCCAGTTCTTTCAGTTTCTCACAGAGCCTCTCCATATTTTTACCGTCAGAAAACTCATTGATGAGCTGATACCGCCGCTCAAATTCCTCTGTCCGGAAAGAATCAAGATCAATCTTTCCGTCACGGCATCCTTCCTCCAGAATCGCATCAAGCTCCGGCAGAGAAAACGCTCTCTTTCCGATATATTCATCGTCCTTTGGAATCAGCCTGCCGTTCTCTTTCTCATAAAACTCCAGATCTTCCTGGAAGAAGACCACGCCGCCGCCCTGATAGAAACTGTTGTAGCAGACGGAAGAATAGTCCGTGATCAGCAGCTTGGCAATACTCAGTACCTCAGAAATCGGTTTTTTCCAGATACTCGGAGCCAGCTCCGTCTTCTCCAGATGAGCTCCGGTCTTCGGATGGATCACCACCCGGATTTTTTCTGCTGGAAGGAATTTCCTGAGCATATTATAGATAGCCAGTGTGTTCTGATAGTAGGTGGATTTGGTAAAATCCTCCATATTGTCCTCGTACGGCTTCCAGGTCAGCATGATGACCGCGATGTCATCGGAGTCCTGATTCAGATGCTTATATTCCAGCTTGCTGAAAATCGCCATGCCGGTCTTTAAAATGCGGGAGTTGTCAATCCCCATCATACGGTGAACGGCTTCTTTCTCTTTTTCGCTGTTGACTACGATGTAATCCGGCTCCATCTCCCGTCCGGCAAGGAACGGCGAGTTAGGACCATGACATTTCATATAAGTTACGCCGTGCTGCAGGAAGACAAATGTATTCTCCGCGATGCTTCGACGGTAATATTTGTTGTTGGAACGTATCACATTCAGATGAAACGGCGTCTCTGTAGAAATATACGCGTTGGCACGGAACAAAAGCTCGTAATATTTCCTGGAATACTGTTTTACCACGTTCGGATGATTTTTAATCCGCTCGTAATCCGGCGAATCTCCGCTGATGATAAAGTAAGCGCCCTTCGGATTCCGCTTCCAGGCCATGTCAAAGATCTCGAAGGTGCCTTCCTCTGCCTTCTGGCAGAACTTCTCGTAGAAAAGGCTCACCTTCAGCGAGGACTTCTTCTTCTCCTCTTTACCCTTCCGGTACAGACGGCCGGAGACTGCGTCGCTCTCCCAGAAACGGAAGGAAGCCGTTTTCTCCACCTCTTCCAGAGGACGGCAGACAAACAGTACATTTCCCACGCCGGTGTGCTTGATCTGTACCGCATCATTCTTATAGAAGAAACTGATCATCGGCACATGCTGATACTTAATATTCTCATCAGGAACCTCGATCTTTACAGGAAATGTAACATCCATGCCGTTAACCTTCAGCGCAATATCAAAGCGGGAAGAAGTCTCCTCCATCGTCCTGGTCAGCTCATCCATGGAAATATGAAACTTCCTGATAAAAAACGGATCGTCATCTTTCACCCCTGCCAGCGTCTTTTTGCTGACCGGAATGTCAAAGGGCTGACGCGCTCTCTCGCCGATCACCAGGACAGCGTTCTCAAAGGTGAACGTGCCGTCGTCTACCACTCCCACCTGCAGCTGCAGGGAAAGGCCATCCTTGGTCAGGGAAATATGCTGTACGTTGCACATTCTCTCCAGCACCCGCAGGTACGCTCCTCTGCTCGGGGCATAGCTGGCCTTTACCTCCCCGCTTCTGGTGTAAACCATGAGGATATTCTCCCCGAAAGGCTGCCAGAACAGAATCTTCCGCAATTTTTTATTTTCCACCGTCAGTCCGGTACTCACATTTTTCTTAAGCTCAAAATCATCGAACTTCTTCTGCCAAATCTCGGCCTGCGAGCCTTCTCCCTCTTTCCGGACTTTCAGAACATTATCTGTAAATGTAACCGATATTTTCATACGCTCCTCCGAATTAATTCCTACTAAATCCCCAGAATACGTTTTACTTCCCCGCACATCTCTTCTTTGCCGCAGACGGTGTCATGAAGCACCGGAGCGGAACGGATATCTTCGATAGCCTGCGGCACCGGCACGCCGGATAACCGGTTCAGCTCATCCACCAGCTCAAAATCACTCTGGGAATCATAAGCCGGGTCAATAGCGTTCATGACGCTTCTGGTAAACTTGTACGGACTTGCGGTTGAAGCGATGATAGTCTTTGTTTCATCCGCCGTGTCCGCTTTATACTTCTCATAGACGCTCTTTGCTACCGCCGTGTGAGTATCCATGATATAACCTGTTTTTTCGTACACATCCTTAATGGCGGCAGCCGTCTCCTCTTCACTGGCAAAATTACCGTAAAAATCTTTCAGCTGCTCCCGCATCTCATCGGTGATCTCATAGCGGCCGGTCTCGTTAAGAGCCTTCATGTAAGCGTTATTCTTCTCCGCGTCTCTTCCCGCCGTCTGGTAGATCAGTCTCTCCAGATTACTGGAAATCAGAATATCCATGGACGGAGAGGAAGTCAGAATAAACTCTCTGTTCTTGTCGTAGCATCCGGTGGCAAAGAAGTCAAACAGCACCTTGTTCTCGTTGGAAGCGCAGATCAATTTTGCGATCGGCACGCCCATCTGCTTTGCGTAGCAGGCCGCCAGAATGTTGCCGAAGTTTCCGGTCGGCACAACGACGTTGATCTTCTCACCGTCTGCAATCTCTCCCTTTGCCAGCAGTGCGGCGTAGCTGTATACATAGTAAACCACCTGCGGCACCAGACGTCCGATGTTGATGGAGTTGGCGGAAGAGAACTGATAACCTGCCGCTGCCATCTCCTCAGCCAGCTCCGCATCCGAAAACATCTTCTTTACGCCGGTCTGGGCGTCGTCAAAGTTACCTTCAATACCGATGACAAAGGTGTTGTCGCCCCGCTGGGTGATCATCTGCTTCTCCTGAATCGGGCTGACGCCGTGCTTTGGATAAAAGACGATGATCTTTGTTCCAGGCACATCGGCAAAACCGGCGAGAGCCGCCTTGCCCGTATCTCCGGAGGTCGCCGTCAGGATAACGATTTCATTCTTTACATGGTTCTTCTTCGCGCTGGTGGTCAGCAGATACGGCAGGATGGATAACGCCATATCCTTGAAGGCGATGGTCGCTCCATGGAACAGTTCCAGAAAATACGCTCCGTCCTTCTTCACCAGCTCTGCGATGCGCGGCGTGTCAAACTTCTTATCGTAAGCGCTGTTGATACAGTGCCTTAACTCTTCTTCCGTAAAGTCGGTCAAAAACAGCTTCATCACTTCATAAGCCACATCCTGATAGCTCATCTTCGACAGCTCTTCCATGCTGACATTAAGCGCCGGAATCTGCTCCGGCACATACAGTCCGCCTTCTCCCGCCAGGCCGCGGAGAATGGCTTCGGAAGCCTTTGCCGTTTCTTCATTGTTTCTCGTGCTTCTATACAACAAATCCATAACCCTGTCCTCTCTGTTCTTATTCTTGTCATTTCTACATTTATCTTCACCGTTTCGACACAGTTCTGTTATTATAGCACAGCCTTATTTGTTGCACAAGGCAAATGCCGTCAGGTCCTCCTTCTCTTATCCATATACCAGACGGAAAGAGACAGAAAAAGGACGCCTACCAGCACGCAGGCCAGACTTGACACCTTATAAAACAGCAGAATAAACCATTTATCAGAAGTATCTATTCCAAGATGACTGCAGAAGGTGCCAAAAATACCGATATCCCCCGTGATGCTGCCGTAAAATCCCATGTAGGAAGACAGCGGATTAAATGCCAGCAGAATCAGGCAGACAGCGACGATCTCCGGCGCGATCCGTCCGGTGTCGCTCATCATCAGCGAACCATTCCGGAATACCTCCGTCAGCATCAGCGTGCCAATCCCAAACATAAGCTGCACAAAAAAGGTCGAGGCAAAGGCCCAGACGCTTTTGCTGCATACCGTATAAAAAAAGATGGATATGGCGCCGCTCCAGAAGGCGTAAAGAAATATCATAGCTCCCAGACGCAGCAGCTTCACCCCGCTGATCCCTGTATAAATACAGGACAATGCCGATACAGGCAGACCGGAGATAAAAAGCAGCACATGAACGGCCAGAACCAGAATGATCTTTGCCGTCACATACTGAAAAGATACGCCCGGTACCATCTCAAATTGTTCCAGCATATTTTTTTCTTTATCAACGATAAATAATCTCGACACTGTAAAGGGCGTGAGCAGCAGCACGGTGATAATCTGGAAAGTACTGATGATCAGAAACTGATACTGGTAGGTCGTCGTATCATAATAATATCCCTGCTGAAAAGATTCCTCGTTAAATACCATGAAAAGGATCATGATAAACGCCATGATGGCAATATAGAAAATAATCATCAGCGGAAGCCGGATGTTTCTGCCTTCCCGCAGCCATTCTGTTTTTAAAAATGGATTAATCATGTTCTACCTCCGGAAAACTTCTTCAATATTCACACGGTCCCGCATGAACTTTTGGATAAACGCGCCGGACGCCACCAGATCGGTGAGCAGCTCCGCTTCTTCTCTTTCTCCGCCATTAAAGCGGAAAATCACTTCCTTCTCATCGACGGTCACCCGGTCCACCAGCGTATTCATTTTCAGAACCTCCAGTGCTTCATCAAGCCCTGCCAGCACATGCATCCGAACCGGGCTTTTCTTGAGGGCCGTCTCAAAAATATCCTCGGTCTCCCCTTCCACGACCACCCTGCCATCTTCCACAAGAGCAACGTCCGTAAAAAAATCGCGGGTTTCCGGAAACATCTGTGAATTAACCACGATGGATTTGCCCTTCTCCTGCAGCATCAGCAGAATCTTTATCATGGAATTACGGCTGGAAGAGTTTAAATTTGCGAAAGGTTCATCCAGCAAAAGCCACTCCGGATCATGGAGAACCGTTTTGGCCAGACAGAGAAACGGCAGCATCTCCGCAGGCAGCTCCATGATGAAGGCACTCATATACTGGCGGATTCCAAACAGCTCCGCCACTTCTTCCATACGTTTCTGACGGTATCTTCCGTTTACTTTATAAAGGGACAGAAACAGCTCAAAATATTCGTCCACCCGGAGCAGATCATAAAAACCATACTCCCGGGGCATATATCCAAAATTCTGATAAGACCGGCTTCTGCCCTGATAGATGGATACTCCGTTCAGAAGAATCTGTCCGTAATCCGGCGCCTGACTGCCGCTGGCGGCCGCAAGAATCATGGATTTCGCCTTGCTGTCCGAACCCAGCAGTCCCATAATGGCGCCGTCCGGTATTTTCAGATTAAAATCATCCAGTATTCTTTTTTCACGCCGGTAAATCGAGATGTTCTGAAATTCAAGCATACCTGCTTCCCCCTATTGTTCCACATCTTTTGTCAGGAGAGAAAGTATTGGCGCCTCTCCATAAGTGCCGTCCGCCGGCAGTACATATGTCAGCGTCATCTCATTCATATCCGAGACATATGGTTCCAGCTCTCCGCAATTCATATAATCATCTGCATCTTCCAGGATTTTATCCTGCTCTCCCGTATCATAATTATACGCATAAATGGTTCCGCTAAAGCCGTCCCGGTTGCGGAACAAGCCCCAGATAACCTTTGAAACGTCAAAGGAATAAACTGCCTGCGTCTCATTTTTTTCAAGGATATTATAACTTAAGGACGTCCCCTGGCTTTCTTCATCAAGACAAGTGTTGATATTGATGATACACTCACTGCCGTCTTCATTCTGCAGAGCAAACCGGTTGACAAAGGCGGACAGACGGTTTCCTAACGAATTGCCGTTGGTGAGAAGCTGAAAATTATTATCGTCCGTGATTCCAATAACCAGCAGGGTATTCTGATCTCCATTTCCCAGCATATAACGCTGTTTCAGGTATTCAACCAGATTACCTGAAGCCGTGGCATCTTCTTCATCTCCGTCCGTCTGACCTTCCTCCTCATACTCTGTCCAGAACTTTACCGTCTTTTCATTTATCTCCCCGGTCTCTCCTGATTTTATGCCGTCAAGCACCGTGTACTGCTGTCCGCGGATCACCACGACCTTATCAAATTCCCATTCTGAAATGTTCGTCACAGTTCCCTCGAAGAAAGAATTTTCCGCGGTGATATTCGTAGTGAAACAACTGGCATTGTCCATCTGGGAGGAGCCTCCGGTACATTTCAGAATATAGGAGGTTCCCGGTACGGATTCTCCAAAGGCAATGTCAAAACCATTTTTTGTATTATTGATCGTATAATTTTCCGTAATATTTCGCACTGAATAATCATCCACATTCTCTGTGCGGTAATTGTAGTCCACCGGCTCCACACTCTCAATGGAAGACACCAGATCCACACTGTCCTCTGATCCGTCGTTGCTCTGATACAAAAGATAATAATCATCTTTTCCAACAGAAGCGTCATTGATCCGAATAGCGGAAAATCCTTCTCCGGTTTCTCCGCCGCTTCCCTCCGACCGGAAAGCCAGAGAGACTGTAAAGAGAAGCGCCACCACCGGAACCACTCCCCATATATACTCTCTTCTTTTGATTTTCCGCAGCACATAATAAGCGAAAAATCCAAGTACGCCCAGATACACTATGAAAAAGATTCCGTAATAAAACGTATTGGGATGTCTTCCGTTCATAAAAGCATACAGCGTCGTCTTCACGTACCAGAGACTTGTGTCTCCCACCCAGGAACGGCCGGCTTCTTCTCTCAGCTCTTCCTCAAAGATCTCTCCCACCACATCGTCTCTTCCCGTCCACTGACGGAAAGTATCATCGGTGAGACTGAATGTAAATACGGAGATCTCCCCGCTCTCATACTTCTCACGATAGACACAGGCCGGCGAAGACAAAGAAAGACTTTCCCATTTGTCCTCCTCCGCAAACGTCAGACCGGAAGTATAGAGTCTGGCACTGCCTGCCCGGGATAATTCGCTGTTGAAGGTATACTGCACCTCTTCCACATCTCCCGCCTGTACTTTCAGCAGATGATCCAGACCGGACAAAACTACTTCCGCTCCGGTTCCTGTCCCCACGAAGAGACTGCCGCCCGCAGTCACCCAGGAAGTCAGGCAACGGATCTGTGCTTTTGACAAAGCCGACGTGTCAAAAGAATCAATGAGCACGCCTGTAAGGGACCCCAGTTCCTGCACATCTGTCGGAAAGTCATTTGCCAGAAAATGTACCAGCTGCAAAGTGAACGTCTCATTATCCACCTCAAAATTCATCCCGTCCAGATATTCCAGAGAGGAATACTGGCTGCTCAAAACTCCGATATACAGATTCTTTTCTCCGGTCTCTTCCTCCCCGTCACGGGTCAGCACCCGCTGCGAAAACTGAACGGTTCCAAAAGAATCCAGAATCTCGAAATAAAAATAGGAAGCATTCCCGAGCGAAGGGACTTCCATCTCCACTTTGCTGGTAACTCCCTCCCGGCAGCTTACTGCGGACTGATATGACACACCTTCTCCGTCCACTCCAGGCAGAGTAATCTTCAGCGTTCCAGTAAAAGATTCTCCTTCACAGGTCATATCCACCCGCACCGGCAGCGTCCTGCCCTGGGCAATGTACCCCTTCGTGCCGAATACAACGTTTCCGGACAGAGTATCCGTCTGAAAATGATACTGGTACCCTCCGGTCTCCGTCATTTCTTCTTTTTCCCAGGTTTTCGTCGTATCATTACTCTGCTGCTGCCTGTGACAGCCATAAAACCAGAAAATAATCGCACAAAGGGCGATCAGGACCAAAATTATTATTTTTTTGTAAGTGTGAAATAAATCATTGAGCATATCGTTTCCTCATGCCGTCTGTCATATGATCATACACTCCTTTTTGTTATAACAGACATCCGTTTCTACTGTCTGCCGCCGGAATATGGCGCGACTACCGGCAGTTCAATCTGAAATCTGGTTCCATACTCATCGCTGGTCGCCCATATATTTCCGTTATGCAGATTTACAATATTTTTGGCAATGGCAAGACCCAGGCCGGTTCCTCCGGTTTTCAGGGACCGGGACGATTCCACCCGGTAAAATTTATCAAAAATCTTATGCAGCTTTTCCGCAGGAATCACCTTGCCATAGTTAATGACTGCCACAAAGACCTTATTCTCCAGCCGCCCGGTCTTCACCTCGATCACCTTGCCCTCGGCGCCATATTTTATGGCGTTGGACATCAGGTTGCCGATGGCTCTTGCCAGCAGTTCCCCGTTGGCTTCTATATTGAGAGCGCCCTCGTAAAACTCCGTCCGGCATGTAAGACCATTCTCCATGAGGCTTGGATAAAACTCGTCCACAATCTGCGGCATAAACAGATTCAGATCGAGAATCTCTTTCTTTATCTTTACTTTATCCCGGTCATAGCGGGTATAATCGAACAAATCCTTTACCAGCGTTTCCAGCTGTCTCGCCTTATTGGAAACAATTCCAAGATATTTCTGCTTCTGATCCTCCGTGAGAAAATCTCCCTGAGATAAAAGATCCAGGTAGCCCAGAATCGATGTGAGCGGCGTGCGCAGATCATGAGCGACATTGGTGATCAGTTCATCTTTTGTCTTTTCCGTCTCCTTCTGGGCCTCCAGAGTCTGAGACAGGTTCCTGCACATTTCATTGATCGAGTAGGCGATCTCCGAAAACTCATCCTCTCCTTTTACCGGAATCTCTTCCTGAAAGTCTCCGGACTTCATCTTTTCCACGCCGTTTATAATCTCTCGGACATAGGTGACAAAGTTGTGAGAGATCAGTATAAAATACATGACCAGCAAAAGAATCGTAAAAATGAGAATGACCAGGATATCCAAAGATACCGAGCCGGATGAGCTGAGCATCCCAAGAGCCAGCTTGCCCTGTCCGGACGAGCCCCAGACTCTCCGGTATTCTCCAGCCAGAATCTCCGTCTCATAAAAATAGATGCCGGCAAAGATGATTCCTTCCGTTATAAAAGTAGCCACAACGCTCAGAAACATGTAAAGAACCATCTTAAACCGGAAGCTTTTAAACTTTTTAACCTTCAATTTTGTAGCCGACCCCCCATACGGTTTTCAGAATCTTCGGGCTTCTGGAGTTGTCCTCAATCTTCTCCCGCAGACGCCGGATATGCACCATAACGGTATTATTTACCTCATAGACCTTTTCATTCCATACCCGCTCGAATATCTCATCGGTGCTGAACACCCGGTCCCGGTTGGACGCCAGCAGATACAGAATATCAAATTCAATAGGCGTAAGGGCAATCTCCTCCCCGTTCTTCTTTACCACATGGGCGGCCTTATTGATCGTAAGGTTCTGAATCTCGATCTCTTCCTTCTTATCCGCTGCCGATTCCTTCTCCGGCTCGATAGATGTGTAACGCTTCATCTGGGACTTCACCCGCGCCAGAAGCTCCAGCGGATGGAAAGGTTTGGTCAGATAATCGTCGGCCCCTGTTCCAAATCCCACGATCTTATCCATATCCTCCGCCTTGGCAGACAGAATCAGAATCGGAATATTGCTGGTCTTGCGAATCGTGCGGCACACCTCAAGTCCGTCGATGCCCGGCATCATAATATCAAGGATCAGCATCCGGATCTCCGGATGTTCCGCCAGCATGGAAAGACACTGCTCGCCATCCGAAGCCTTCAATACTTTATATCCGTCGTTGACCAGATAAATCTCCACCAGATCCGCGATTTCTTTATCATCATCCACTACTAAAATACTTGCATTCTTATCCATGTGATTTCCTCCGTACATTTATTCTTAAAGCCTTTTTCCTGTCGGCTTTTTGAATAGTTTACCACATTTTCGTCATCAAAGTCCTTAAGAACTTCTTACCTTGACTTTTTTCTGCGCCTTTGTTAGAATGGGAAAGATTCAGAGTCGGATAAATGGTCGCTCCTTTTAACGCCGAAAGGCTTAAGGAGAGGAAAGTCCGGGCTTCACAGGGCAGGATGCCGGATAACGTCCGGTGGAGGCGACTCCAAGGATAGTGCAACAGAGATATACCGCCGTCTCCCTGCGGGACGGTAAGGGTGGAAAGGCGGGGTAAGAGCCCACCGATTCTCTGGTAACAGGGAATGCCATGTAAACCCCATCCGAAGCAAGACCGAATCGAAAGCGATAATCCGGCCCGGATTGCTTTCAGGTGGGTCGCTAAAGTCTGCCGGCGACGGCAGAATCAGACAGATGACCATTCACGACATAACCCGGCTTATCGTCCGGCTCTGAACTTTACTCTGAACTATTGCGCGCGCAGCATTTTTTCACTGCGGCGCTTTTTTTATGTCATTTTTCCATCATAAAGTCATAACACAAAAAACATCCCCCAAAGCCGGATTCTTATCCTGCTTTGAGGGATTGTTCATGGAGAAACGAATTTCTCATTTATATACATGCATAAGGTATCATGTTGTCTGTTACATCAGAGACAGATATAACGCACGGATGTCTTCCTTGCTGGCGTCCTTCGGATTGCCCGGTGCGCAGGCATCGTTAAATGCGGAATCTACCAGGAAGTCCAGATCTTCTTCTTTGGCGATCTCTTTCAGGTTCTCAGGAATCTTAACGTCTCTTGCCAGCTGTGCCACTGCGTCAACGGCTGCCTTTCTGTATTCTTCCTGACTCATGTTTTCTACGCCTTCCACACCCATGGCGATGGCGATATCTTTATATTTGGTTCCTGTAGCGTCTGCGTTGTATGCCATTACTGTCGGCAGAAGGATCGCATTTGCCACACCGTGCGGAGTATCATAAACTGCTCCCAGCGCATGCGCCATGGAATGTACGATACCCAGACCTACGTTGGAGAATCCCTGTCCGGCAATGTACTGTCCGAGAGCCATATCTTCTCTTGCCTTCGGGTCATTTTCACAGGCTGCTCTCAAGCTTCTCGCGATGATCTCGATGGCTTTGATATGGAACATATCGGTCATCTCCCATGCTGCCTTCGTGATATATCCCTCGATGGCGTGAGTCAGCGCATCCATACCGGTGGCTGCAGTCAGTCCGTAAGGCATGCCGCTCATCATATCCGGGTCAACGATGGCGATAATCGGGATATCTTTGGTGTCCACGCAGACAAACTTGCGCTGTTTCTCATCGTCTTTAATAACGTAGTTGATGGTAACCTCGGCTGCTGTTCCGGCTGTGGTAGGCACTGCGATGATCGGAACGGAAGGTTTGGTTGTCGGAGCAACGCCCTCCAGACTTCTCACATCAGCGAACTCCGGATTGTTTACGATAATACCGATGGCCTTTGCCGTATCCATCGGTGAACCTCCGCCGATAGCGATGATGTAGTCAGCGCCGGACGCCTTAAAAGCTTCCACACCATTCTGTACATTTTCAATGGTAGGGTTTGCCTTGATGTCTGATTAAGTGTTACACAATTTGCCATCTCCGATATCTCCTTTTCCTTTTTAGTTATATTGTTGTAACAATTGTAACACAGAAATTTAAAAAAAGGAAGAAATATCTGTGATTTTATACAATATATTTAATATTTTATCAGTTATATATGGCAAATATTACAAAGTTCGTCAATTATTTATCCATCTTTCATATCCCCAGCAATCCTGCCGGATTAATGGCGCCCCACCCCTGCCGGTTCTTCGGAACTTTACAGTCAATGCCTGTCTCCATGAGCCGAATCTTTACATCCAGATTGGTGAGCCAGGGCTGTGCCGAGAGAAGCAGCGCAATGACGCCTGTGACCACAGGCGTCGCCATGGATGTACCGCTGCGCCGCTTGTACGCTCTGCTGTGATTGTCACAGCTCAAAATCCCCCCTGCCGGCGCGATTACATCAGGCTTGCACACACAGGTACCCGGGACTGGGCCGCAGCCTGAGTAATGCACCATCCTTCCAAATCCTCTTCTCTGTGTCATACTCTCTTCCATCGCCCCCACCGTAATGACCTTCCGGCTGACGCCGGGACTTGTAATGGTATACTGCCCCGGGCCTTCATTACCCGCCGCCACCACCACGACCAGGCCCTCGTTCCACAGCTCTTCCACTTTCTGCACCAACACATCTTTCTGGGGATCTCTCCAGTTTTTCACTGGCATTCCCACTGAAATATTCACGATCCGAATCCCGTATCTTCTATAATTAATGAGCAGCCAGTCAATGGCGTGGAGCATAGCGCTTATTTTACCGCTGCCCTTGCTGTCAAGCACCTTGAGGGCCGCGATCTGCGCCTCCGGCGCGATGCCGATTCTCCTTCCTTCCGGCAAAAAACCACCGGAAGCGATAATTCCGCTCACATGGGTGCCGTGGCCGTTGTCATCGTAGGGAACCTCCCTCCCGTTCACAAAATCCCGGAAACAGCAGATTCGGTTTGCCGGAAACATAAAGTCTTCATGTTGATAAATTCCTGTATCTAAAACAGCCGCGGCAATTCCTTTCCCGGTAATGCCGCGGCTGTATATCTGTGACAAATTCAATAATTGGTTCCATTCAGCTCTCATCGTCATATACCTGCCGGCAGGCAGTCCCGCGCACTGACAATACATTTGCCAGCGGATGAGCATGACAATACCCCCGAGCCTGCACAGCCGAATGTCTTTTTTACAGTATATGACGAACTTTGCGGAAATGCTCCTGCAGGATTATGTATTCTCCTCCCTCTCCTGCCCGGCCGGACAATGCCGGGACTCGTTATCCCGACTTCGGGGCTCCTCTCTTTTGTCCAGGAAGTTTTTCAGGAAACGGGCCGCCAGGCTGCCCTGAGCAATGGCCTCCTCTGCCTCCTCAAAAGAAAACCAGCGGCAGCTGTCCACCTCTTCCTCCGACACGCCAGACAGATCTTCCGAGTCCGCCACGCAGGAAAAGTTCAACATCAGCGTGTTGCTTGGCGGAAAATACTCGCTTTTTTCAAAATGGATCTCATCCACATGCAGGCCGATCTCCTCCATGACTTCCCTCGCCACCGTATGCTCCGCATTCTCTCCTTTGTTAATGTAACCCGCCACAAGGATGTAGCGGTCCCTGCCGTACTGCTTGATGAGAAGCACCTTATCCCTGTCCGGATTCAGCACCTCCATACTGACAGCCGCGGAGAACACCGGAAAACGGTAGGCGTTACATTTCTCGCAGAAGGGAATCATTCCCTCATTCTTCAGAAACCTGTCCTTCAGCTTCGTGCCGCATTCCATGCAGTATTCCATCATTCATCCACCACCCACGGCAGATCAACCAGCAGCGCCTCATGGTGCACCGCCGGCAGAAACTTTTCAAGCACCTCTTTGGTGTTCAGCTTCAGACTGGACGTGTTGATGCACGGATGACAGCCCAGATGATCGTCCTCCAGCACTTCCCGGTCAATGACCAGCTGCACATGGTTCTCCTTATCATTCATCAGCCCCATGATGCTGACCGAGCCCGGCTCAATATCCAGATACTCCTTCATAAATTCCGGACTGGCAAAAGAAAGCCTCGACGTCGGAATCTGTTTTGACAGAAGCTTCGTCTTAAACGGCTTGTCCCCCGGCATCATCAGCAGATAAAACTTCTTCTTATTAGCTGTACACAGGAACAGATTCTTGCAGATTACCGTCCCCAGCACCGCGTCAATCTCATTGCACGCCTCCATATTATCTGCAGCTTCGTGATCCGTGCGGTAATAATCCATGCCCAGCTCATCCAGCAGATCATACACCCGGATTTCTTTTTCCAAACGTCCGTCCTCATTCTCCGGACGGCCATGATATAACTCCATATGTCTTCCTCCGTCTGTCATAATATTTATCCATATCAACGAAAACCAATATAGATTATAACGCAGACAAAAATATTTGAAAACATTTTCTTTACCGGCCACGGATCCGCTCCTGCGCCTCGTCAAGTATCTCCTTCAGCTCTTCCATCTGCTTCTCACTCAATGTCTCCTGGGGCTCTGCCAGATAAGGCTCCTGTCCCTCTGCTCCGGCAAGACAGAGAAAAATCAATCCCAGCAAAAAAGAGAGTCCTGCCCCGACGATGCAGACCTGAAAATACACGGTTCTCTCCTCGAATATTATCGCCGCAAGACACAGCAAAGCGCAGCACAGATAAAACAGCCAGGACTTTCTGAAGAAGCTGTCCGCTTTTTTCTTACTTTTCTGACAATTCAGGATGTCCTTCATTTTTTCAACCCCTTTTCCAGATAGAACTGTTATAATATATACCTTTTTATTAAGAAATAATATCATAAATTAAATCATTTTTGCATTGTATTTTCAAACTATTTTCTGTTATAGATTTATGATTGCAGTTTACTTTATAATGTAATAAAATCAAACAGGAGAATACATTATGGATAAAACGGATAATAAACTAATCATCAGACCCAAGGACGATAAATATGTCACAATGACAATTCGAACGGAAAAGAAAATACAGGAAGAGTACAACAAATTATCCGCCCGGACAAACCGCTCCAGAAATGAGCTGATCAGCATGGCGTTAAAATACGCACTGGACAATATGGTTGTCGATGATGAAGAATAACAGGGCGGCGGTTTCCATACATACAAATACCGGCATGCGGTTCCTCCTGCCGAAGGGAGAGACTGCATGCCGTTTTTGCTTATATTTATTATGTTTATTTCATGGCTATTTACTGTGTTTTTTATCTTTTTACATTTATGAATAATGTTAGTGGGTGGAGAATTCAGAAGATGGCACTTCTTTCCTATATTGCCGGACAAAATCCTGATATTTCTGCACAATGCCATAATCCGAACAGTTAAAAATCAGCGCATCCTTATCCGAATTGATGGCCACAATCATACCGCTCTTTTCAATTCCTTTGACAAAAGCCTCCAGGCCGGAAGCACCTATGACGATACAAATCTCCTCCACATTTTCCGAAAGAAATGTACAGAAAAATCCGGCGTTCTCCTCTGCAAACACCTCTCCTGGCGCCTCATCTCCCCCGGTGAGAACCAAATATTTCATCGCGGTCCCGCAGAATTCGGCGCTGACGCCGATTTTCTTGAAGAACTGCGAACTCTTGGAATTGAAATTATTGTTGCAGAATAATTTTTTGCTGTTAAGACGCTGAAAAAGGAGCTGCCAGGAAACGGGCAGCTCCAAACGCGGGAGAATTGTACTCTTATTTTTCTAAAAATTGGTTTTGTATTTCTTCGGGTAAATACTTTGCTAATTCTTCAACCAACTCATACACCTTTGTTCCCGGTGCAATTTCTGTTGGTGTCTTGCCTTGTCCGTTTTTTATAATTCTTTTTGCATATCGGATTGCCAGCTTCGGATTTCCATTGTTCATCAAAATTTTAAAAATATCTTTCATATTCTTCTGATATTTTCCAATGCCCAGTTTTCTGAATTTATCATTCAGAAATGATATATATTCTGTCCGGTGATTATTTGATGTATAGTAAGCAAAATGCAGAAGAAACCAGAATTCAATGCACTCATTACTCCATGCGGTATGATATTGCAATTCCGGATTTTCCTTATTCAAATTGTCAGCACGCTGTTTCACTCCATTAAAATGTTCTGGCGGAAAGCTGTCTTTGTCATAAACACACCAAATTTGTCCCTTTTTTATTTTAATAAATTGCATTTTCTTCTATAAGTTTTTTGAATCCCGAGAAATACTGTGGCTCTGTCTGTTGACCTTCGCAGAAAATATAGTAACGATATTTCTTCAGTTCCAGATGTTCCTGGAGACGCTTCTTTCTCCACTTCTCCTTTCCAGTTTTTTTAGGCATTAACTTTCCCCCAATCTATAATTCTTCTGAGATATGGGTCAGCACCATACTTTCCTTCCAGATATTGTTTATCAAATTTTGCATCTTTACGAACCGACTCGCCCTTTTCATTTTTAAATTCTACCAGAGAATACAGTTTAGAATTTTGCGCATTTCCTTTAGCTGCAAACCAGATTTCATCTCTGCGGAACACTTCACTGTTCATTGTAGACAGATCATGCGATGTAAAAATTAACTGGGACTTCTTCTTATTAATATCCATGTCATTAAACATCATAATGATATGCCGCAGCAAAACAGGATGTATTTTTGCATCTAATTCATCAATTACCAGAGTTGTTCCCTTCAGTAAACTGTCAGCAATAAATGGCATCAGACCAAAAAGTTTTTTCGTTCCACTGGATTCTTCTGACAAATTCAATTCTGCTTCATACTCTTCCAGCATGTGTTTTGTATAGACATCAATTCTGTCGTTTTCATCTTCCACCACCCGAAAATCCACAATATCCAAATCCATTTCCTGAATCATTTCCAGCATAAGCTGTTTCACTTCTTCTGAATTGGATACTGCCATTCGAAGTTCTTCTATTGGATTTCCATAATTTAAGAACTCAATCCCATATTCGAACCACTCCAAAACATCTTTTACCACTTCATTCTTTTTATAAGTAATCCCTAGATAAGACAACAGTGGCAACGTTGCTGATAATTCGTCGCTGATTTTTAATTTTGAGAATATGCCTTTTAACATAATATCTTTATCACGTTTAAAGAGTGCAGATCTTCTCCTTGTATCTAATTTCACACGATCCAGACTTTCATAGATAACAATATCTCTTTTCACATGTAAAATATATCTGTACTCTGCCGCTTCCGTCCGAAAAAAGATTTCAAACTCTGTCGGAGCATCTTTTGTTTCTTCAGAAAATGCAAACGGTTCAATCAGCAATTTTTTCTGAAAAAATACACGATCATCATTGTCTCCGGTTGCATATAACGGACGAAGTACTTTGGCAGCTAAAGTGTGTAAAGCTTCCAGCACATTAGATTTCCCCCCGCCGTTCGGTCCATATATAGCCGAAACAGGTAAAAACTGTTCCCCATCTTTATCTTTTATCACTCTATCTTCATGTTCAGAAATTGCTGCAGCCTGCATATCAAAAGTTACTTCATCCCGAATGCTTTTATAATTTTTGACTGTAAATTGACATAACATAACAGTTGTCCCCCATTTCATCTTCTTTTACTTTCTATTATACTTCATTTTCTCGATTTGTAAACAATATATGAGATATTTTCTCATATATTGTAACAAAAATCTTATATATTAAAATTTGAGTCTGTAGGGAAAGAACGCAACCGTCAGAACAAAAGCTAACCATACTGCAAAAAAACGAAGCATCTTTTTTCCGCAAAAAAGAGGACATCCTCTTTCTGAAAATTATTTTCAGATTCGAGGTTGTCCTCTTTTGCATTTTGCCTTCTCAGCGGAAGTTATAACTTCCGGCTATCGACGCAAGTCAGAGCATATTCTGTTCTGGCTCATTCACTTTTCCTGTTATTCCGGCTTATCTTCTTTCCGTTTCCGTAAAGTAAGGATAATACCTACTGCCGCTGCTGCGAAGAACAGGAGGTACAGCCCAACTCTCGTATCGTCGCCAGTCTTTGACGATGAAGTCCTCCGGTTCGTTCCCGTGCTCTTCTTACTGGTATCCGTCGAAATCTTCTTCGTATCGCTGTCGTTTTTCTCGCGGATCGTTCTTGTGGTGTCGGGATCTGACGCCATTGTATTGATAATCGTCCGACCTGCTGTAGTATTGTCCACATCCAAATCTACCGTTCCTTCCCCGCTTACTGTGTAGGCGAAGGAATTCTTATCAATCTTATTACCGTCTGCATCCGTCTCATAAATGTAATAGGTCACCGGATCCATTCCATTTTCTCCACCCAGAGGAACCTCCACGGTAACAGTTCCATTATTCTCCAGAGCCACTACCTTATATGGCACCGTCTCCGTCTCACTGGTAAAGATTCCTGCATAGAACGTATCGCTGCTGTCCGCCGGAGCGCCGTCTTTCATGACAGCTTTTGTAATCATCAGCTCTCCCTGATAAGCAAATCCATCCGGCAGGTCGCCATAATATACATTACCAAGTTCTGTGCTGCCTTCAGGAGCTCCTGTGTCAGGATTAAGAGTAATCTCTTTTACTCCGCCATTGCTGCCATCTCCGGCACAGATGAATCCTGCGCCGCTGCCAGCAGCGTCAGCCTGCAGCTCACCATAAGGAATTACTGTTCCATCCTGCTGTGTCTCAAATACATAGTAGGTTCCGGAAGGAAGATTATCAAAGGTTACCGTTCCTGAGGATGCATCCTGTATATGAATCTCTTTCACATAGTCTTCTCCATACGGATGCTCGCCCTGTGCGTCAGTAAACAATCCCACATAAACTGTTGCATCTTCCGCAACCAGATCAATATTGTCAAAAGTCGTCTCATCGATGGCACTCAGACGTTTGGTTACCTGAATCTGTCCCAGTACATTTGCCTGATTCTCATCCTCCATGATAAGAGTGATCGGATCACCATTTTCCACTGTAAACAGAATATCCGCTGCCTGAACATAACCGGCAGGAACCTCTGCCTCCCGCAGATAATAGGTACCGCCCACTGCCAGCTCTGCCGTCAGTTCACGAGGCGTACCATCGGAAGTCCATTTTTCCAGAAGAATATCTCCGTTGGCAGCCTTCGTCCGGTCTTCATCCGCAGCAACACGCGCATCTACAGAATCAGCCTGTTTCCACAACTCAAGAATCGCTCCCGTCAGCGGATTACCGCTGATATCGCGTTTCTCAATGGACACGCTGGTTGCTCTGTTGGTGATTGTCACTTTCGGATGTGCTCGCGCAGTGTCCGGAGTCACATAAACTTCTCCGCGGCCATTGACAGTTCCATCTTCTCCCGTGCTCTCTGAGGAAATCTCATACGCAAACGGCTGATTATAAACTGCATTGCCGTCTTCATCGAAGCTTACCAGAGGATGACCCTCCGCATCCGTCTCAAATACGTAGTAGGTAATCGCTTTCGTCTGGTCTTCTCCGCCCAGCGGAACGTAAACTTCCACGCTGTCATTGTTTGCCAGCTGTACAACTCCGCTTTCTACGGTCTGATTGTCAACAACTACATTCTTCACAATCTTATAAGAAATGTTTCCGGTCTCGCCGCCAGTTCCACCGCCTGTATTGTCCACCTTTCGGAAAATACCTGCATAGAACATATCATTGGTCTCGTATTCCGCGTTGCCGCGAAGCACTTCCTTATTGATTATAATGGAAGAAATGTAATGGTATTCGTTTACGAAAACAGCTTTCTCGTTGTTTGGCTCTACCGTCGTATCATTACTCTGATAGGTCACATCGTTATTCGTTACCTGGAGCGCTCCTCCGATATCATCCACCTGTACGGTGAGCGTCCATACGGCATCATCGTAGGTGTAACCGAGGTCGCTTCCCGCTTCCTCCTGAATCCGGAACTTATAGGTTCCGGCCTTGGTAAAGGTGATGGTATCGAAAGTTCCTGTTCCACTTCCATTTACCTTTGTTTCAATGGTATAAGCACCTTCAAGAGCAGTACCTGAGCCTGTTGTTTCGTCATAGCCTGTAAATGCACCGCCTGTCGGATTCTTCTCATCCGCTGTCAACGTAAATGTGAAGTCTTTGGCGTTCGGTCTTGCTACACTGTCATCGCTGAACTGTTTCTCCACCTGCGGTGTGAAGGCGTCAGGGGTTACAGAGTAGGTGTTGGTGAAGGTTGCGTGGTCTTCATTCTCGCCATTGTCCTGACCTGCGGCCACATTGGCTTTCACGTAGGTCTTATCGGTTACTTTCAGATATCCTCCCTTGTCTTCTACCGTTACCGTCAGATTCCAGATGCTGCCATCGTAGGTGTAGCCGTTCTGGTTGCCTGCTGTCTCGGCGATCTGGAAGGTGTAAGTGCCGGCTTTTGTGAAGGTCAACTGTTCAAAAGTACCTGTACCATTTCCAGTGATTGTCAGATTCTTTGTATCTCCTAATGTTAAGTTTTCAATACCATCTGACGCATCCACGCCGGTATATGCCGACTGCGCGCTGACATAAGTCAATGTGAAATTAAAATCTGCGTCTCTTCCTTCCGGTATTTCACCGTTTACAGTCTTCTGTACCTGAGGTGCATAAGTAACCGGCTCAGTATCATAGACGTTGGTAAAGGAAGCTGCCTCAGCTGCCTCTCCCTGGGCTACATTCTGGTCTGCAGACTCATTTTCTCCCACAGAATCACTGGCTGAGTTATCCTCTACTTTCACATAAGAGTAACTGTCTACCCGAAGTCTGCTGTTATCATCCACAACTGTCACCGTCAGATTCCACTGAGAATCATCGTAGATATATCCATCGTTACCCGTTCCCGCTTCCTCAGTAATCGCGAAGGTATATGTTCCCGCCTCGGTAAATGTAATCTCACCAAAGGACGCTGTCCTTTCACCTGTCTCATTTGTATAAGAAACTGTTGTGGTCAGCGATTGCGGCATCGTAACGCTCGCTTCATCTCCTCCCGTCTGCGCAATGGAGAACGTAAACGTTTTCGTTCCTGCCGGGATATCTCCGGTCAGAGCTTTTGTTACCATTGGCGCAAATACTGTATCCACTGTGTCATAACGATTGGTAAACAGTGAAGCTTCATTTCCTTCATCCGGAGCATTTACATCTGTCAGATAGTAAATGATATTATCATCGCTTACTTCCAGCTGACCATTATTATCAACAACTGTCACCTGTGCCCGTCTGATAGACTCGATGTTCTGCTCGTATCCGTCCGGCAGATTATCTACATTTTCCGTGATCAGGAATGTATAAGTTCCCGCTTTCGTAAATGTGATGGCATTAAACTCTGCTGTCTGACGGCCATTTTCTCCCGTCTGGGATACAGTGATCTGTGCCTGATTATTTGCCGGCATCTGCACCCCTGATGCATTTCCGCTTTCCAGACTCTGCACAAAGGTAAATGTCTCCGCCTGCGGCATCGGCGAACCTTCCACGGCCTTGGAAACCTTTAAGTTTGCGGTCGTCGAAACCGGCTGATAGTTGTTGGTAAACACTGCGCCAGTGGCATTTTCATCCACACCATCCTGATTGCTCGCATAAACAGGCGTTCCATTAAAGGAGAGGTTGCCGTTTCCATCATCTGTCACTGTGACAGTCAGCGTCCACTGTGCCTCGTCATATGTATAACCGGTATCTCCTGCCACCGCCTTTTCAGCAATGGTAAATGTATAAGTTCCCGCTTTGGTAAAGGTAATCTCATCAAATGTTCCACTGTTCGTCGCTGTCGCTTCGTTTGTCTTACCATTGATTGTAACCGTCAGTTCTGTATCTTCCGGAAGAACTGCCCCGTTATCCGGATTCTGAACGGCCTGCAACGTGAAGACAAAGTTTTTGGTTCCGGTCGCATTTGGCAGCCAGTGGCCGGTGAGATTCTTCGTCACAGAAGGTGCATAAGGTATTGACGTCGGTTCATATTTATTGGTAAATTGTACTCCGCCCGACGGATACTGTGGAACAACATTCAGTGTTCCGTCACCGTTATCCGTTACTTCTACAGTCACGGTATATTGAGTGTCATCATAAACCACACCATTCGACTTATAGCCCTCTTCTTTTATTTCATCCGTAACATCCTCCGTGATAATATAGGTATGTGTTCCCACATCATCTAACGTATAGTTAATCGGTGTAAATGTGATATTCGATGGCTGGCCATCCCTTCCGCCTGTCACACTTCCGGTGGAATCTGCCGGAACGGTCGTTTCTCCTGCTGCAGTATCATCTCCTGTATTCTGACCGTCTCCTGTCGTCACTTCCCTCACAGAGAATGTATAGGTTTCACCCTCTTTCAAATCTCTGCCCGTCAGCGTCTTGGTGCCTTCTGGAGTCCAGGAGCCGGTGGCGTTATAAGTATTGGTAAATTTCACATCACCGGAAGATTCCAGATCTACCCACTGGCCATCGGCATTCTGTTTTGCATAGGTCACCGTGTTGGTCAGTCCAACGGCTGTTTGCGTTTCCCCCTGGTCTGAATTATTTCCATCATTCCAGGTTACCTCTACCGTTGCTCTGTATACGCTGGTATCATAATTGATGCCATTATACGGATTCTGCTCCTGACCATCTTCGTCTGTCTCCAGCTGCTCTGTAATATAATAGTAATACGTTCCTTCACTGGTAAAGGAAAGTTCATCAAAGGTTACGCTACCATCCGCCGCGTTTCCTTTTGTCTGGATTGGGGTGGCTGCTGTGCCCTCTACTGCTGTACCCGGCTCTTTGTCCCACAGCTCAAACATAAAGTCATTTGCTACCAGGTTTTGTTTCTGTCCGGATTTCATAAAACTCTTGACCGCCGTCAGGCTCACTGTTGTCGGAGTTTTCTCATTTGTTATGGTCACCTGGTCTACCGCCGTCGTTTTAGAGTCAGAAGGAGTCTTCAAAATCCACGCCGGTTTACCGTTAATTCCACCATTAATCTGTGAGAAATTGGTTCCTTCTCCTGCCGTTGCAGAAGCATTATTCAAAGAATAACCAGCCTGTGTACTGTCTTCCACAACAACATAATTCTTATACCATAACAGTTTTTTCTCAGCGCTTTCCTGTCGTCCAAAGGTTACCTGTCCATTTGCATCCGTTGTTAAGGTTTCTATTTTCTTTTCCTCAGTCAAGTCTGCGGAAGAAATGGTATCTGTATCAAACGGACCATAAATTGTAAAGCTAACTCCTGATATTTTTTCCGTCGGGTCATCCTCTGCTGTTTTTGTTATGGTCAGCTCTCTGTACGGTACAAGTCCTATATCTTTCGTATTGTCAAAGATCTTCGGATCCGTTGCCCACAGATAAAATCTCTCGGATTCCGCCCCGGAATTTCCCGTAACAAAGTTATTATCCTTTGTTTCTGCTTCCGGAATAGCCGTCGGATCCTGTGATCTTCCAGAAGTCGTTCCAATAGAAGTCACTCCATATTTTCCGGTTATTTCCTGCGGGAACGAAATATTGATAGTATAGGTTGCCGGCGCTGTTCCTTTTAACATAGCCGGATTCAGCGTGCCTCCCGGGAATACCCCGCCCGCTGTATATACACTGTCTTCGCTGGTATTTTCTTTAACCATTGCCGGATCCAGACTGCCAAATACATAATTGGCGTTGGTTTTCCACTGGGTATCTGCCGCTGTATCATATTCAGACTTTATACTTCCTGTAGTTTCCGTTCCACTGTAGGAATAAAGTCTGATTTCTACATTTTCAAGCATTTCCTGAATCAGCTGATTATTTCCAAAATTATTGATGGATTCATCGCTGTCCCACACGCCATCCGCGTCTTTGTCAATCCAGATATGGCCTCCGACGCTGACCTGCTCCGGCATAATCGTGTTGGATACCTGGTTGGATCCAATCACCGTATTAATTGGTTCGGCAACACTTTCTGTCTGCAGGTCGTACTTGCTGTAAGTACAGGAAAAGCTGTTTACCGCATTCTTCCAGGAGTTGTTATTGAGGGTTGCAGCATCCCATTCTTCTCCATTATTAACTGTAGCTGTATACTCAATGACAAACGTGTCATTTTCTCCCAGCCGCACAGAATTGTCTGTTGCCACAATGAAGGCTTTAATATCCGCCACATTGTCCGGTTTTTCTTTTGTCCATCCTTTCTCAGAAAGTTCCGTACCCGTTGTATCATATCCGATATCAAGTATCTGATTATACAACGTTCTGTACGCCTCCGTACCATTCAGAGTACCGGTATAATAGTAAACTTTATACTGCTTTGTTGGCTTTCCGTTTACATAGACTCCGCTGATGTCACCGAAGGTCAGCCCCCACGCGCTTTCTCTTCCGGCATTGCCCGATGTGATATCGCCAATATTCGGCAAAATATCAATTACCGAAAATTCCGTTGCTCCGTTAAATCCGGAAGTATTGGAAACAGAGAGTCTGTAATGCATGGTTCCACCATTATTTACAGTAGAAAGAATATCTGTACTATAACCATCATCCTCGTTTCGGTCACCGTATGCAGATTTTACCAATACGGTATCTGAAGAAGAAGCCCAGTCTACGGATGCCGAAGCAGAAACATAACCATAGTCCGCCTGCGTTCCCAGCAGTCCTTTCAATGTATTCAAGCGTTCTTCTGACATACCTGCCAGTACTGTATCCACATTTTCTGCCCATTCATCATTTCTGTTTTTAAATGATGCTGCCTGTGGATTATCTTCACTGGCAACTCCTCTTACATTACTTCCTACCAGAGCGTAATTACTCATAGTAGTTCCATAAGATGTCACAGTATTCTCGACTCTTGCTTTCAATTGAACAATAATACTCTCTCCCGGATCCAGGTTTCCATTTAAGAAAATGAATATCGCATTTTCCCCATCTGATGTCTGTATCCTCGCATGATTATAAGTTATACCTGTATCTCCAGCCAGAAGATTCACTTCATTATCCGCATCGTAATTTACCCAAGAAGTTCCCTGAGGCAGATAATCCACGATAAATGGTTCCTGCATCACCGCTTCTGAGGTACCATCGTTGGATATGGTAATATTATAAGTTATAACATCCAGAAGGTTAACAGTTCTTATCTGAGAACCATCTTCATTCCCTTCGATTGCTTTGGTAACAGATATTTTTGCTCCTTTTTGTTCTTCAAATGTAATATCCGCCAAAGCAGTATCTTTCATTTCCGAAGGCTCCGTGGCAATTACGCCACTGACATCCCATGGATAATAATGAAGCATACTTTCTGCAGTATTTCGAACCTGATCAATCGCCTTTTTGTCTGTGCCGCCTTTTTGCTGATCAATTTCCGCCGTGATTGTGATGGCGCCCGGTTTAAAGTTCGCACCCAGCGCATATGCCGTTCCCAGCGTACTCTCGGTCTTCACCTTAAAATCTGCGGACTCATAGCTTACGGACACCTTCGCCGCTTTTCCTTTATCCAGAGGCAGAGCTGCCGTCTGTGCACCTCTGCTCACATTGAGCGGAGTAGAACGATATATCTCGTTCCCATCACTGTCATAAAAGATTACCGTTGCATAAATATCGTCTGCCGTTCCGTTTCCCACGAAGGCATCCGTCTCATGGGATGACTGACCGATGGTTACCTGCTGCAGGGAATAATTTCCTTTCAGGTATATTTCACTATCTGGCAAAGCAACTCCGTTGCTATACGCCGTCAATCCAGTATCCGTCACAGTAAAATCTGCCAGTGGATAAGTATTGCTGTTCACTGTCGGTGTAATGGTATATTTTACTTCTGCTGCCTCCGTAAAGAGACTGGTGTAAGAAGTCTTTTCCGTCGCTTTCTTAAGACTCAGCGGTGCTGTTCCTATTATATTCCGCAGAATTGCCGTTTGTACCTGATCTTTCTCCGTGCCAGCCGGCACTGTGATGACATCATACCATTCCACTTTGGCGTTATCCCGAATCTGACTGGTATTGGCTGTTTTCTCCACAACAAGGTATGTTTTCCCTGCTATGATCGCACCTCCCAGCCGAGAATCGGTACTCATATCTGCATAGTTGTACTGCTCTGTTCCTGTTCCACCAGAACGAGTGACGTTGATATCATCAATAAGAGGAGTCGGCGAATCCCCATCTTCCGTACCATTCAGGAACTCAGTCACCGCTTTATCCGAATCCAGTTTCACATCCTCCGGCACTTCATATACCGCTGCGGTTGCTGTCAGTCTTGATTCCGGATCCAGAGCGTTGAACTTTCGAATCTGCAATGACAGATATGGTATATCATAGGCTTCATAACCATAAACTGTACCCGCCACAACCGGATTCCCTCCGTTAATCTGATACAGCGTTTTTGTTTCATCTCCTACCTGTACCAAAACAGGTTCAGCCTTTGTGTCCCCCTGATAGATTCCTTCCAATCCCTGATATCCCGAAGGCACCGTGGTCTCCTCCAACGCGTATTTCAGTCCTCCGTTTACCACAAACCGAAGTTTACCTTCCTCATCTGTTGTAGCACTTCCTGCACTAACCCAGGTTTCAGATTCTTCATCATATTGATACAGAGTAAATCCTGCGCCCTGCTGTGCTTCTGCCGTACTTTTTGCCGCATATACATTATCATACTTCGTAAGATCAACATACGCTCCCCTGTAATCCGGGAAAATCCGATCGCCCAGCATCACTGTGTTATTAGTCTCGCGGTCTGTACTCTCAGCATATTTGCTGTCATTCCAGTTCGAAGGCAAATCCGGAGCACCAATCACTTCTCCCGGATTCAAAGTCACCGTAATATAGTGTTCCGTATCCAGCAGATAATTGTCCGGCGCCTTCGTCTCATAAATACGGAAGGTTTCTGCCACTGTTCCTTCTAACGGTACAGTGGCTGTATAAACACCGGTATTTCCTTGTTCCTCCGCAAATGTAACATTAACAGATTCTGTCTTACCGTCTTCTGCCACTCGTTCTATCCTGAACTGTGCGCCGCTCAGTGGAATTCCATTTTCTCCGTCTGCTTTTCGGATGGAAATCTTTCCATAAAGGTATGTATTCTCTGCAGTAACAGATATATCTTCTGTACTATCTCCAACATCAATGCGATAGTACCCGTCCTTATCGGCCGTCATAACCTTGCCACTACCGTCTTTAAGCGCCGTGAAAGCAAATCCTTCCTTCACTCCGGTTTCCTTGAGATAATATGTCTGCTCCTGGCTTAATCCGGTAAATTCCCCACTCTTGGAATTTCCATTTTCTGTGGTAATTGTCAGGGTCTTAATCGGTTTTTTAGTGCTGTCATACAGAGTAAAGGTAAATGCATGGTTTCCGCTAACACTCATACTGCCTTTATTGATTACTTTCGTCACCGCAAGTTTCACCTGTTTATCATCCCTGAATACCATAGTAATATCGGTATCTTTGGCGATTGGCTCTGTATTTCCATCTACGGTAACATCACCAATATTTAATCCTCCGGTCATGGCAATATATTTTGGTGCAGTATCAGTGCGGTCATAACCACTTGGCGCACCGGTTTCAGTAATCCGATATACACCAGGCTGTCCGGTTATCGCTGCAATACCCTGAGCTTTTCCTTCTGTATCCGTTCCTGCCGTCTCTGCAGTTGTCGATACGGTCGTCCAGGGCGTGTCATTACTGCTCACATTGATATTTCCACTGATTGCAGCAAACGGAAGATATTCCACCTTAAACACTGCTCCGTTGACAGGTTCCTCTGTATTAGCATCCTGTTTACGAATATTAAATGATATAGTTGCCGGATTCTTAATATCAAGAGCAATTCCGCTGCTTGCCGCAAGCCCGTAATCATAAATATCCGTCTCTGTCATTACACTTACACTAGTTCCGTTTTCTCCGGCATTGAGACTGGTGGTATATCCTAGGAAAATACCATCGCCATTGACCAGATTATTCAGTTTTAATTTTCCATCGGTACTTTGTGTCTCGCCATACTGCATCGCAAAATATTTTGCAAAATAGCTGTTGGTATAGCCGTTGATTGTGTTTTCACTTAATTTATAAGTGCCCGTACCGATATTGGCTAAAACTGCTGTTCCATCCTCTCCCGTCGTGCCCGTAATCTTGACAGTATTATCCTCCTGTCTAGTCAAAGTAAAGGTAACGCCAGACAACGGTGAAGCTGTTTCACTCATATCTGTTTTCTTCACTGTGAAGGACTGCTGTTTCGGATTGTACATGGAAATATGCACATTATCACTGACCACCTGGAAATAATACGCCGCTGCGTTCTGACTGCCGTTGCTGCCAGCTACCGTTTTTCCATGATAGATATTTTCATATCCCTGTGCCGCAGTGGTCTCAACGATACGGTAATTGCCCATCTGCAGCCCGTTTGGAAATGCAAAATATCCTCCGATAGTGGTGAATATTCCATCGGCATGTTCTGCGTCATACCCATACGCTTCCCATGTTTGCTTTTCTTCATCATAGCGCTCCAGACGCATGGTCACCGTCAGCGACGTCCGGTCCGCATGGGATCCGGAAGCATAGTAATCATCCAGCTGCTCAGAATTCATAGTCAGATTATCTGTCTGTACTTCATAACCATACATCTGCACCGTTACTGCCTGTGTATCTGTTGGCCAGTTGACCAGACGGTACATGGAATCAACACTGTCATTTGCAGGTGACTTCGCCGCATTATTCTTCTCATATCCTCCGGAAGATGTTTCTTTTGTAGGATACAGCGCCCACTTAATGCCATCCTGAGTCTCAGCCAAAGGCACATTCTTATCTGCAGTATCGCCGTTTCCTTTGACATAATATGCATCGTTGAAAATTTCTGTCGTCTCTCCGCTGTTGTTTTGGAAAAACATATACATATAATAGGTGTACTTATCCATCTCATAACCGGACGGAGCTTCGCTTTCCCGAATGGCAACACGAACGTAATAGTTTCCATTGCTATCTTCAATAAAAATATTATTTGCCAGTTCTTCCAGATACCCCTCTTTCAGCTTTTTCATATCTGTCCAGGAAAAAGCTTTGGAGGATGCCCAGGCACTGAGCTGCTGTGAAGCAGAATCCCCAGTTATATTGTTGTCAAGCCCCGTTGTCAGCGTATCCAGCTTGGCATAAGTATTTCCATCTGAGTCTGCCAGATACAGATCAAAGGTCGCGTTACCCAGAGGTGTATATTTATCATAAATCTTATCACCCTCTTTTGTGCGCTCTCCTGCCCATTTGGCAATCCGTACAGTGGAAAACATTTCTCCTCCTCCACCATATTCCGGATTATTTTGAAACTCTTCTTTTGTCACCTGATTATCTTTATAATCCATCACTTCTTTTGGATTATAAGTTTCTCCATCCAAAGTATAGGTCGTATTGTTGGTATATTCCGTTCCTTCTCTTTTAATCAGAGTAACCACATTTTCTCCGCGAATAGAGGCTCCGATTCCCGCATTGGTTTCTACCAGCCAGTATACAACGTTATTGGCGGATTTTAAGATATCTGTACCAAACCAGCCGTCTTTTCGAACTCCATTTTCGTCATAAAGCGTTCCACTGGAATATGAACCTATTAGTGTATACTTACTGTCCACCTTGTCCTGTTCAAATGATAAGGCCTGACCTGTTGAGGTATTCACATCAAGAACTTCCATATACAGATTGAACTGGGCATTATTAATATTCCTCTTGTCACCCGGCGTAACATTTTCATGACCGGCTTCTTCAATGACATATTTTTTAATCTGCAGCTGCGCCCAATTTTCCACATTGAGGAGATATCCTGTCTGTGCTCCCACCGGGTTTCCGTTATTGGAAACTTTTGTGACATAGCTGTAATTACCAAGATCCTCTGCTGAAATAGTCTTCGGCAGATCTTTATCTTCTGTGTAGTCCGGATCCAGATACTGTTTATGGCCCGATGGCTCCAGATACTGATACGCCTCTCCTTCCGGAACACGAACTTCAATGGCCACATATTCGTCTTTCTGGGTCAGATTCTCAAAAACTGCAAGACCGGTTCCGTTTGTCACTTGCGTCTCCACAAAATCGTAATTTCCCTCAGTATTCTTTTTATACAGGGCAATCACGGTTCCCGGCAGCAGATAATCCTTACCGGTAAAGGCATAATCCCACATGTTATGATAATTTTTCTCTACTGTCAGGCTCGTCACCGGCTGATTGACAATCTTAAGTTCCTGACCGGAACTGTCCTTGTTCACTGTCTCTCCCGGTTCCAGCGCCACACGCAAGCTTTCCTCACTGAGAGTATATCCTTGAGGAGCTGATATTTCCTTAATAATGTAGGTAATCTTCTTTCCCGCTTCATCATAAATCGGAAGATTGTTGAACGTCACTTGCCCATTTGTGCTGGTCGCTCTTGCTTTTTCCACAAGAGTTCCGCCTTCTCCCTCTGTGTAGATTCCAATTACCGCACCATTTAAAGCTTCCTCTTTCCCCTCTATTGTCTTACGATACTTTTTGACCGTCACCGCACCTTTATCTGAATAGTTGACAATCGGATCAAAACTATTTTGATTCTGTTGCTGCTTTACAGGATACGGACCGAAGAAGAAACCTTCGTTTGTCTTCTCTCCTTCTCCTGTATACAAATCCGGATACGTGGAAGGATCCAGAACTCCCTCTGCTGTACCTTTCACTTCCTTAAGATAATACTCTCCGGCCGGAACCTGCAGCGCATTTCCGGCAGTAAATATAAGTGGCTTTCCGTCATAACCATTTACACGGACAAATTTTTCCGCATCGTTTTTCTGGTAGACCTCAAACTGTACGCCGCTCAGGGTCGTATTATTTCCTTCCGCGTTATCCCGCTGCTTTGTGAGATTGAAGGTAGGATCCGGCTGATTCTCTATGGTAAATGTCCGTAACTGCGTGGTTGTATCCACCTTGGTTTCTTTTATCAGATCGACAATCAACGTATTTCCATCCGTCACATCTTTGTAACCGGTCGGAGCTTTCGTCTCCACAATCACATATTTTTTACCCGGTTCCAGTCTGGAAAGAGTGCCCGTCGCGGATGTAATGGATCTATCCTTTTCAGAAGATACTACATCTCCTCTATGGTCTTCCTGATTTTCCGCGTACTCATAAATGGTGTATTCAGCTCCTGATACGAACGCGTCTGTATAACTGTTCGCTTTCTTCACCACAATCGGAACCTTCTGCTCCACGTTATTGATGGTCACGGACTGTTCCAGCACAATTTCCCCTGTTTCACTTTCTGTGTCTGTTGAAAATCCTTTTGTGAAATTAAATGGTCCGTAGACTTCCATTGATTGTCCATCCACAGTCATCTGCGCTTTCTCCGCATCATTATTTCCGGCAAGCGGCTGATCCGAAGAGGCATATCCCTCCGGCAACTTTGTTTCCACCAGGTAATAATACCTGTCCGTACCATTTGCTCCAGTACGTGGGAGATCCGCGATGGTTATATTCTGACCAGCCTTTACGGTATAGGTATCTGTTCCGTACCTCGTCAGCCCGCCATCTTCTCCGTCTTTATAATAAAGAACAAAATCCGCGGTCAGAGTCTGATCTGTGGACTTTTTCACACCATTGATGGTGGCCGTATAAAAATCCTTTGTCAGATTTATGCTGCCGTTCTGCGTATTTTTCATGGTGACTGTATAAGGACTGGTAGACGCATTTCCCAGATAATTCTCCAAGTTAAATTCTTCTGAGTATGTTACCCTTGTTCCATTTTCTTCGAATTCATTATTGGCATCCGCCGCATGATATCCAGTCGGTAGTGTCTCCTTGAAACGATAGGTAATCAATGTCTGACCATCGTCTTCAAATACCGGCAGGCTTGTCTCAATGGCTCCAGTTGCACTTCCCAGTGACATAGAAGAATAACCAGACAGTGTCTCCCACTGGTTATCTCCGGTCTTTTTCTCAATGGCAAAACAGCCGTTGAATCTTGCAGAATTCGTATTATTTACATTGACATAATCATTTTTGTTTACATCATAAATCTGCTTCTGCATTTTCACAGGCGCCAGATTATATTTATTGATGCTTTCCTGCGTTACTGATATTTTATTCTGTGCATCCGGCAGAGTAATAGAATAAACACTCTCATCCTTAATGTAACCTTCCGGCGCGCTTATTTCTTTTACATAATAATCGTCATAAGCAAGACGGGTAAATTTCCCATTGCCATCTGAACCGGTGGTAACTCGGACGATTTCTTTTTCACAAGCCTTATCGCTGTACAGTCCAAAAACAGCTCCTGCCAGAACTCCGGTTGTGCCTCCATTCTGCCCTTTCTTCTGAATAGTAATCTCACCCAGAGTTTCTTTATTGTAAAAAGCAGCTGTTTCCGTTGCTCCTGCCGCGATGGTCACTTTTTTATCGTTGGCATTGTTAGTTGTTCCTGTTGTGACTTTCTCTGTATTCTCAGGTCCTGCTACCTCACTGACCGTATAAGTGCCCGGATCCAGATAGACGATCACATTTCCCGATGTATCTGTCTGTGGATTGTAAGTAACCACTCCGTTGGCATCAGTTAATTCTGTATATGTTTTCGCTTCCGCATCATATGAATACAAAGTTGCTGCCTGTCCATTTGTTCCGGTAATCTTATAAGTCACTGTACCTTTTACTACATCGGTGCTGGCATAGTTCGTGCTGGTATACGCCACTGCAGAGGCATTTTGCTCATCATCATAACGGAAAATATATTTTTCCAGCTTTAATGCTGCAGGTCTCGTCACTTCTCCTGCTTCCTGGACTGCAGAATCTTTAGAAGTACGGCTTTGTGTTTCCCCTGCCAGCTGATAGGTAATTTCTGCTTCGTTTTCTACTTTTAACAGTCCTTGTTTCTCGTCATAATACTGCGCGATGAAACTGTCATATGGATATACAATTTCAACTTTGTATGTAGAATAATAAGGTGTGCTTTCTGCAACTGCCTGTCCAAGATTATGATTTCCGCAAGTGTCCACCGGGATGCTCACACTGGCCCCCGCTCCGGAAACGGAAACTGTCTGCTGACCGCCAAAGTTTGGCGTTACAGTGATACTTTCCGCCTGGATAGGATTGCCTTCCCGATCCTTTACGGACGGCGTTTCTTTCAGAGTGATTGTATTTCCTCCTGCAAAAGGCACCCGTCCTTCCCGTCCATAACTCTCCGGATTGCTGATAATAGTTCCATTTCCACTGTCCAGACCCACTGCCAGATTAAAGGTCACTGTCACCTTGGTCTTATCTGCATTTGCAACGGCGCTGACCGCAGTTTTATCAATCTTCCAGATATCATCTGTTACTGCCTGCAGATCATTCAGCTTACTGTCAGTTCCAATCTGATTATTGTAAATGATATCTGAAGCCACATCGGTAATTCCTGTCCGATCCATTATTGTAAAATTCGTACAGATTTCCGCCAGTTTGCTGCCTTCGCCAAAATCAAAGATATGTCCTGCTTCCACAGCTCCGTTATTCTCTATCTGCAGAGTCATCAGAAAACTTCCTGTGGTATCAGACGAAGCCCGGATACTGTTATTCAATTCAAGTACCCAGTCATTTGTCTTGGAATCTTCCGCCGGAGGAATTATTTTTGTTACATTCTGCAAAGTTCCCTCTGCCTTTTCATCAATTCTGAGTCCTTCCGGCAGATGCAGAATAATCTTTGTATCATCATAAGTATCAAAAAGCGGCTCACCCAGATCTCCATAGTTAAAATAAGCAGCCGCCGTCAATTTATAATCCACCACAAAAGAGACAGTTCCTCCTGCTTTTACTTTTGTGTCACTTCCTCTCTGACGTATCGTCACTGACGCCGTCTCCATGGTTCCGCCATCACCGGTTTCTGGATCACCATAGTACTGCTCCGCCGCCTCAAGGTATGTCATACCTTTCGTTTTTTCCACCTGTTTGGCAATCTTCTTCTCTGCCTTTTTTGCCTTCTGAGCATCTGACTTCTCTTCTTCTCCCTGCGCCTCAGCGGCACGTTTCTTTTTGTTCTGATCTTGCTGGGAGTTTTCTTCTGCTCCTTTTGTAATCTTCTCGTTTTCAGTCTGGGAGGATTGAACAGAGGAATTTATCTGCTGAGATGTGTCAGTTTCTTCTGTTGTCTCCACTGTAACCGCCTGCGTCGTTGTTTCCTTCGCCGACTCCTGGGTGGTACTCGTCTCCGACGAACTGGCCGACGAACCAGCCGCAGAAGAACTCTCCTGGGAAGAGTCCTCTTTTATAATTGCTCTTTCCGTCTCCTGCTCTGAGCTGCCGGCCATGCGCTCCTGTGCGTAGCTGCCGATGGTCTCGCCGAGAGTAGTGATATTCTGCTCACTTAAGACCATGACAACGACCAGCAGGAATGCTATGCATTTGGCCCAGAAATTTCTTTTTTTCATACTAACCTCTCCTTTCCACGTTTTTCGTGGTAATTTTCATTACCTTTTTATGCAGAAAAATACACATTTTCTTATTATGTAATATTGCACATTTTTTGCAC
>PPYE01661724.1_pt1 | contig 60652 bp, 47 predicted proteins | sample 1559881 | NCBI WGS metagenome assembly PPYE01 (sample SAMN08240022, study PRJNA423297) | Human gut metagenome, whole genome shotgun sequencing project. | reverse complement strand
TCGCTGTAGTAACCGTAACAGGTGAGTTATACCATACACGGACAGTTTAAAGGAAACTTTGCTGTCAGGATGTTCCCGATAAACCAAGATAAAAACCTGCCGGATTCAGCGTAACAGTTTAGCCGTTAGGCTGAACTGTTACAATAGTTGAAAATAATTTTCTGTGAAGGATTGACATTCTTCGGCTCTTATGATAACTTAAGTTTAGTTATGAAAACAGGATTGGGTTTGTTTTCATATAGCGATTAAATGGCAACTTTTTGTTGCATTATTGATTGGATATCTTTATTAAATTTTATAAGTTGGTTACTTTCAACCAGTGTTAAAACACATCAACTTGTGAAACGGTCAATAAGAGTAGTAAAAGTGAAGTATTTGCTATATAGACTCAAAAAACCTGATTCTGTTGAAAATATAGGGGAAATGGCTGCCGGAGGGGTTTTTCTGCCCGGATCGTTTGGATGTATTTCAGCCAGAGTACGATATTTCAGCGCAAGTGATGTGAAGTCACCTGCGTTTTTTTATTACGAAGTATCCAGCAAGACGCGCCAGTGACGCGTCTTGTCGGATTGTCGGTGCAATCGCCCTCCGGCGTGCGTGTACGCTGTGGCGCACATTTTTCTATGGAAAAAGCAAAGCCGGTTTTTCAGGGTGAGCCGGGGAAGAAAGCAGCCAAGTCAAAACAAATGGGAAAGCAGGGGAAGAGATGAGCGGAAAACTGAAGCTTTATGGGTTTAATAACCTGACCAAAGCGCTGAGCTTTAATATCTATGACGTTTGCTATGCAAAGACGGCCAGGGAACAGAAAGACTATATTGCCTACATTGACAAGGAGTATAATTCAGAACGCCTGACGAACATCCTCCTGACGCTGACGGATATGATTGGCGCCAGGGTTTTAAACGTATCCAAACAGGATTATGAACCCCAGGGGGCATCCGTTACCATCCTTATGGCGGAAAATTCCATGGTGCCTATGGGAGATACGGTGGTTTCCCATCTGGATAAGAGTCATGTGACGGTCCATACGTATCCGGAATATCATCCGGACACCTGTCTGGCTACCTTCCGGGTGGATATCGACGTGGCTACCTGCGGGGAGATTACACCGCTTTCCACCCTGGATTACCTGATCGGCTCTTTCGACTCGGATATCATTACCATGGATTACCGGGTGCGGGGATTTACCAGGAAAGAGGACGGATCCAAGCTGTTTATCGACCATGACATTACATCCATCCAGGATTTTATCAGCCCGGAGATCCGGAAGGTCTATGACGCGGTGGATATTAATGTATATGAGGCTAATCTGTTCCATACCAAGATGCTCATTAAGGAAAGAGATCTGCAGAATTATCTGTTTAATACCGATGTGTACGAACTTCCGCCCAAGACCAGACTGGAGATTAATTCCAGCCTGCGCCGGGAGATGATTGAGATTTTCAGCGGACGGAATATTTTCTGACGGATGGAATTTTTTTGCAGCGGTTTCCAGGCTGCTGCGCATTTAAGCGACAGAAGAAACCATCATGCGCCGGCGGGCGGCGCTTCAGCCATCCCATGAAAGTGCGGCGGCGCATTTGGAATCCCTGAATTAACGCCGCCTGATCGGCGGCAGGACTTTTAAGCAAAAAGGTGATAGAGAAATGGAAAAAAAGAAATTATCCCAGACCGATGCTCCCATTTACGAGGCGCTGGAGCGCTTTCATAAAAGCCGGGTAGTCCCTTTTGATGTGCCCGGCCACAAGAGAGGGCAGGGAAATCCGGAGCTTAAGGCTCTTTTGGGGGAGGCCTGCGTCAGCAATGACGTAAACTCCATGAAGCCTCTGGACAATCTGTGCCACCCCGTTTCCGTAATCCGGGATGCGGAGGAGCTGGCGGCAGAGGCATTCGGCGCGGCCCATGCCTTTTTCATGGTAGGGGGTACTACATCGGCTGTCCAGGCCATGATTTTAAGCGTGGTAAAGCGGGGGGATAAGATCATCCTTCCCCGCAACGTACACCGGAGCGTTATTAATGCCATGATCCTGTGCGGCGCCATTCCGGTCTATGTGAACCCGGATATGGATCCGAAACTGGGAATTCCCCTGGGAATGAGGATTTCCCAGCTGGAAGAGGCCATGAACCAAAATCCGGATGCCAAGGCGGTGCTGGTAAATAATCCCACGTATTACGGCATCTGCTCCGATATCCGCTATATTGTGAAGATGGCCCATGCCAGAGGAATGAAAGTACTGGCTGATGAAGCACACGGAACCCATTTTTATTTCGGCGACCTGCTTCCCACGCCGGCCATGGCAGCCGGTGCGGACCTGGCGGCGGTAAGTATGCACAAGTCCGGCGGAAGTCTGACCCAAAGCTCTTTTCTGCTGGCCGGTCCCAATGTGAATGCCGGCTATGTGCGCCAGATCATTAATCTGACGCAGACCACCAGCGGTTCCTACCTTCTTTTGACCAGTCTGGATATTTCCAGAAGGAACCTGGCCATTCGGGGCAGGGAGGAGTTTGGGAACGTAATGCGGCTGGCCCAGTACGCCAGAGAGGAGATCAATGCCATCGGCGGCTATTACGCTTATTCCAGGGAACTGGTGAATAATGACAGCATTTATGATTTTGATGTGACGAAGCTTTCAGTTTATACCCTGGATATCGGTCTGGCGGGCATTGAGGTCTACGATCTTCTGCGGGATGAGTATGATATTCAGATCGAGTTCGGTGATCTGGGAAATATTCTGGCTTATGTTTCCATTGGTGACCGGATTAAGAATGTAGAGCGGCTGGTCAGCGCTCTGGCGGAGATCCGCCGCCGGTTTAAGCGGGACAAGACCGGTCTTTTAACACAGGAATATCTGCCGCCGGTTGTGGCGGTTTCCCCCCAGGAAGCTTTTTATGCGGAAAAGGAATCCCTGCCGATTATGGAGACGGAAGGGCGGATCTGCTCTGAATTTGTTATGTGCTATCCGCCGGGAATTCCCATTCTGGCGCCGGGAGAGCGGATTACCAGGGATATTCTGGAGTATATCCGGTATGCAAAGGAAAAGGGATGTTCCATGACCGGTACGGAGGATCCCGACATCAATAATCTGAATGTGCTGAAAGGAGCAGACTGATATGGAAATGTGGTTTACGGAAAAGCATACGGCAGATGTGAAATTTTCCATCCGGGTGGACCGGCAGATCTACACCGGGCAGAGCGATTTCCAGCGGATTGATGTGTTTGAATCGAAGGAATTCGGCCGTTTCCTGACTCTGGACGGCTATATGATGTTAACGGAGCGGGACGAATTTATCTATCACGAAATGATTACCCATGTGCCCATGGCGGTTCATCCGGCAGTGCGGAATGTTCTGGTAATCGGCGCAGGGGACGGCGGCGTGGTCCGGGAACTGACCCGGTATCCGGCCCTGGAAAATATCGATATGGTGGAAATTGATCCCCTGGTGGTAGAGGTAAGCAAAAAATATCTCCCCCAGACAGCCTGCCGACTGAATGATGAGCGGGTACATATTTATTATGAAGACGGCCTTCGTTTTGTCCGCTCCAAGGAAGATCTTTACGATCTGATTATCGTGGATTCCACGGATCCTTTCGGACCGGGCGAGGGGCTGTTTACCAAGGAGTTTTACGGCAGCTGCTTTAAGGCCCTTAAGGAGGACGGCATCATGGTGAATCAGCATGAGAGTCCTTTCTATCCGGAGGATGCGGTGGCCTGCCAGCGGGCCCATAAGCGGATCGTGGAAAGCTTCCCCATCAGCCGGGTTTACCAGGCACATATTCCCACGTATCCTTCCGGCCACTGGCTTTTTGGCTTTGCTTCCAAGAAGTATCATCCTGTCCATGACCTGGACGGAGCGCGGTGGAACCTTCTGGGAATCAAGACCCGGTATTATACCACCAGACTTCACGGCGGAGCTTTCATGCTGCCGGCTTATGTGGAGGAACTTCTGCGGGATGTGGAGTAGCATCTGCAGGATGCCAGACAGCGTCAGGGGATAAAGGAAGACACGGGTGAAGCGTGCCGGATTTTATCCTTTGGGATGGCAGAGAAAATTTCACAAGGAGACGAAAATGCTGCAGAAAAATATTGAAACCTTTATCGGCTGTGATGCCGAATACGAAGATGCCGCAGTAGTTCTCTACGGGGCGGCCTTTGATTCCACCACCTCCTTCCGGCCGGGGACCCGGTTCGGAAGCCGGGCAGTGCGGTCGGAATCTTTCGGACTGGAGACGTACAGTCCTTATCAGGATAAGGATCTTACGGATTATGCCGTATTTGACAGCGGCGATCCGGAAATTTGCATCGGCGATGCGAAAATCGCTCTGGCGCAGTTGGAGGAGCGGGCAGAGCAGATCTTTTCTGACGGAAAGATCCCCTTTATGATCGGCGGCGAGCATCTGGTGACGCTGGCGGCGGTGCGGGCGGCGGTGCGCCGGTATCCCGATCTGCGGATCCTGCACTTTGATGCCCACGCAGATCTGCGCCAGGATTATCTGGGTGCCCAACTTTCCCATGCCTGTGTACTCAGACGCTGCTGGGAACTGGTGGGAGATGGAAAGATCTACCAGTTCGGCATCCGTTCCGGCGACCGGGAGGAATTCTTATGGAGCCGGGAAGGACATGTGTCCATGCATCCTTTCGATCTTAATGGGCTTGAAAAAGCGCTGGAAGAGATGAAGGGCCATCCTGTTTATGTGACGGTGGATCTGGATGTGCTGGATCCGTCCATCTTTCCGGGGACGGGAACCCCGGAGGCGGGAGGCGTAAGCTTCCTGGAACTTTTGAACAGCATTTTAATGGTTTGCCGGAAGGCGGACATTGTAGGCTGTGATGTAAATGAGCTGTGTCCCGCATACGATCCCACCGGCGTTTCTACTGCGGTGGCAGGGAAAATTATCCGTGAATTTTTAATCGGTCTGTGCGCGGGTATTGAGGAGAAAAAGGCATAGACGGCATCACAGGGGCAAACCCCATTTGCCCCTGACAGCATCATAAAAATAAATACCAGAGAGAATGAGGAGGATAAAGATATGGCAAAGTTATTAATTATCGGCTGCGGCGGCGTGGCCAGCGTGGCAATTCACAAGTGCTGCCAGAACAGCGAAGTATTTGAGGAGATCTGCATTGCCAGCCGCACAAAATCCAAGTGCGATGCGCTGAAGGAGAAGCTGGAAGGAACCACAAAGACGAAGATCACCACTGCCCAGGTGGATGCAGATGACGTTCCGGCACTGGTGGAGCTGATCCGCAAAGTGCAGCCGGATGCAGTGCTGAATCTGGCTCTGCCTTATCAGGATCTGCATATCATGGATGCCTGCCTGGAGTGCAAGGTGGATTACATTGACACGGCAAACTATGAGCCGGAAGACACGGCGAAGTTTGAGTATAAGTGGCAGTGGGATTACCGCGACCGCTATAAAGAGGCCGGAATCACCGCTCTTTTAGGAAGCGGCTTCGATCCCGGAGTAACCAGTGTATTCTCTGCTTATGCCCTGAAGCATTATTTTGATGAGATCAATTATATTGACATTTTAGACTGCAATGCCGGCGACCACGGCTATCCCTTTGCCACGAATTTTAATCCGGAGATCAATATCCGTGAGGTTTCTGCCAAAGGTTCCTACTGGGAGGACGGTCACTGGGTAGAGACAGAGCCCATGGAGATCAAGCGGGTGTACAATTTCCCGGAGATCGGAGAGAAGGATATGTATCTTCTCCATCATGAGGAGATCGAGTCCCTGGCCCTTAATATTCCCGGCATTAAGCGGATCCGTTTCTTTATGACCTTCGGCCAGAGCTATCTGACCCATTTAAAGTGCCTGGAGAACGTGGGCATGACTTCCATTGAGCCCATCATGTATGAGGGAAAAGAGATCATCCCCCTGCAGTTTTTAAAGGCAGTTCTGCCGGATCCCTCCTCTCTGGGCCCCAGAACCAAGGGAAAGACCAACATTGGCTGCATTTTCATCGGAAAGAAGGACGGCAAGGAAAAGACCCTGTACATTTACAATACCTGTGACCATCAGGAGTGCTACAAGGAAGTGGGCTCCCAGGCAGTAGCTTACACCACCGGCGTTCCGGCCATGATCGGCGCCATGATGCTGGTAACGGGAACCTGGAAGGGACCGGGCGTCTTTAATATCGAAGAATTTGATCCGGATCCATTTATGGATGCCTTAAATAAGTGGGGACTTCCCTGGAAGATTTCCGAGAATCCGGATCTGGTGGACTAAGGAGGAGACAGCATGAGAATGGATCAGCTGCCCACCCCCTGTTATGTGGTGGATGAGGACCGGCTGGAGGAGAATCTTAAGATCCTGGCCGGAGTCATGGAAGAGACCGGCTGCCGGATCCTTCTGGCCCAGAAGGCGTTTTCTGCATATGGGCTGTACCCGCTGATCGGAAAATATCTCAACGGGACTACGGCCAGCGGCCTTTTTGAGGCTCGTCTGGGCCGTCAGGAGATGGCTTTGCATCCTGAATTCCGGGGACGAAATCTGGAGACCCATGTATTTTCCGCTGCTTACCGGGAGGATGAATTTCAGGAGATTGCCGGACTCTGCGATCATGTGGTATTTAATTCTTTTGCCCAGCTGGAAAAATTCCGGGACACTGCCCAGCAGATGGGGGCGGGAATCGGCCTGCGGATTAATCCGGAATGCTCCACCCAGGAAGGTCACGCCATTTACGACCCGTGTTCTCCCGGTTCACGTCTGGGGATCACGGCAGATCAGTTTTCGGAAGAGAAGCTTTCCGGTGTGGAGGGACTGCATTTTCATACCCTCTGTGAGCAGGATGCAGACGATCTGGAGCGGACGTTAGATGCGGTGGAAGAGAAGTTCGGACGGTATCTGTCCCTTCCGCAGATGAAATGGCTGAATTTCGGCGGAGGCCATCATATTACCAGAAAAGACTACCAGATTCCTCTCCTTATCCGTTGTATCCGGCGGATTAAGGAACGATATGGCCTTCAGGTTTATCTGGAGCCCGGCGAGGCTGTGGCATTAAATGCCGGATACCTTCTTACCAAGGTGCTGGATGTGGTGGAAAACGGCGGTGTATCTATCGCCATTCTGGACACCTCCGCTGCCTGCCACATGCCGGATGTGCTGGAAATGCCTTACCGTCCGCCTCTTAAGGACAGCGGCATGCCGGGGGAGAAGGCGTATACCTTCCGTCTGGCAGGTCCCACCTGTCTGGCGGGAGATGTGATCGGCGATTATTCTTTCGACGAACCGCTGAAAGTGGGACAGGAGCTGGTATTCCAGGACATGGCCATTTATTCCATGGTAAAAAACAATACCTTTAACGGCATGCCCCTTCCGGCCATTGCCTTTATGCGGCAGGGTGAGTGCCGGATCTGGAAGCAGTTCGGCTATGAGAATTTTAAGTGCCGCCTTTAATGGCGCCATTAAATATTACAGGTGCAGTGAACAAAATTACATTGAATTCTTCCATTGGTTTTAGTATGATAGTAGGGAAAGGATTTTTGATCAACCGATGAAGGAGGAATCGAAACATGGCTATATTAGTTGCCGGCGGAGCCGGTTATATCGGCAGCCATACCTGTGTGGAACTCTTAAATGCAGGCTATGACGTCGTAGTGGTGGACAATCTGTATAATTCCAGCGAGGAAGCAATAAAGCGCGTGGAGCAGATCACCGGAAAGTCTGTAAAGTTCTATCAGGCGGATGTGCTGGATAAGCCCGCCCTGGATAAGATTTTTGATGAGGAGAACATCGATTCGGTAATCAATTTTGCCGGATTAAAGGCAGTGGGCGAATCGGTCCGGAAGCCTCTGGAGTATTATCACAATAACATTACCGGAACTCTGATTCTCTGTGATGTGATGAGAAACCATGGTGTCAAGAATATTATTTTCAGCTCCTCCGCCACGGTTTACGGAGATCCTGCTTTTGTTCCCATTACCGAGGAGTGCCCCAAGGGAAAGATCACAAATCCATACGGACAGACCAAGGGAATGCTGGAGCAGATCCTGACGGACCTTCATGTGGCAGACCCGGAGTGGAATGTGGTGCTTCTGCGTTACTTTAACCCCATCGGCGCCCACGAAAGCGGCCTGATCGGCGAGGATCCCAAAGGAATCCCCAACAATCTGGTTCCCTACATTGCGCAGGTGGCAGTGGGCAAATTAAAATGCCTGGGAGTATTCGGAAACGATTATCCCACCCACGATGGCACCGGTGTCCGGGATTATATCCATGTAGTTGACCTGGCCAAAGGCCATGTGAAAGCATTAAAGAAGCTGGCTCCCGGCAGCGGCGTAAGCATTTATAACCTGGGAACCGGTATCGGCTACAGCGTGCTGGATGTGCTTCATGCATATGAGAAGGCATGCGGAAAGACTCTTCCTTATGAGATCAAGCCCAGAAGAGCCGGCGATATCGCTACCTGTTACTGCGACGCCACGAAGGCGAAGGAAGAACTTGGCTGGGTAGCTGAGAAGGGAATCGATGAGATGTGCGCCGATTCCTGGAGATGGCAGTCCATGAATCCTGACGGATATCGTGCAGAATAAATGAATAAGAGCAAGTATAGGTGATGAAGAGCCGGGGACATTGGCAGACGATGTTTCCCGGCTTTTTTGTATTTAGCTCTTTGGAATGATGCATGTGGCGGGAGGGGATGGGAGCGGCGGTACAAGATGGTATTCTTGCAGCAGAATATGCCGATCCGGGCCGGTATGGTACAGATACATCTTATAATAGAAAACGTGAGTATTCTGCTGTTGAACTAAGAACAAATGTTCGAAAAACGATTGATAAATCTGAGAAAATATGCTAAGATAAAGCAAGAACATATGTTCTTGCTTTTTTAGCATAGAAACAATCGGAAAAGATTAAGCTTCTCACTTTTCTGAATTTCAGGAGGATAAGATGCTGATACAGGAAAATCTTTCGATACAGGAAAAGCTCCGCATACTGACAGATGCGGCCAAGTATGACGTATCCTGTACATCCAGCGGTGTAGGGAGGAAGGGAAAGAAGGGCTCACTGGGAAGTGCTTCGGAGGCCGGGATCTGCCACAGTTTTACTGCCGACGGCCGGTGCATCTCTCTTCTTAAGATCCTGTTTACCAATCAATGCATATATGACTGCAAATACTGCATTAACCGCTGTTCGAATGACACACTGCGGACATCCTTTACACCGGAGGAGGTGTGCCGCCTTACCATGGAATTTTACCGGAGAAATTATATTGAAGGTCTGTTTTTAAGTTCCGGAATCCTGCACAGTGCGGACCATACCATGGAGCTGCTCTGCCAGACTCTGTGGATGCTGCGGAAGCAGCACCGGTTTAATGGATATATTCATGTTAAGGCGATTCCGGGAGCCGATCCCTCTTTGATTGAAGCGGCAGGATTTCTGGCGGACCGGATGAGTGTGAATCTGGAGCTTCCTACGGCAGAGGGTCTTAAGAACCTGGCTCCGGGAAAGACCAGAGATAAGATCGTAAAGCCCATGAAGCAGATACAGAGAGGGATCATTCGGCAGATGGAGCGGGAGGGGATACCCCTTGATGCCGGAGAAGGCACCGGGCACAGGCAGAGGATTGGGGCAGGGGAATCTTCGCCGTTTTTTCTGTCGAAGAGTCATGGGGAGCCGGAGTCCGGCATGGCGATATCGTCAGCTTTTCATCAAGATTTTTTGCCGGGTCTGCCTTCCGGCATCTTGCGGGAAGCGGCAGGCGCTCCCAGCCCCAGACAAAGGCTTGGCCGTTCCCGGTATGGAAATTATGGAATACGCAGGGTGTCTGGCCATCGTGAGACCTTTGTTCCGGCCGGGCAGTCCACGCAGATGATTGTGGGAGCTACACCGGAGAGTGATTATCAGATGCTTGCGGTGGCGGAGGCGCTGTATCAGAATTTCGGGATGAAACGTGTCTTTTATTCTGCCTATGTTCCGGTGAATCAGGACAGCAGCCTTCCCATGCTTTCCGGAGGTCCGCCTCTTCTGCGGGAACATCGTTTGTATCAGGCAGACTGGCTTATGCGTTATTATGGATTTGACGCAGATGAACTCCTGTCGGAAGAACGGCCGAATTTTAATCTTTTTCTGGATCCGAAGTGTGACTGGGCGCTGCAGCATCTGGAGCGGTTTCCGGTGGAAATAAATCAGGCAGATTATGAGACGCTTCTGCGGGTTCCCGGCCTGGGAATCCGGTCTGTGCAGCGGATCATAGCGGCCAGAAAGACGGCATATCTTGACTTTGGCGATTTAAAGAAGATGGGTGTGGTGTTAAAACGGGCCCAGTATTTTATTACCTGCCGGGGAAAGATGCTTTATCCGATCCCTATTGATCAGGATTTTATTGCGGGAAATCTGATGGGTGAGGAAAAGAGAAAAGAATTCCAGATCGGGAAAAAGGACAGCTACCGCCAGCTTTCGCTTTTTGACGACATGCACCTGGAGGCGGCTGGAAAGGAGGATGTGCTTTATGGTGATTTACATCTGTAAGGATACTTTTTCAGATATTCTCTGCAGTGCCTTTGGGGCGCTGGGGGAGGAGACAGGGCCGGAACATGTGCGGCTGGAGCTGGAAGGCATCGGAGATATGGAGCTTTTTGCTGTTTATCGTCAGGCGGAGGTTTCGGATACAGTCTTTCGGGAGGCGGTATCACAGATTCGAAGGAGGATCTCGCCGGCGGTTTACGAGAAGGTCTATCTGGCCTCCTTAAGCAGGGAAACGGACAAGGCGGACTGGATTTACCGCTTTCTGGTATCGGGGTTTCAGTATGGAAGTGCCGTTATGGAGATGCTTCATCTGGAAGAGGTCAGCCGGATCATGAAAATGTGCCGCTTTGTACAGAACGAAAGCCATCTTCTCACCGGCTTTCTGCGGTTTGCCCAGGCAGGCGGGGATCTTCTCATTGGCCGGATCGGACCGAAGAATGATGTGCTTCCCCTTCTGGCCTGGCATTTTTCCGACCGCCTGGCCGGCGAAAACTGGATGATTTATGACGAACACCGTAAGAAAGCAGTCCTGCATCCGGCGGGAGGAAGATGGTTCGTTCTTAATAAAGAAGATGAGGCCTGGCAGGAGAAGCTTTCCTGGAAGACGGATGAGGAGGAGTATCAGGCTTTGTGGAGAACGTTTCATGAGACGGCAGCCATTCCGGAGCGGGCCAATGCGCTGTGCCAGCGGACCCATCTGCCTCTCCGCTACCGTCCTTATATGACAGAATTTCAGAAGGGGAATCCCCGCGGAATTTGACGGTTTCGCTGCTGGAGGTATTGCGGGAGTGTCCGGAGTGTGATTAAATAGAGATAGAATTATGCTGAGATTCAGGAGGTGGAGTATGGCAGAAAGAGAAAATTTTACAGTTCCCTCCAGTGACGGGCATTCCCGTCTTTTTGGCACACTCTGGAAGCCAGAGGGACAGCCGTCTATGGTGCTGCAGATTGCCCATGGGATGCTGGAACATATGGGCTGCTATGACGAATTTGCGTCCTGGCTGGCAGATCAGGGAATCTTGGTGGCTGGTCATGACCATCTTGGCCATGGCCGGACTGCGGAGGATCCCAGCCAGCTTGGCGTTTTTGCTGCAAAGGTTCCGCCATCGGATAGGCGGTGTCAATTGAGGGATGCCAAATGTGCCGCTGCGGTTTCTGAAAAAGACGGCACGGTTTTCCTTATTAGAGATTTGAACCGGGTCCGCACGGTCTTATCCCGCAGATATGCCGGCATACCTTATTTTATGATGGGCCATAGTATGGGTTCCTTTATGCTGCGCAGGTATCTGACTGCGTTCGGAGACGGTATCTGCGGGGCTGTTCTTATGGGAACAGGGAATCAGCCAAAGGCCGCTGTGATGGCGGGACTGGCACTGGCCGGCGGGGCCAGCGCCCTGTTTGGCCCCCGAAGCCGCAGCAGCACAGTGGAGAGGGCGTGGAAGCAGGCGTTTAACCGGCGGTTTTGTCCCCTTCGGACTTCTATGGATTGGCTGAGTACAGATGAAGAGCAGGTAGACCGCTATCTGGTGGATCCTCTCTGCAACTTTCAGTTCAGCAGTTCGGCTTACCGGGACCTTCTTCGAATGGTTTATGACTCTGAGGATATTCGTCTGGCCCGGCGCATTCCAAAAGACCTTCCTATATTGTTGGTTTCCGGAGATCAGGACCCTGTAGGAGAAGAAGGGCGTGGAGTTTTGCGGGCAGAGGCACTTCTTCGGCGGGCCGGCGTCCGGCAGGTGGAAACGAAGCTGTATCCCGGCTGTCGTCATGAACTGGTAATTGAGAAGAACCGTCTGCAGGTCGCTGGGGATATTTTGGCATGGATGGAAAGCTGCAGGACGAGTTGATTTAAAAATTACAAAATATGTAAAAAATCCCGAATTCCTATTGCAGGATCCGGGATTTTTTGGTATAATATGGAAAATGTCAAAAACTGGAAATGCAACTTGAAGCAGAATACAGATTATGCAGTATGGGGGCGATAAGACTGTTTCAGAAGGTATACAGTGCAGGTGTATGGGGGATCAGCGGATTCCTTGTGTCTGTGGAAGCGGATGTGCACGATGGACTGCCGGGCTTTCAGATGACAGGGAACCTTTCTCAGGAAACCAGAGAAGGGCAGGAGAGAGTGCGGACTGCTTTGAAGAATGCGGGATTTCGTCTGCCGGCAAAGAAGATTATCATAAACCTATCTCCGGCAGATGTCCGAAAAGAGGGCACTGCTTATGATCTGGCTGTGGGAGCGGCCGTCCTGGGAGCTTTTGGACTTTTAGATCCGGATCTGCTTAAAGATTCCCTGATTCTGGGAGAATTGGGACTGGACGGTATGGTGAAGCCGGTGCGGGGGGTGCTTCCCATCGTGGCGTCAGCCAGAGAGAAGGGGATCCGCCGCTGTTTTTTGCCGGAGGAGAACGCTATGGAAGGACGCCTTGTGGACGGAGTTCAGATTATCCCGGTAAACAGCATGAAACAGCTGGCGGATATGCTGGATCCGGCGGATTTTCAGAAGCTGGATTGTTTCGGGCATCCAGGCAGACTAAAAGACGGAGAAAAAGAAGATTATGATGTGGATTTTTCCGATTTAAACGGACAGCAGCTTCTGCGGAGAGCTACTGAGATTGCAGTGGCCGGCCGTCATAATATTCTTTACATCGGACCCGCCGGGTCTGGGAAAACCATGGCGGCTATGCGGATCCCTACGATCATGCCCCCGTTAAGCCGGGAAGAGAGCATGGAGATATCCAAAATCTACAGCATCTGCGGTCTGCTGCCGCCGCGGTCACCGCTGATTCGTACCAGGCCCTTCCGCAGTCCCCATCATACGATCACCCCTGCAGCACTGGCCGGAGGCGGAGCCTCACCCAGGCCGGGCGAGATTTCTCTGGCCTCCGGCGGCGTGCTTTTTCTGGATGAACTTCCGGAGTTTTCCGGGAAGGCCATAGAGATTCTCCGCCAGCCGTTGGAAGAGAGGAAAGTGCGGATTTCCAGGCTTCACCGGCTCTGCACCTTTCCGGCAGATACAGTCCTTGCGGCGGCCTGCAATCCATGTCCCTGCGGTTTTTATCCGGACCGGAGCCGGTGCCGGTGCAGTGAATGGCAGGTGAAACGATATCTGGGCCGTATTTCGAAGCCCATATTGGATCGGATCGATATAACCGTGGAAGCGGCTCCGGTTTCCTATGAGGAACTTCGAAAGAAGGGGGAAAACGAATCTTCCGCACAGATACGCAGCCGGGTGATCCGGGTACAGAAACTGCAGGAAGAGCGTTTTGCCGGACGGGAGAAGATCCGGTTCAATGGGGATATGGGAGCTCGGGAGATTGAGGAATTCTGCAGGCTGGATCAGGAGGGGGAAGAATATCTGAAAGGAATTTATGAAAAGCTGCATTTAAGCGCCAGAGGCTGCCACAAGGTCCTGAAGGTAGCCAGGACGATTGCGGATCTGGACGGCGAGGGGCAGATCCGGCGAATCCATCTGTGCGAGGCCGCCGGATATCGTTCGCTGGAGAACAAATACTGGAAAGGATGAGACGGGATTGAACCTTGAAAATCAAAGAATGGAAAGAGAGAAAGAGGCATTATACTGGCTTTCCCGAATTCCCTTTCTGGGATCGGTTACTGTAGGCCGGATGCGCAGCTGCACGGAAAGCTATGAAGAAATATATAATATAGAAGGAAAAACGTGGGAAGCCAGAGGAATCCTCAGCCCGGACAAGGCCCGGCGTATGGAAACAGAGCGCGGGAAAATTAAGGAGGCGCTGGAAGAGTATCATAGTTTGGCCGGGCGGGGAATAAGGTTTATTACCATTCTGGACCAGGATTATCCGGAGCGGTTCCAGGGACTGGAAGGCCGTCCGCTGTGGCTCTCTGTAAGGGGACGCCTTCCGGATTCCCATCGCCCGGCCCTTGCCATAATCGGATCCCGTTCTGCCACACGATACGGGATGGAGATTGCGGAATGCTTCGGACGGGAATTGGCAAAAGAAGGGATACAGATTGTCAGCGGACTTGCAGCTGGGATCGACGGAGCCGGACAGAAAGGAGCGTTAGAGGGCGGAGGAGATACCTACGGTGTTTTGGGATGCGGCATTAATATCTGCTATCCCAGGGAGCACTACCAGCTTTATGAGGAGATTGTCCGTTCCGGCGGCATGATCAGTGAGTACAGGCTGGGAGAACCGCCTGTGGCACGGAATTTCCCTGTCCGCAACCGTATCATCAGCGGGCTTTCGGACGGGATTCTGGTAGTCGAGGCCAGAGAAAAAAGCGGCTCTCTTATTACGGTAGAGCAGGGATTAAATCAGGGAAAGGATATTTTTGCAGTTCCGGGACGGATTACAGATCCGGGAAGCGCCGGCTGCAACCAGCTGATCCAGAACGGCGCCTACCCGGTGAATTCCCCTGGCGATATACTGGAATATTTTGGGATTCGATTTCAGAAAAAATTAAGTCTTCATGAAAAAAATGAGAAGGGACTTGCCAAGAAAGAAAAAATGGTGTATAGTTTCATCGATTTACATCCGAAGCATTTGGAAGATATTGTAAGCGAATGCGGACTGCCTTTAAGTGAATGCATGATGATCCTTCTTGATCTGGAATTAAAAGGCTTCGTAACCAGCTTCGGGGGAAACTATTATGGAAGGAAGCTTTGAATCGCAAGGAGTTCTTATGGCAAATTGTTTGGTTATTGTGGAGTCACCGGCGAAGGTGAAGACAATTAAAAAATTTTTAGGCTCAAATTACCAGGTGGATGCTTCGAACGGCCATGTGCGGGATTTGCCGAAAAGCCAGCTGGGGTTTGACCCGGATCATGATTTTGAGCCGAAATATATTACCATCCGCGGAAAAGGAGACATTTTGGCGAAACTCCGCAAAGAAGTGAAGAAAGCGGATAAAATATACCTGGCAACTGACCCGGACCGTGAGGGAGAGGCGATTTCCTGGCACCTTATGAAAGCACTTAAGCTGGACGAGGCTAAGGATAAGCAGGTTTACCGCATCAGTTTTAATGAGATCACAAAAAATGCAGTAAAGGCATCAATCAAGCATCCCCGTGAAATCGATATGGATCTGGTAAATGCCCAGCAGGCCAGAAGGATGCTGGACCGTATGGTAGGCTACCGCATCAGTCCTCTTCTGTGGGAGAAGGTGAAGCGGGGATTAAGCGCCGGACGGGTTCAGTCTGTGGCCCTTCGCATGATCTGTGACCGGGAAGACGAGATCAATGCATTTATTCCGGAAGAATACTGGAATCTGGAAGCGGATTTTAAGGTGCAGGGAGCAAAGAAGCCCCTTACTGCCAAATTTTATGGAAAGAAAGACGGAAAGCTCTCCATTCCCAATCGGGAATCTCTGGATCAGATTTTGAATGGACTGAAAGATCAGCATTATCTTGTTGATGAAGTAAAGAATGGTGAGCGCATGAAGAAAGCGCCCCTTCCTTTTACTACCAGTACACTGCAGCAGGAGGCATCCAAGGTGCTGAATTTCTCTACCCAGAAAACCATGCGCCTGGCACAGCAGCTTTATGAAGGTGTTGATGTAAAAGGTCTGGGTACGGTTGCACTGATCACGTATCTGCGTACGGATTCCACCCGTGTGGCGGAAGAGGCGGATGCCGCAGCCAGAGCTTACATCGGGGAACATTTTGGACAGCAGTATGTAGGCAAAGAAGAAAATGGCCGGAAAAACGGCGGAAAGATTCAGGATGCCCATGAGGCCATCCGGCCTACGGATATTTCTGTAACACCTGCCATGGTGAAGGATTCTCTTGCGCGGGATCTGTTCCGTCTCTATCAGCTGATCTGGAAGCGTTTTGCGGCCAGCCGCATGGAAAGTGCGCGTTATGAGACAACTTCGGTAAAGATTAAAGCTGGAGACTATTATTTTACCATGACAGCTTCCAAGCTGGCATTTGACGGCTTTATGTCTGTTTACGTACAGGATGATGAGAAAGAAGAAAATAACCGTCTCCTGGGAAAACTTGAGAAAGGCATGGAGATGGAGCTGGAAGCACTGAGGGAAAGTCAGCACTTTACCCAGCCGCCGGCTCATTATACCGAGGCGTCGCTGGTAAAGGCACTGGAAGAGCAGGGAATCGGACGCCCCAGTACCTATGCGCCTACTATTACCACGATCCTGGCCAGAAGGTATGTGACCAAGGAAAATAAAAATCTTTATGTGACGGAACTGGGCGAAGTGGTGAACCGGATGATGAAGCAGTGCTTCCCCAGTATCGTAGATAAAGATTTTACGGCGAATCTGGAATTTCTCCTGGATAAGGTGGGAGACGGAAGCGTGGACTGGAAGACGGTGGTCAGCAATTTTTATCCCGATCTGGAAGAAGCGGTGGCGAAGGCAAAGGATGAACTGGAGTCGGTAACCATTGCCGATGAAGTGACGGATGAGGTCTGCGAGCTGTGCGGCAGGAATATGGTGATCAAATATGGCCCCCACGGAAAGTTCCTTGCCTGTCCCGGTTTTCCGGAATGCAAGAACACAAAGCCTTATCTGGAGAAGATCGGTGTTCCCTGCCCCAAGTGCGGTGGCCAGGTTGTGGTGAAAAAGACCAAGAAAGGCAGACGCTACTATGGCTGCGAGAATAATCCGGAGTGCGATTTTATGTCCTGGCAGAAGCCGTCCACAGAGAAATGTCCTTCCTGCGGCGGTTATATGGTGGAAAAAGGCAGCAAGCTGGTTTGCGCAGATCAGCAGTGCGGCTATAGTATGAATATTAAAGAGAAACAAACAAATTAGTTAAAAAATTCGAAAATCTTCCAAAAACTATTGTAGGTGTCAAGAATTTGTGGTACAATTTACCTAACATTCCAGAATGTGTTCCCAAAAGGCCGGAAACGAGTTAGGAGGATTTGAACATGAGCGTACAATTGCTTGACAAAACCAGAAAAATCAATAAATTGCTGCACAATAATAATTCTCACAAGGTTGTGTTCAATGACATCTGCAAGGTTTTAAGTGAGATTTTGTTGTCCAATATCCTTGTAATCAGCAAAAAGGGAAAAGTCTTAGGCGTAAGCATCTGGCCCGGCGTAGACGAAATTGAAGAACTGATCGATGACAAAGTAGGCGGTTATGTGGATAAGATGCTGAACGAACGGCTTTTAAGCGTTCTTTCCACAAAGGAGAATGTAAACCTGGCAACTCTTGGATTTGCGGAAGAGAATGTAAAGAAATACCAGGCTATCATCACCCCCATTGATATTGCCGGAGAGCGTCTGGGGACCCTGTTTATTTACAAGTGTGATTCCAGCTATGATATTGATGATATTATCCTCAGCGAATACGGCACTACCGTAGTTGGGCTGGAGATGATGCGCTCCGTAAATGAGGAAAATGCAGAGGAGACCCGAAAGATCCAGATTGTAAAATCTGCGATCAGTACGCTGTCCTTTTCCGAACTGGAGGCGATTACCCATATTTTCGAGGAACTGGATGGAAACGAGGGAATCCTGGTGGCCAGCAAGATTGCAGACCGGGTGGGCATCACCCGTTCCGTGATTGTAAATGCTCTGCGCAAGTTTGAGAGCGCCGGGGTAATCGAATCCCGCTCTTCCGGTATGAAGGGGACTTATATTAAGGTTTTAAATGATGTGGTATTCGATGAACTGAAAAATATTAAAGCTGCCGGGAAATAACCGGACAGCTTTTTAACGGAAAAAATACAGGAAATCCCGATAAAATTTAAACTAGCCGCTTGCCAAGCGGCTAGTTTTATGCTATACTGCTACAGTTGACAAATTTAGCAGGCGCTTTCATGCACTGTTAAAATCTTGCACGTCTGCGGATTCCAGGAGCAGGTGCCGGTGCAAAGGGATACGGATTCATCGTTCTGGCCGGTCGTTCCGGAAGCATGAGAAGCAGGCGGAAGAGGCCTCTTCCCAAAGGGAAGGGAGCAAAAACCAAAATGGAGGAAAAGACATGAGCGTAATTTCTATGAAGCAGTTACTGGAAGCTGGTGTGCACTTTGGCCATCAGACGAGAAGATGGAACCCCAAGATGGCTCCTTACATCTACACCGAGAGAAACGGTATCTACATCATCGACTTACAGAAGTCTGTAGGCAAGGTGGATGAGGCTTACAAGGCCGTTTCTGATATCGTAGCTGAGGGCGGCACCATTCTGTTTGTAGGTACCAAGAAGCAGGCGCAGGATGCCATCAAGACCGAGGCGGAAAGATGCGGTATGTACTATGTAAATGAGAGATGGTTAGGCGGTATGCTGACCAACTTCAAGACCATTCAGAGCCGTATTGCCAGATTAAAAGAGATCGAGGCTATGTCCGAGGACGGAACTTTTGATGTTCTGCCGAAGAAGGAAGTAATTGCCTTAAAGAAAGAGTGGGAGAAGTTAGAGAAGAATCTGGGAGGAATCAAGGAAATGAAGAGAATCCCGGATGCAATCTTTATTGTAGACCCGAAGAAGGAAAGAATCTGCGTGCAGGAAGCACATACTCTTGGCATTCCGCTGATCGGTATTGCAGATACCAACTGCGATCCGGAAGAGCTGGATTACGTAATTCCCGGCAATGATGATGCAATCAGAGCCGTTAAGCTGATCGTGTCCAAGATGGCTGACGCTGTAATCGAGGCAAACCAGGGCGAAGCTGAGGCTGAGCTGGAAGCTGCAGGCGAGCTTGAGGAAGAGGCAGCAGAGGAATAAAAACCTGGAAACGAAACAGAAGTGAATTTTCAAGTCACGGAGGGATATTAAGATGGCAGCAGTTACCGCAGCATTGGTAAAAGAGTTAAGAGAGATGACCGGCGCCGGAATGATGGACTGCAAGAAGGCTCTTGCAGCTACTGACGGCGATATGGACAAGGCAGTTGAGTTCTTAAGAGAAAAGGGACTTGCAGGCGCTGCTAAGAAGGCAGGCCGGATTGCCGCAGAGGGCATTGTTGTAACCGACTTAAGCGCAGACGAGAAGCTTGGCGTTGTAGTAGAAGTAAACGCTGAGACGGACTTTGTTGCAAAGAATGAGAAGTTCCGCACTTACGCAGCAGATGTTGCAGCTCAGGCACTGAATACCAGTGCAGCTGATATGGATGCATTCATGGCTGAAAAGTGGGAAAAGGATCCTTCTTTAACTGTGAAAGAAGCATTGTCTTCTCAGATTTCCATTATTGGAGAGAACATGAACATCCGTCGTTTCGAGAAGGTTTCCGCTGAGAACGGATTTGTGGCTTCCTATATTCATGCAGGCGGCAAGATCGGCGTTCTGGTTGCTGTAGAAACCGATGTAGTAAACGATGCAGTTAAGGAGATGGCTAAGAACGTAGCTATGCAGGCTGCAGCATTAAAGCCATTATACACCAGCCGCGATGAGGTAGATGCCGATTACATCGCAAAAGAGAAGGAAATTCTGACCGCAGCCGCTAAGAATGAGAAGCCGGATGCCAGCGATAAGATTATCGAGGGCATGGTTATGGGCCGCGTAAACAAAGAGTTAAAGGAAATCTGCTTACTGGATCAGGTGTACGTTAAGGCAGAAGACGGAAAGCAGTCTGTTGCAAAGTACGTTGAGTCCGTAGCGAAAGAGAATAACGCAAAGATCAAGATTGTGAAGTTTGTACGTTTCGAGACCGGCGAAGGCATGGCCAAGAAGGAAGAGAACTTCGCAGAAGAAGTAGCAAAGCAGATGGGTATGTAATTTTCTGACATTTATATTTGTGCGTAGGAAAGCCCTTGAGAAATAGAGTTTTTTCAAGGGCTATTCTTTCATAACGAATGTGTTTCCAACAGAGACAAGTGTTCATTAGGTTCAGACAAATATTCTCAGAACTGGATATAATATTCGCAGAATGTATTTCGAATGCTATTGAAAACATATTTCGATTCGACTACAATAGGGGCTGCGGCTGGTTGTGGGATCAAAGTGATAAATTGAAACAAAAGGCGCTGAGGAAAAAGAAAAGTAGGATGTGATGAAATGGGCAAATATTTTGCAAAACGATTGGGAATGGCGCTGGTTACCATTTTCCTGGTTACCTGTGTGACTTTCCTTTTGATGAACGCTGTGCCGGGAAGCCCCTGGCTCAGTGAGAAGACTCCGTCTGAGGCTACGCTGGCAGCGCTGAACGCAAAATACGGCTTGGACAAGCCGGTACATGTTCAGCTGCTTATGTACTTGAAAAACCTTCTTCACGGTGATTTCGGCGTGTCCTTAAAGATGCAGCGAAATCGTGAAGTAACGAGCATTATTCTGGAGATGTTCCCGGTATCTGCTAAGATCGGCGCCATTGCTCTTGCATGGGCGGTTCTGGTTGGAGTTCCTTTAGGATGTCTTGCGGCATTCAAGCGGGGAAAACTGACAGACAGTATTCTGCGTGTGGTTTGTACCTTGGGAATTTCCATGCCCAGCTTTGTGGTTGCTTCTGTACTCCTTGTTGTCTTTGCAGGCGGAGCGCTGAAGCTGTTCCCGACGATTTTTGATGCGTCACAGGGATGGCGCTCTTATGTGCTTCCGTGTTTTGCGCTGGGATTCTATCCTATGTGTTATACGGCAAGGCAGACGCGTTCCTCCATGCTGGATGCTCTGAATCAGGAATATATTAAAACAGCCAGAGCAAAGGGCCTGAAAAACAGCAAGATTATTTTCAAACATGCGCTTCGGAATGCGCTGATTCCGGTTATTACGTATCTGGGACCGCAGGTTGCATTCACTCTCTGCGGCGGTTTCGTAGTAGAAAGTGTATTCTCCATTCCCGGACTGGGCCGTTACTTTGTGCAGTCTATTCAGAACCGTGATTATCCGGTTATTATGGGCACCACGATTTTCCTGTCTACATTTATTATTCTGATGAATGTGGTTGTGGATATCCTGTATAAGGTAGCTGACCCGAGAATCAACTTGACGAAGGGAGGAGACTGATCGTGGCTGACAATAAGAAGATCAAACGCTGTCCGGTTAGCCTTCAGCCGGATATCGAGGCGCTGCTGGCTGACGGCGGTCTCAGTGAGGCAGATTTTGCTCCGGCCACAAAACAGGAGCAGGAAGATTTTATTCAGGAGCGCGCCAGCGTTTCCTACTGGAAAGATGCATGGAGAAGACTCCGCAAGAATGTGGTGGCCATGGTTGCCCTGGGAGTTATTATTTTCCTGATCTTATTTGCTTTCGTAGGTCCTTATCTGGTTCCTTACGGATATGATCAGTTTAATAAGGGGGCAGAAAACCTTCATCCTTTCCATTACGCGCTGGAAGACCAGATTCGTCTGGAGGAGGAGATTGCGGCCCGGTCACAGACGACTGTGAAAGATGTGGATACGCTGATTGCTGAGGCGGAGGCAGAGAAGGGGGAACCTCTTACGTCTGTCGAAAAGGCAATGATCCGCGCTCAGGCCAAGGTATCCGCACAGGGTTCCGGCGGCAGTGAAGAGATCGATCAGGATGCTCTTCGCCAGGAACTGGGAATTAAAAAGAAGCTTTTTGGTTATTCCAGAGAAGAACTGGAGCGTAAGGCGGCAGGGGAGTCTGTGTTCCCTCATGTATTTGGTACGGATATGTACGGACGTGATATTCTGGTCCGTGTTATGTATGGCGCCCGGGTTTCCATGGCAGTTGGATTCTGCGCGGCGATTCTGGTACTGGTAATCGGTGCAATTTACGGTTCGATTTCCGGATACTGCGGAGGAAAAGTAGATGCTGTGATGCAGCGGATTGTAGAATTGATTTATTCGGTTCCGGAGATGCTGGTAGTCCTTCTGATTGCAACAGCATTAAAGCCGATCTTAACAGAGTATGTGAATTCCGGATCAGGCGGCCCTCTTAAGTCTTTTGTGACAATTCTGGGTCCGAACCTGATTTCCATGTTCATTGCCTTCGGTATGCTTTATTGGGTTACCATGAGCCGGATTATCCGCGGTCAGGTGCTTCAGTTAAAGCAGCAGGAATATGTAACGGCAGCTAAGGCCCTGGGTGCTTCCGGCGGCCGGATCATTCGCAGACATCTTCTTCCCAACTGCATCGGACAGATCGTAGTTACCACCTGTCTGCAGATTCCGTCGGCTATTTTCCTGGAGTCCTTCCTGTCTTACCTGGGCGTAGGCGTTTCGGCCCCGCTGCCCAGTCTGGGCTCTATGGCGACGGATGCACTGAGCGGCATGTATACGTATACTTATCGTCTGATTGTGCCCTCTGTGGTGCTGAGCGTAATGATTCTTTCCTTTAACCTTTTTGGTGATGGACTGCGCGACGCTCTGGATCCCAAGCTTAAGAAATAGAAAGGAGGAGCAAAATGTCAGAACAGAATTCCAGTCAGAAATTATTAGAAGTGAAAGACCTGCATGTCTCCTTCTTTACGCCTGCCGGTGAAGTGAAGGCTGTAGGCGGCATCAGCTATGATTTAAATTACGGCGAGGTAATGGGCGTTGTAGGAGAGTCCGGCTCCGGAAAGAGTGTGGAAGCTTATTCTATCATTGGGCTTTTGCAGTCTCCGGGAAAGGTAATCGGCGGTTCCATTACTTTTGAGGGGCAGGATGTGCTTTCCTTTTCGAAGGCAGAGATGACGGCTTTTCGCGGAAACAAAGTAGCTATGATTTTCCAGAATCCTATGACCTGCCTGAATCCGGTGTATACCATTGGAAATCAGTTGGTTGAGGCACTTTGCGCCCATGATAAATCTATTTCCAAGAAAGACGCAGAAAAGCGCGCCATGGAAATGATGGAAATGGTAGGAATTAATAATGTAGAAAAGCGGATGAAGCAGTACCCTCATGAGTTTTCCGGCGGTATGCGTCAGAGAGTTATGATTGCTATGGGGCTGATCTGCCATCCGCAGCTTCTGATTGCGGATGAGCCGACCACAGCTCTTGATGTGACCATCCAGGCGCAGATCCTGGAACTGATGAAAGATCTGCAGAAGAAAACAAAGATGGGTATCATTTTCATTACCCATAATCTGGGCGTAGTGGCTGATATCTGCGATAAGGTATCTGTTATGTATGCCGGAAAGATGGTAGAGCAGGGACTGGTAGATGATATTTTCTACGCGCCGGCGCATCCTTATACGGAGGGCCTGCTTCGTTCCATGCCTCGTGTGGATGCGGAGAGTTACGAGCGTCTGATTCCTATTGAAGGAACACCGGTTGATATGCTGAATCCGCCGGAGGGTTGTCCATTTGCACCCCGGTGTGAGAAGTGTATGAAGATCTGTTTGAAGAAAATGCCTCCTTATGTAGAAGTAGGCGAGAATCACCGCTCCGCCTGCTGGCTGCGGGTGCAGGAGCGGATCAATAAGGAGGAAGCGTAGTATGGCAAATGAAGAAAAAGTACTCCTTGAAGTAAAAAATCTGCGGAAATATTTCCCGGTAAAAGGTGTTAAGGGGCCTGGTGTGCAGGCTGTTCAGGATGTGTCCCTGTTTATCAAGAAGGGAGAGACTCTGGGTCTGGTAGGTGAGTCCGGATGCGGAAAGACAACTCTTGGAAGAACGATCCTGCGGCTTTATGAGCCTACCGGCGGAACGATTATCTATGACGGAAAGCCTATTTACGATAATCCCCTGGGTCCGGACGGAAAGCCTCTTGGAAAATGCCAGGCGGAAAATATGCTTCCCTATCGGCGGAAAATGCAGATTATTTTCCAGGATCCTTCTGCATCCCTGGATCCTCGTATGACTGTAGGCGAGATTATCGGTGAGGCGATTGATATCCATAAGCTGGCATCCAGCAAAGGTGACCGTGCGGATATGATCAAAGAACTGCTGAAGAAAGTTGGATTAAATACCGAGCATGCCAACCGTTATCCCCATGAGTTTTCCGGAGGACAGCAGCAGCGTGTTGGAATTGCCCGTGCGCTGGCAGTAAAGCCGGAGTTCATTGTCTGCGATGAGCCGATTTCAGCTCTGGACGTATCCATCCAGTCTCAGGTAGTAAATATGCTGGAGGATATGCAGCAGGAACTTGGACTGACCTATCTGTTTATTGCACATGACTTATCCGTTGTGCGCCATATTTCCAATCGGATTGGCGTTATGTACCTGGGATCCCTGGTGGAGCTGGGTGAAAGCTACGAGCTGAACCGTCATCCCATTCATCCTTATACACAGACACTGCTGTCTGCAGTTCCGGTTCCGGATCCGAAAGTAAGCCGCAGCCGTCAGAGAATCGTGCTGGAGGGAGATATCCCCAGCCCGATGAATCCGCCCAGCGGATGCCGTTTCCACACACGGTGTCCTTATGCTACGGAAAGATGCAACGATGAGGTTCCGGTATTTAAAGAATATGAGCCGGGACACTGGGCGGCATGTCACCTTCTGGAATCTAAATAAGATTTCACAGCTCTTTGGGAGCTTTGAAATATAGGGCAGGAACTGCCCGAATTTACGCCTGTGGAGTCGGTAGGTTGCGAGGACGATGAAACAGGAAGCCCGGTACGGCGGGCGGTTCGCACAAATGCGAGGATATGCGCAAAAAAAAGAAGGAGGAAAGTTTTATGAGAAAAGTGAAGAAACTCGTGTCTCTGGCTCTGTCCTCTGCCATGGTACTGTCTCTGGCAGCCTGCGGCGGGAGCAGCACGGAGACCACTGCCGCTTCTGAGGCTGCCGAGACTACGGCTGCAACTGAGGCTGCTGAAAGCACCGAGGAGACCACCGCAGCAGATACGGCATCCAGCGATGGCTTCAATCTGGCTGTATGCCTGGCTTCCGAGCCCCAGACCATTGATCCGGCCTTAAACTCTGCAGTTGACGGCGCGATCATGATCAATCACATGTTTGAAGGCCTGGTAAAGTGGGTTGACGATGGCGAAGGAAATGCGGTAACGGCTCCTGGACAGGCAGAGTCCTGGGAGAAGGTAGTAAATGACGATGGTACCGTTACTTACACCTTTACTCTTCGCGATGGCATTAAGTGGTCTGATGGCCAGCCTGTTACTGCAGGTGATTTCGAGTACAGCTGGAAGCGTCTGGCCAACCCGGAGACCGCAGCTGACTACTGCTACATGATCGATATGGTTCAGGGCTATGCAGCAGTTGCCGATGGCAGTGCTGATCCGGATACTCTTGGAGTTAAGGCAATTGATGACAAGACTCTGGAAATTACCTTATCTTATGACTGCCCGTACTTCGAGGAGATCATGGCATTCCCGGCAACCTTCCCGGTTCGTCAGGACATGGTTGAAGGAAATGATGAGTGGACCTATGATGTTTCTACTTATGTAGGCAATGGCCCCTATAAGATGGCTGAGTGGTCTCACAATGCATACATTCTGGCTGAGAAGAATGAGAACTACTACGATTATGAGAATCTGGGCCCGGATACCATCCGCTTCACCCTGTTAGATGATGCCAACGCTATGCTGGCAGCTTACAACAGCGGCGAGCTGGATTTCATCGAGAATTTCCCGACCGATGAAATGGCAAATTATCTGGCTTCCGGTGAGATCACCGTAGCAGATTATCTTGGAACCTACTATGTATGCTTCAATACCGAGGACGAAGTATTCTCCGATCCGCTGGTTCGCGAGGCATTCTCTCTGGCAATCGACCGCAACTATATCGTAGAGAATGTAAGCCAGGCAGGCGAAGTTCCCGCTACTGCTTACGTTCCTTCTGGTGTTAATGATGCGGCTGGCCCCAGCGGTGATGATTTCCGTACGGTAGGCGGCGAGTACTACAGCGTAGCTGCTGAGGATTACGAGGCAAACTGCGAGAAGGCACGTGAGCTGCTTGCAGAAGCCGGATATCCTAACGGCGAGGGATTCCCCACTGTAGAGTACACCTACAATACCGATGACAAGCACAAAGCAATTGCTGAGGCTCTGCAGAACATGTGGCAGGAAGTTCTGGGCGTAACCGTAACCCTGAGCAATCAGGACTGGAACGTATTCCTGGAGAGCAGAAAGCAGGGCGATTACCAGATCGCACGTAACGGCTGGATTGCCGACTACAACGATCCCTGCTCCTTCTTAGACATGTGGTATACCGATGGCGGCAACAACGATGCACAGTACTCCAATCCGGAATACGATGCTCTGATTGACCAGGCTAAGGCTACTTCCAATCAGGAAGAGCGTATGGCTGCATTCCATGCTGCTGAAGATATCCTGATTGAGCAGGACAGCGTACTGGCTCCGATTTACTTCTATACGCAGCCGTACATGCTGGCAGATGATATCCAGGGTATGTACTATACTCCTCTTGGATACTTCTTCTTTGGCCACACCAGCCAGGGCTGATAGCAGTATACAGAAATAACGGAATGCAAAAGAGCTGAATGCGAAAAAGCGCTCCGCAGAATATCCTCTGCGGGGCGTTTTTCTTTTATCCAATCTGGAAAATTTTTGCATTCGCTGTAAGAATCTGTCGGCGCATGATGGTTTATTGGGGGAGTTTCCGCAGCATCCGCCATAAGGTTGAACGGCTGATGCCCAGGCGTTTTGCGGCTGCGCTTTGGTTTCCTCCTTCTTCGGCGAGGATGCGGCAGACAATTTCCAGCTGGATTTCATCCAGGGTTTTGGAAAGATCCGGCCAGGGATGCGGATCCCTTTTTGCGGGAATGGCTGGTTCTTCTTTCAGGAGAGCGCGGGAAACCGCACCGGCTTTGATGTAGGGCGTATCGGCATTTAAAACCAGCTCCTTCATGACGCGGAAAAACTGACTGTAGTTCTGCGGCCAGCTGTAGCCTTTTAAGAGAGCAATGGCATCTGGTTCCAGCCCGGCCAGCTCTCTGGCCAGCTGCATATTTAAGATCATCAGGGAGAGACTGGAAAGATTTGGAATCTCCTCTGTCAGTTCGCGTAAGGGAGGGACAAGGAGGGTAAAACAGGACAATTTATTTGCAATTTTTCTGACGGAATCCGGGAGGACTCCGTCTTTTTTTGTGCAGGAAAACAGAATCCGGTTCTTTTTATGAAGGTTCAGTTCCTGAATAATGAAGAGCAGCTCATCCACCTGCTGCAGAGTTAAACTGTCCGGATCCCGGATCAGTATGGTGGTATACGTGTCACTAAATGGAGAATTGGTATGATTTACTAAAAATTCCCAGCTGTTTTGGCGTATCTGAGAGCAGTTGATAACAGCCAGGGGTTTGTTTTGATATTTGCTTTGGCTGTAGAGCATACAGGCAATCTGATCTGCTTCGGTTCCTGCCTCTCCGGTAATCAGTACCGGATCGTTGGTCTGGCTTAAGCGGATCAGTTCTGACTGAAGGGGATTCGCCGGATTGGCGATCCCGAAAAAGTTCGAGCAGAAAGGATCAATGGTCTGCTGAACCTGTTCCCGATCCAGATAACGGATACCGTTTTTTATCAGAGAAAGGGGGACCTTCCTGGTATTCACGTAGTAGGCCACATAGGTCTGTTTGTGGATTATTTTTTTAAAGCCGCGGACAGACACCAGAAGGCCTCCTTCATCCCGGTAAAATTTTTTGTCTCCGTTTATCAGGATTTCCGGGACGTAATTTTTCATGGCGGTCATGACAGCGGAGGTGAAAAGGTACGTGCGGGAAGAGTACACCAGCTCGGCACTTTCATCGTAAACGAAGATATGATATAGATAATCCTCGAGGAGAGTCCGGAAAAATTCTGTTTTTGATACCAGGCCCTGATACGTCTCAGCTGTCTTTACTGCCTGATCAAAAGCAGATTCAATACTTTCTGCTCCGGAAGTAAAGAGAATCACCTGCATTCCCAGATGAAGAGCCTGAGAATTTGTAATGGCGTCACAGAGAACCAGATGATACTGGCGGGCAATCAGATCCTGGAGAGTGGACTGGACTTCCTCTGGCGTATGTACGGTGTAGATGTCAATCTGATACTGCAAAAGATCACAGAGAAAGCGTGCATTTCGAGTAATGGCCGGGAAGCCCACGATGGCATAGCGGTCTGTGTAGTTTTCTGCAAGCTTGATAGCCCGGAGAATATCATAGACGGAAAGCTGCACTTCCACCACTGGGATAGGGGAAAGGGATGAGATGAGTTCCGCCGTGCCGCCCCTGGATAAGATAACGTCAAAATCCTGCAGAGTGTGCCGGGAGGCGATGGCCGCACCTTCGCTCATATCTCCGACATAAACGGTTAATTCAATATCCTCTCTTTTTTTGGCCAGGCGCTGCATGAGCGACTGCATTCCTTCGTACGGGGCGATTCCCAAAATTTTGATTTTTTCTTTCATGAACAACTTTTCCTCCTGCATGTCAGATGAATGTGACAGTTTTGAAATGCAAAATATTATCCGAGTGATTTATTATGAAATATTATATAGCAAAAAAGCTGGTATGGCAATATAATATACAAAGTGTTTCAAATAAATACAGTAGAAAATGAAAAATATGTATAATTAATATTGAAAAATGAAAGGGAAATTGGTATTATTAGTGCATCAAAGGAAAACAATGCTAATAAAAGAAAAACGATATTAAACTAGTGTACTAAAATGAAACACATCAACGGAGAGGATAGTATGAAGCTTCTTGTGATTGCGGATGATTTTACAGGCGCTCTGGATACGGGAGTCCAGTTTGCGGGGCAGGGAATTCCCACGCAGATTCTGCACCAGCCGGCAGTGACGCAGGAGGAGCTTGCAGAGGCTGAAGCAGAGGTACTGGTGATCGATGCAGAAACCAGACATCTGGATGATAAACAGGCTTATAAAACCGTATACGAGATTGTAATGACGGCTCGCCGGGCATCTGTTCCTTACATTTATAAGAAGACGGATTCCGGGCTCCGGGGAAACATCGGTGCGGAACTGCAGGCAGCCCTGGATGCCAGCGGAATGCAGTATCTGACTTTTATACCGGCACTTCCGGCTATGAACCGGATCACGGTAAACGGCATTCATTACATTGACAAAGTTCCTGTGCAGGACAGTGTTTTTGGAACGGACCTGTTTAACCCGGTACTAACATCCAACGTGAAAGAGCTATTCCGGAAAGCATCCTGTCCGGTGCGGGTTTACCGGGCGGGAGAGAAGCGACAGCCGGCCCGGGGACAGGAGATCGGGATTTTTGATGCCGGCAGCCAGGAAGATATTGTTCGCATTGCCACAGATCTTTCGCAAAGAGGTTTAATGGGGGTAATGGCCGGATGCACTGGTTTCGCCTCCGTGCTGGCAGATCACCTGAATCTGAAAAGAGAGCAGGAAGAGATTTCTTTTACTGCGAATAATTTGTTTATCCTCTGCGGCAGCATCAACGAGATTTCCAAGCGCCAGATTGAATACGCGGAGCGCAATGGAATCCGGCGGGTGACTATGAACCCATATCAGCTGGATTCGGATTATCTGGAATCCCGGGAAGGAAAACGATGGCTATTAACACTTAAGGAAATCTGTGACGGTGGAACAACCTGCGTGGTGGAAACTGGGATTTCTGATATCGGCCAGGTCCGATCTTATATGCAGGAGAGAGGAATTTCCCTGGAGGCAAGCCGGGTTCGGATTGCAGATGCTCTTGGGGTGGCTCTGAAAATGCTTTTGCAGATGGGAATGAATGCAACGGTGATGATTATCGGCGGCGATACACTGAATGGATTCTTCCGTCAGATTCACGCCAGGGAAATTGTCATCTGCCGGGAAATGGGGCCGGGAACGGTGCTTTCCTTCATCCGGCTGAAAGATGAACGGCAGTGGATTATCTCAAAATCCGGTGGCTTTGGCCGGCCGGAGCTTTTGGTTGACATTGAAAAAAAGGTAAAAGGAGGAATCTTGGAACATGAAGCAGGCGGTCATGAAACTTCCGGGGAAGATATATGCCGGTTTGAACGCAGTGGAGAATATTTCCAGGATTGTGAAGGGAAAATATCGTAAGGCGGCAATTTTTACTGACCGCGGGATTGAAGCGGCGGGACTTCTGGAAGGGGTGAAGGAAGAACTTAGACATGGAGGACTTTCCGTGGAAATCCTGGATGATCTGGCGGCGGAACCCACCTGCGACCAGGCGCAGGCGGCAATCAACCGGTTCTGTGAAACCGGTGCTGACCTTATTGTGGCGGCAGGCGGCGGAAGCGTAATGGACGCGGCAAAGCTGGCTTCCATCACGGCGGGAAGCGGATATGGGGTACGGGATCTGCTGGATGATCCGGCTCTGGGGCGCCGGACGGTGGATACTCTGATGATTCCTACTACGGCGGGTACCGGAGCGGAGGCCACGCCAAACAGCATTGTGGCTGTGCCGGAGAAGGAGCTGAAGGTAGGAATTGTCAATGATGCCATGATTCCTGATTATGTGATTTTAGATGGGAACATGATCCGGAAGCTGCCCAAAAAGATCGCCGCATCCACAGGGGTGGACGCTCTGGCTCACGGAATTGAGTGCTTTACCTCCAAAAAGGCCAATGCATTCAGCAATCTTTTCGCCATGGAAGCTATGAAACTGATTTTTTCTTCCATTGAAAAAGCCTGCTGCGATGCAGACGCGGCAGAGGAGAAGAACCAGATGCTTTTAGCTGCTTTTTACGCAGGAGCCGCCATTACCGCTTCCGGAACTACGGCGGTACATGCCCTTGCTTATCCCCTTGGCGGGCGCTATCACATTCCCCACGGTGTAGCAAATGCAATGCTTCTTCTGCCGGTGATGGAATTTAACCGTCCGGCATGTCTGGATGAATTTGCTGCGGTTTATGATTCTTTGAATCCTCATGCAGGGGCAGAAAGCCGGGAAGAAAAAGCCGACTGGCTCCTTGGAAGGATGGAGGGAATTATCCGGAACCTGGAAATTCCTGTTTCCCTGGCTGAGTTTGGAATCGGAATGGAGGATTTGGATGATCTGGTGAAGGCTGGACTGGATGTAAAACGTCTTTTGGACAACAACAAGCGGACGGTAACGGAAAATGATGCCAGAAAGATTTATTTTTCCATTATGGGGAAATAAAAAGAGTTAAAGGAGAAATAATGACAGATAAAAGAACAGCAGAAAATAGAATGGCCGATAAAATCAGAGGAATCATCCCTCCGGTAATCACGCCCATGGAGGAAAATGAGAATATCTGCCTTCCGGAGCTGAGACGGCAGGTGGAACGGCTGATTCAGGCCGGAGTACATGGCATCTTCGCTCTGGGAACCAACGGAGAAGGATATATTTTGACAGAGAAGGAAAAGGAAGAAGTGCTCCAGACGGTAATTGAAGCAGCTGATGGCCGGGTTCCGGTGTATGCAGGGACAGGATGCATCAGCACCCGGGATACCATCCGAATGTCCCAGGCGGCGGAGAAAATGGGAGCAGATGTCTTATCCATTATAACACCGTCCTTTGCAGCGGCTTCACAGGAGGAAATTTATGAACACTACCGGAAAGTAGCTGCATCAGTAAGGATTCCTATCGTTCTCTACAATATCCCGGCAAGAACGGGAAATGCCATCCGTCCTGCCACGGCAGCCAGGCTGGCGGACATTGACAATATCGTGGGAATCAAGGATTCCTCCGGAAATTTTGATAACATGCTCCAGTACATAGAGTTGACCAGAGGAATGGACTTTAAGGTTCTTTCCGGAAATGATTCCCTGATCTTATGGAATCTTTTGGCCGGAGGCGCAGGCGGAATCGCAGGCTGCGCCAATGTATATCCGGAGAACATGGCGGCGATTTACAACTGCTTCCAGGAAGGGGATCTGGAGGGAGCCAGAAAGGCCCAGGACGCGATACGATCCTTCCGCAACTGTTTCCAGTACGGAAATCCCAATACCATTGTAAAAGCAGCGGTGGCTATGCTGGGTTATCCGGTAGGCCCATGCCGGGCGCCGTTCTCTCGGATCTCGGAGGAAGGCTGCGGGGCCATACGAAAGGTCCTGGAGGAAAATAAGAAGCTGGGAATGCGATGAGTTTCCTGATAATTGGGCAAGTTTTCTGGTGAAATGTGGAGGTTGGCAGAATGAGACCAGTAATCGGAATTACCATGGGAGATCCGGCCGGTATCGGGCCGGAGATCACAGCAAAGCTTTTTCAGGATCCGGATATATTTGAATCGTGCCGTCCTTTTGTGGTGGGAGATGCTTCCATGATGAAGGAGGGCATCCGAACAGCTGGCGGAGGATTGGAAGTTCATGTGATACAAAAGCCGGAGGAGGGGTATTACCGGCCGGGAATCATTGATGTGATGGATCTGGGGCTGGTGGATCTGAAAACCCTGAAAATCGGGGAAGTGTCAGCTCAGGCTGGCGAGGCGGCCTTTCAATATGTAAAGAAGGTCATTGATCTGGCTATGGAGGGCGCGGTGGATGCTACCGTGACAAATGCATTAAATAAAGAAGCAATCAATCTGGCGGGCCATCATTTTTCCGGGCATACGGAAATATACGCCCACTATACCAATACCAGCCATTACACGATGATGCTGGTACACCAGAATCTCCGGGTGGTTCACGTTTCCACCCATGTATCTCTGCGGGAGGCCTGCGACCGGGTGAAAAAGGAAAGAGTGTTGGAAGTGACCCGCATCGCCTGGCAGGCTCTGAGGCAAATGGGAATTAAAAATCCCAAAATCGGTGTGGCAGGCTTAAATCCCCACTGCGGCGAGGGCGGACTTTTTGGCCGGGAGGAGATGGAAGAGATCGAACCGGCTGTTCGTGAGGCCTGCAAAGAAGGCATTCAGGCAGAAGGGCCGGTACCGCCGGATACCATTTTTTCCAAGGCGAGAGGCGGATGGTACGATGCAGTGGTGGCCATGTACCACGATCAGGGACATATCCCATTAAAAGTGGTGGGCTTTGTCTACGATAAAGAAGCCGGAGGCTGGCAGGCTGTGGAAGGCGTCAATATTACCCTGGGGCTTCCCATTATCCGCACCAGCGTAGATCACGGAACCGCCTTTGACCAGGCGGGAAAGGGAACAGCCAGTGAGAAAAGCCTGCGGAATGCTTTGATGTATGCGGTTAGGATGGCGGAGGGGAAGAACTCTGGCCATGAATAAACAAATAAAACAGGCAGATGCAAGATGCCTAAAAATAAAGCGAAAAAACAAGGAGGACAACATGAAAAAAAGATGGTTTAAAACAGTGACAGCTATTGTTATGGCAGGAGCATTGCTGGCAGGCTGCGGTACCAGCGGAAATTCTTCCAGTACAGCAGCTGCAGATGGAGAAACGCAGGCGGAAGCTGCAGAAGGAACGAAAACATATACAATGTTTATGCGCGGTACCTTCGTTGACTGGATCTCTGAATTGAAGTGGTATGATGAGGCTGAAAAAAGAACGGGAGTCCATGTAGAGTATGTAAAAGGACCGGACAGCCAGGAAGATGCCTTTGCGGAGGTTGACCAGCGTCTGATTTCCGGTACATTGACGGATGCAACATTCTGCCGTCAGGCACAGGCTAATGTTTATGGTGCTCAGGGTGCATTTCGGGATCTGGCACCGCTAATTAAAGAATATGCTCCGAATATTCAAAAATATCTGGACGAAAATCCGGAATATGCGGCATTGGTAACGAATGAAGATGGTACGATTTACGGTCTCTTGAATGAGACGCCAAGACTGGCAAATTTCTGCTTCTACCGAGCTGATCATTTCCGCGAGGCAGGTGTTGATCCGGCATCTATTGTGACCGTAGATGATTTCACGGATGTAATGAGAACGCTGAAGGCATATTATGGAAAGGATAATCCAAATTACTATCCGCTGTGCGGCCGGGAATCGTATTTTCTGTTTTCTGCATGGTTTGATTGTGCCAGCAATATTTCCGCGGAAGAATCCAATGGTATTTATTATAATGCCGCAAAAAATGGTATGGATATCCACGCAGACAATTTCTATCATATGATGGAAGTTTTAAAGACTTGGTATGACGAAGGCCTGGTTCAGCCGGAATGGGTGGCAGGCAGCTATGCAGAAGGTGACTGGGAAGCTTCTGTGTTAAATGGCGATTCTTCCATTGGCTGGGATTTTATGACCCGTCCTCAGTGGTTCCTGGATAATGGCGGCCCGGAGGTTGACCCGGATTTTGAAATGGCAGTTTTAGATAATATCCGGGATGAAGATGGAAACATTATGAAGTATCAGGTAGATTTCCCGTACAACGAACAGCGCGCTACAGTAATCAATGCAGCGACCGATGATGAAACAGCAAAGACAATCATTCAGTTTATTGATTATTTCTGGAGCGAGGAAGGTCAGACCTTGTGCAGTTGGGGCGTTGAAGGAGAAAGTTATGAAGTTGTTGATGGTCAGAAGCAGTTTATCGTGGATTATTCCACAGAAGAAGGCAAAGCTGCTGGAGAGAAGAAATGGTCTTTCTTAAATGATCGTTACACTGTATGCAAGCCAGTGGATGATGAGGCATTCTATGCGTGGAACGGAGATGTGGTAAAGGAAGCCGCGGAAAGACTGTTTGATGATGAGCATCTGATGACAGCCTACAATATTAAATATACGGATGAGCAGTTAGAGAGACTGAGTTCATTGGTAGCAAATCTCAATGAACAGATTAAGTCCAATTTGACGGCATTTGTAACGGGAAGAACAGAACTGAATGAGGTAAACTGGCAGGCATTCTTAGACGAGATGGACAGCCAGGGATATACGGAAGTAGAAGAGATTCAGCTGGAAGCGTTCCGCAGTACCTACGGCGAATAATCTCTGCAGATTAGAGGATCAGAAACAAAAAACTGACTGACAGAAAAAGCTAGAAGTGGAGAAGGTTGTTGCCGATAAGAGAGGAAGGGGGATGGGAAATAATCCCCCTTCTCTTTGCTAGATATACTATACAGAAGCAAAAAAGAAGGGGGAATTTTCCTATGTCGAGACAGAAAGCACAAATGGCAAATTCAGTGCCGAAAAAGCCGTTAAAACAGAGAATTATAAAAGATATACGAAAAAATTATCTTTTATACCTGCTTCTCATTCCGGGAATCATTACATTGATTTTATTTAAGCTCGGCCCTTTGGGAGGTATGGTAATTGCATTCGAAGATTTTAGCGCATTCCAAGGGGTTTTTGGAAGTAAGTGGGTGTGGTTTGACAATTTTAAGCGGATTCTGCAGGATCCATATATGATTACTTTAGTGAAAAATACGGTGATTCTTGCAGTCCTTTCCATTGTGGTAGTATTCCCAATTCCTGTGATTTTTTCACTGTTTTTAAATGAGGTGAAGCAAAAGCGTATTAAAAATGGAGTGCAGACGTTAAGTTTTCTTCCGTATTTTATTTCCTCTGCGGTTATGGTATCCATTTTATATACACTAGTATCACCTACGTATGGATTGATTAACAACATTATTAAATTCTTTGGCGGCACACCGATCTATTTTATGGCAGAACCGCAGTGGTTCCGGCCTTTGTACATCATTTTACAGATCTGGCAGACGTTTGGTTATTCCTCGATTATTTATTTGGCCGGGATTACTTCCATTGATCAGACTCTGTATGAAGCAGCAGAGGTAGATGGCGCAAATCGATGGCAGAAGATGTTTAAAATTACGCTTCCCCAGATTTCAAGTTCAGTGATTGTGATGCTGATTATCAGCATCGGCAATATCTTTTCGGTGGATCTGGACCGAATCCTGTTGATGTATAATCCAAGTGTTTATGAAACGGCAGATGTGATTCAGTCCTACGTTTACCGGATTGGCTTCGAATCCACTGGCTTTCCGGATTACAGCTATGGAACAGCTGTAAATATATTAAAATCCCTTATTGCATTTGCACTGGTTATTATTGCCAACAAACTGGCTGCAAAATATTCTGAAACCAGGCTGTTCTAGTCTGAAAGGGCGGAGAAAGGAAGATGAACCATGAAGAAAAACAAAATCCAGTTATTTGATATCATTAACAATACGGTGCTGATTCTGATTGCAGCCTTATGTGTATATCCGTTCCTGTACATTTTTTTCGTTGCTTGCAGTGATGGAACCTTTTTGGCAAGGGGGGAAGTTACGTTTTTTCCGAAAGGATTTAATCTGGAGGCATTTAAATATGTGCTGAATAGTGATGATTTAAATGTGTTCGGGGGCCTTATGAATTCCTTTATTTATACGGTGGCAGGAACTTTAGTGGCCGTTATTGCTACTTATATTACTGCTTATGCATTGTCGAGACCGCAGTTAAAGCAGAGATATGTACTGATGGGGCTTTTTACGATCACCTGGGTATTTGAGGCAGGAATTATCCCTCAGTATATCATATACAGTGCATGTGGTTTTGTGAATAATCCTCTGGTTATGATTATTCCCAGTATGATTAATACGCAGTTCCTGATTATCTGTAAAACTTACCTGGAAGGCATTCCTCTGGAACTGGAGGAGGCGGCTGTGGTGGATGGAGCGAATCAATTTCAGATTCTTCATCGGGTATTTATGCCTATTTCCAAGCCGATTCTGGCAACGATAGGAACCTTCTATGCAGTACAGATCTGGAATCAGTATCTGGTTCCTCAGATGTATTTAAAAGATGAGACATTTCAGACTATTCAGCAGGTATTGAAGCGAGTAGTTATTACCAGCGGCGATGCATCTACCACATTCCGCAATGTGATGCAGAATGACGTCCTTTTAAATCAGCAGAATCTGAAATCGGCTGCAATTTTTGTGGCAATGGTGCCGATCATCTGTGTATATCCGTTTGTGCAGAAATACTTTAAGAAAGGCATTCTGATTGGCTCTGTGAAAGGGTAAAATTTATGCGAGAGTATATTGAAATTTCAGCGATAGAAGAAAATGGCAAGCTTTATCACGATGCTATGCGGAATACGGTGGAGGCTTTGATTCCTAACCGTCCCTATCGAAGCTGCCATGCGGCGGATCTTCTGGAATTGCCATGTGGTGACCTGTTATGCTGCTGGTTTGCTGGTTCTAATGAAGGAAATGCCGATATAAGCATTGTGATGTCCCGCCTGAAGACGGGAGAAAACACCTGGTCGGATCCAGTAATGATTTCGAATGATCCGCTCCGGTCGGAGCAGAATCCTTCTTTGTTTCTTGCACCGAATGGAGAAATCTGGGTAGTATATACTGCCCAGGAAGCCAGAACACCGCAGATGAGTCCGAAATTTAATTTACAGTATACTGCCGAGATTCGCTGCAGGAAATCACGGGACGGAGGATATACCTGGGGACCAGCAGAAGTCTTGTTTTCCCGGCCTGGTTCCTTTTGCCGTCAGAAAATTCAGGTTCTGTCAAACGGGCGGTGGATTTTCGGAAACTGGATTTGCTTTAATGATGACAGTCGGAACGGAAGTGATGTTACGGTGATGCAGATTTCTGATGACCAAGGACAAACATGGAGAGCAGCCGAGGTGCCGAAAAGCCGGGGGCGTGTTCATGCAAATATTTTGGAGACGGCGCCAGGAAAGCTAATTGCGCTGTTTAGAAGCCGCTTCGCGGATAATATTTATCGATCCGTTTCTTTGGATAATGGCGATACCTGGTCTGAGCCGAAGAGAACAGAGCTTCCAAATAATAATTCCAGTATTTCTGCTATTCGTCTCAAGAGCGGCAGCATAGCTGTGATTTATAATCCTGTTCGTTTTAATGATGATATATCGAAGACAGTGTGGCCGGTACAGCGCTGTCCTGTGGAGATTGCTGTTTCAGAGGATGAAGGAATATCCTGGCCCTACCGCCGGATGGTTGAGATGGGGGAGGGATTTACCGGACCACGAAATGATGATCAGAACCGCCGTTATGAGTACCCTGTCTTGATGCAGGGAAAAGACGGGGTGCTTCACGCAGCATACAGCTGGGGATCTCGTCAGTGCGTGAAATATATATCTTTTGATGAGAAATGGATTCGAGGAGAAAAATAAACTGCGGCATATAAAGAAGGTTTGCCTGACGTTTGCAGGGATGAAAATGTTTGTTGCAGTTTCTGCTGAGCAGGTGAAAGGAAAAGCAGAGGGAGATGGAGAAAAATGGATTTATATACATCCTACCGTGAAAAACGCATCCAGAAAGATGATATCCGATGCCACAACCAGGAAAAAGCAGATATCCGGTTCCAGGACGGGGCATTGCGCCATGTGTTGGGGGCTTGCTGCTACCAGATTATCCGCGGAGCGAAGGATCTGGACGTTTCGCCGGAGGGGCGTGGGTTTACCTACAATCACGCGCCTATGTTAGCTTGGTTTCATGGAAAATTTGTTTTGGAGTACCTGGGCGGACCCAATGGAGAACACGAGCCGCCATCGGCTGCTTTTGTTACTTTTTCTGCAGATGGGAGGAACTGGGAAGCGCCGAGAGAAGCTTTCGGTCCCATTACTGTGCCAGCTGCGCCGTATAAAGGTCCAGGAAAGGAAACAATACAGGAGAAATATTTACCCTGTATCGTTCATCATCGGATGGGATTTTACACGGCGAAATCGGGACGGCTTTTGATGATGACTTTCTATGGACTGTCTCCAGACTGCCACATGATTCCCAATAATGGTTATGGTGTAGGAAGGGTGGTACGGGAGATTTATCCGGATTTTACCATGTCGCCTATTTACTGGCTTCGCTGCAATGAAACTGGCGGATACGGAAGAGGAGTGGCAGGTGTGTATCCCTGGTTTGAAGAGGCGGAGGATGCAGGATTTGTAGAGGCCTGCCATGAACTGCTGGCAAATCGGCTGGTGACGCAGCAGTGGTGGGAGGAAGAACGGCTGGATACGGAATTTTTTACCCGGCCGGATGGCAGGGCACTGGCCTACTATACGCTTCCTGGCGGCAGGGTTATGGGCGTGTTCAAGGACTCTCTTACCAGCTGGAGTGATGATCAGGGGGAGCACTGGAGCCCGATCAGAAAATCGGTATCTATTGAAACTTCCAATGGAAAGGTGTGGGGGCAGAAGACACCAGACGGAAGATATATTCTGGCTTATAATCCTTCTCCTGACGGGGCACATCGCTGGCCATTGGCTGTCCAGACCGGAGACAACGGAGTGGATTTTGATGGCCTAGCTGCCATCATGCCAGAGATTTCTCCGTGCCGCTACGAGGGGCAGCTGAAAAACCTGGGTGCTCAGTATATGCGGGGTATTACCGAGGCGAATCAAAGGCCGGAAGATATGGCCATGTGGCTTGCCTATAGTGTAAATAAAGAAGATATTTGGATTTGCCGTGTGCCGGTTCCTGTGCGGATGGTAAGTGAAGAGTCTGTTAATGAGGATATGCGGTCGATGACCGAAGAAACCCTTCGGAACACCTGGAATCTATATGTACCTTCATGGGGGAGTGCCGAGCTGATTTCCGGAAAAGAATCCTGCAAACAGCAGCTTTTGGATATGGTTTCGGATAAGTCTTCTTATGATGAGACGGAGGAGAACGCAAATTATGGACTTCTCCTGACGGATTGTGATCCCTGGCAGAGAACCAGAGCTATGCGTATCCTCAAGCCGGCCAGCCGCATTCGGGTACGGCTTGAATTGGAAATCAGCAGGATTTCGGAGCAGCCGGCAGCCATTTTCCTTCAGGATCGCCATGGGCAGAATGCAGTGTCACTGGTATTCCGTCCGGATGGCTGCATTGCTCTTCGAAGCGGAGGAGCAGATGCTGTTCTGTGCCATTATCGGAACGGAAAGCGGATACAGGCGGAGCTTATTGTCGATACAGTAGCAAATGAAGTGCTGGCGCATGTGGTATGCGGAGAAGAAGAGGGCGAGAAGAAAGTTCCGTCTTCGGCTTCTGTCTGTGAGATAGAGAGGATTCTTTTTACAACAAAGTATACCCTTCCCTATCAGGGGCTTGAGGTGAATGGAAAGCTTGGAAATATCGGAAATCTGCCTAATGCCGACAAAAGAATTCCGGAAACCGCTTTCTGGATTATGCAGGTGGAAGAGACGGTTTTGGAAGAATAGTTTTGCAGGAAACCGAAGAATAAAAAGCCGTCAGTTGCTTGGTGATCAGCTGGCGGTTTTACTTTTTGCGGCTTTACATTTGACGATTGCAAAAGGAGGACAAAAAACATGCTGACCGATACGAAACATTCTCCCTACGCGAAGGTCCATGGGATTCCGTATGACTCAATTACGTTAAAGCCTGGATTTTGGAAGGATTGTCTGGATATGTGCGCGGACAGCACCGTATATCAGATCCAGCGGCTGTTTGAGAGTGAAGAAATCAGTCATGTAGTAGAAAATTTCCGCATTTGTGCCGGAGAGGCCAGAGGGCGGCACAGAGGAACGCCCTTCGGGGACGGCGATTTTTATAAATGGATGGAGTCTGCGCTGTACTGCGGATATTATAAAAAAGACGAGAAGCTTCTCCGGCAGGTGGAAGAGTATGTCCAGCTCATTGCCAGGGCACAGAGGCCGGACGGCTATCTGTCTACAAAGCAGATTATCAGTGAACTGACGGTCGGAGAGAATACCAGGCAGAAAGATATCAATGAATTTGAGGTTTATAATTTCGGGCATCTGTTCACCCTTGCCAGTCTGCACAAACGGATGACGGGAAGGGATGATCTGCTTTGGGTGGCAGGCAGGGCGGCAGGGTACCTGGAGGAGCTTTACCGCCAGGCAGAGAAAAGCGGCCAGGTGCAGACGGCAGTCTGTCCGTCTCATCATATGGGGCTTGTGGAACTTTACCGGGCTTCTGGAGATGAGAGATACCTCCGTCTGGCACGGAAGGCCATGGCTCTCAGGGATATGGTGAAGGAAGGTCTGGATGACAATCAGGATCGGATTCCTCTTGAAGAGCATGAAACCATTGTCGGTCATGCGGTGCGGGCCAATTATCTTTATGCCGGTCTGGCTGATCTGTATGCGGAAACCGGGGAGGAGAAATGGATGGGTGTCCTTCATCGCATCTGGAGGAGCCTGGTAACCAAGAAAATGTATATTACAGGCGGATGCGGCGCACTTTATAACGGGACTTCTCCTTATGGTGACTTTTTCCATGACCAGAAGATCCATCAGGCCTATGGGTATGAGTATCAGCTGCCGAATATTACTGCCTATAATGAAACCTGCGCTTCCATCGGAGGCGTTATGTGGGCATATCGGATGTTTACTGTGGAGCCGGATGCGGGGTACATGGATGTACTGGAACGGATGATGTATAATGTAAATCTGGCGGCGGTCAGCCTGGACGGCAAACGTTTTTTTTATGAAAATATGCTGAGACGTACAAAAGAGCTGGATTTCAAGCTGATATGGCCGAGAGAGCGGACGGAGTACATTAAGAGTTTTTGCTGTCCGCCGAATCTGTCCCGCCTCTTATCGCAGATTGGGGAATATTTTTATACTGTCTCGGAAGATGCGGTGTGGACCGGATTATACGGCGCTTCCGATGGGGACATACAGCTGGAAAACGGCGCGGCATTCCAGATCCATCAGGAAACCGGATACCCTTATGATGGCGCCATCCGGTTCCGGTTTGACCGGATCCGGCAGGAAAAACCCTGGAATCTGATGCTTCGGATTCCGGGCTGGGCGGAGCATGGGACATTGACTGTAAACGGCCAGAGGACAGAGATTACTTCTGCTGACGCAGGTACATACCGGCTGGTGGAGATTGCGCATACAGAAGGCACGGTTGTGGAGCTGGTCCTGAATATGCCGGTTCGTCTGACCGTGGCTAATTCTATGGTGGAGGAGACCGAGAATCATGCGGCGGTAGAGAGAGGGCCGCTGGTTTACTGTATGGAAAGTCCGGATGTGTCTGCAGAGACGCTGGATCATTTGATTATCCCTGCAGATGTGGATTTCCAGACGGAAAGAGGTCGGCTGGAAGGAAGAGAGATTACGGTATTGCATGCAGATTTCTGGTATCTGGAACAGGAAAACTATGATCGGAATGCGTTATACCAAACACTTCGCTGCTGGAAAAAAACGAAGAAGAGCGTCCGGCTGATACCATACTTTGCCTGGGATAACCGGGGTATGGGAGAGATGCGGATCTGGTTTCCGGTCAGCTATTGAGTTCCTTGGGTACACGTTGTGTCCTGGATATAAAAATGCAGGAGGAAATTGAGTTGACAGAGGATATATTGGCATTGGAGGAGTTCCCGCAGGAAAACAGAAAACTGGTGGATGAGCTCTGGCGCCGGGAACTTTCCGGGCAGCATCAGAAAATACTTGTCCTGGATGATGATCCCACGGGGGTGCAGACGGTGCATGACGTTTCTGTGTATACAGACTGGTCGGTGGAAAGCATTCGAAGCGGATTCCTTGAGAAAGAGAGACTTTTTTTTATTTTAACCAATTCCCGCAGCTTTACCGCAGAACAGACCAGGCAGGTCCATGGCGAGATTGCAAAGCGGGCGGCGGAAGTATCCCGGGAACTGGGGATGGATTATCTGATCATCAGCAGGAGCGATTCCACTTTGCGGGGGCATTATCCCCTGGAAACGCAGGTTCTGCGGGAGATAACCCAAAAACAGCTGGGAGTGGAAATTGACGGCGAGATCTTGTGCCCGTATTTTAAAGAAGGCGGACGTTTCACCATAGGGGATGTGCATTACGTAAAAATCGGGAACCGGCTGGTTCCGGCCTGTGAGACAGAATTTGCAGGAGACAGGACTTTTGGTTACAAAGCGAAGAACTTACGGGAATATATTGAAGAGAAAACGGCGGGAGCGTTTAGCTCCCGGGATGTTGTTTCCATTTCTCTGGAAGAGTTGAGACGACTGGATTTTGACGGCATAGAAAACAAGCTTATGAAAGTGCGTGATTTTCGAAAAGTCGTTGTCAATGCCGTCAGCGACGAAGATTTGAAGGTATTTGTCATCGCATTATATCGCGCCATGAAACACGGGAAACACTTTATCCTGCGCACAGCAGCATCTATGGTGAAAATTATGGGCGGTGTTTCGGACATGCCATTGCTGACAAAAGAGCAGCTGTCTGCAAAAACGGGAAAAAACGGAGGTATTATCATAATTGGTTCCCACACGGATAAAACAACGGAACAGATGAATGCGCTCAGAGATATTCCGGAAATCCGGTTTGTGGAAATAAATACGGATCTGGTTCTCCGGGAGAATGCACTGGAAGAAGAAATCCGGCAGCTGGTTAAACAATGTGACGGCTGGATCAGTGAAGGCAGAACCGTTGCGGCGTATACAAAGAGACGGCTGCTGGAAGTCGATGGGGATACGAAAGAGGCGGCGCTGGTCCGGTCGGTCAGTATTTCCGAGGCTGTGCAGTCTCTGGTGGGAAATCTTCATACAAAGCCAGCTTTTGTGGTAGCAAAGGGGGGAATTACATCCAGTGATGTGGGAACGAAAGCGCTGAAGGTTAAACGGGCAAGAGTCCTTGGACAGATCTGTCCGGGGATTCCTGTATGGGATACTGGAGAAGAAAGCCGCTTTCCGGGAATTTTGTATGTTATTTTCCCGGGAAATGTGGGAGAGAAGGATACACTTCGCCAGGCTGCAGAAAAATTGTTGTGAACAGGAGAAGGGCATGAAAATCGGATTAATCTATACAAGTACAACACCGGAATTAATCGAGACGGTAGAAGCAGAGATCAAAAAGCAGATTGGGGAGGAAGCGGAGCTTTTTTCCAGCCAGGATCCGTCTATACTGGCAGATATACGGGAAGCCGGCTATGTGACTGCAGCGCCGGCGGCCAGATTGATAAAAATGTATATGGAAGCAGTGGAGAAGGGGGCGGATGCGATCCTGAATCTGTGTTCTTCCGTTGGTGAAGTTGCAGATGCGGCCCAGGCGGTAGCGCGGTACGTAGGCGTTCCTATTGTCCGTGTAGATGAAGAAATGTGCCGGGAGGCAGTGCGCCTTGGCAGGAGGATTGCCGTTATGGCAACGCTGCCTACCACGATGGAGCCCACAAAGAATACCATCCTTCGTGTTGCCCGGGAGATGGGAAAACGCGTGGAACTGACGGAAGTGCTGGTGGATGGTGCGTTTGGACTGGATCAGGAGCAGTTTCGTGAACGAATGTCTGAAAAGGCAGGAATGGTGGAAGCAGATGTGGATGTAATCCTGTTTGCCCAGGGATCCATGGCTTACTGTGAAAGGGATATTGCAGAAAAATATCATAAGCCGGTGCTTTCCAGCCCAAGATTCGGTGCGGCTGCCCTGAAAGCGGCATTGCAGGCAAAAGGGCTGTAAGGGGGGCATGATGAGAAAAATTCTGATTTCCGTAGCGCCGGTATCTGCGCTGGATAAGCATATTGACCCGGAAAAGATTGCAAAGGACGTCATTGCATGCAGCAGAGCAGGTGCCGGCATGGTACATTTACATGTAAGAGATACAAAAGGGAACCTGACGCCGGATCTGACGGTGCTGAAGGAAACGGCGGACCGGATTCGCTCCCAATGTGACATAATTATTCAGGCGTCAACCGGAGGTGTTTCCAATCTGACTATTAAGGAGCGCTGCGCTCCAGTGTCTGCGCCATGGGTTGAGGCTGCTTCCCTAAATGTAGGCTCGGTTAATCTGGGAGACCAGGTATACTGCAATCCCATAAAGGATGTGGAGTACTGCGTGCAGCAGATTTTAAAATATAAAAAAGTACCTGAGATTGAGGTGTTTGAGCTGGGAATGATCAAGACCTCCAGAGATCTGGCGGATAAATACCATATGCCTCTTCCGCTTCTGTTCAGCGTGGTTTTGGGCCATATCGGCGCCTCACCGGCTACTTCCAGAACTCTTCGGGCATTAGTCGGAGGAATCGAGGAATTTTTTGGGAAACAAGAGGCACTTTGGGGAATTACCCATGCCCACCGCCGGGATTTTGAGATCGTGGAGGAAGCTGTAGAACTTGGGGCGTCAACCGTACGGATTGGATTTGAGGACAGCAATTATCTGGCGCCGGACATGCAGGTGGATGAGAACCTGCCTCTGGTTGAGAGGGTGCGGGAAATCCTTAATCAACATGGCGCGGAAGCGGCAACAGCAGAAGAAGGGCGACGGATGCTGAGGATTGGAGAATAGCGGAATGAAACTGGCGGATCGGATTTACTATGGAGGGGATTATAATCCTGATCAGTGGGATGAGAAAACCATTGATGAAGATATGCGCCTTTTCCAGAAGGCCGGAATTAATCTTCTGACTCTTCCGGTATTTTCCTGGGCAAGGCTGGAGCCGGATGAGGGTGTTTATGATTTTGCGTGGCTTGACCGTATTCTGGAAAAATCTGGAGCCATGGAATTTACATATGCCTGGCTACGCCAACCACGGCGCAGCCGGCATGGCTGTCCACAAGATATCCGGAAGTCCTTCCTGTTGACCGGGCAGGAAGAAAAAGAACGCATGGTATGCGGGTATACTTCTGTGTGAACAGTTTAAAATACCGGGAACGGGCGGCAGCCATTGCAGAAGAGATGGCAAAGCGCTATGCGCATCATCCGGCACTTGTTATGTGGCATGTGTCCAATGAATATGGAACGTACTGTTATTGCCCTGTCTGTCAGGCAAAATTCCGCCTGTGGCTCAGAAAACGGTACGGCACGGTGAAAGAGCTGAATACCAGGTGGCATACATCCTTCTGGGGCAGGATACTTACCGATTTTGAGGAGGTTGCGCTGCCTACTGAATTAAATGATGATTACCGGTTTAATCCGGCTGTTCAGCTGGACTATTTGCGTTTTGTTACGGATTCCACGGCTGAGTGCTTTTTAAACGAATTTGAGGTGCTGAAGCGGTATAATCCGGAGATTCCAGTACTTACCAATATGTCCGGCTATTTGAAAAAACTGGATCAGTTTACATTGACAAAATGCATGGATCTGGTAGGATGGGACAATTATCCGCGGCCGGATGATCCTCCCTGTTTTGTGGCAATGAAACATGATATTATGAGAGGACTGAAGGGGGGCCAATCTTATATACTGACAGAGCAGTCGCCGAATCAGCAAAACTGGCAGCCATATAACCGCTTAAAACGTCCTGGTGAAGTTCGGCGCCTTTCCTATCAGGCCATGGCGCATGGTGCAGATACCTGTCTTTTTTTCAGATGCGTCAGTCGATCGCCGGACAGGAAAAGTTTCACGGAGCGGTCATCAGTCATTCGGGACGAGAGGATACCCGGATATTTAAAGAATGTACGGCACTTGGAAAAGAGCTTCAGAATATTGGTGATGCATTTTTGCGGGGGCGCATGAAAGCAAAGACAGGAATCCTTTTTGACTGGAATAACTGGTGGGCACTGGAGTTATCCAGCGGTCCAAGCAGAGATTTGGATTACCTGAAGACGGTTTCTTCTTATTATGAGCCTTTATACCGGCAGAATATTCCGGTAGATTTTCTCCCGTTCGATACGGATTTATCCGAGTATGGGCTGATTCTTGCTCCCATGAGTTATATGATGAAGGAGGGTCTGGCGGAGAGGCTGGAGGAATTTGTAAAAGAAGGAGGAATATTGATTGCTACCGTTATAACTGGTCTGGCTGATGAAAATGACCGGTGCGTATTTGGCGCATATCCGGGAAAGCTGCGGGATATATTCGGAATTTGGGTGGAGGAGACAGATGCACTTCGTCCGGATGAAAGCAATTATATAGAAATGAAGCCGGGGCACCTGATGAAAAAGAACGAATATAAGTGCCGGCTCCTATGCGACATTCTTCGTCTGCAGTCAGATGCGGAGATACTGGCTGTGTATGGAACGGATTTTTATGCAGGGACTCCCTGTATTACCAGACATGCATTTGGCGCGGGGGCGGCATACTATATTGGTACACAGCCGGATCAGGAATTCCTTGATGAATTTCTGGAGGTCATCTGCAGAGAAAAGAAAATTCTTCCGGTTTATCCATCGGCAGATGGTGTGGAGGTGACGTCACGGATTTCGGAAAAAGGAGAGACCATCTTCCTATTAAATCACAATCCCACCGAGGGATGGGTAAGTCTTGGGGAAGACTGCCTGGAGAGTCTGATGGATGGAAGTGAACTGACCGACCGCATAACGATTGGGGCCGGGGATGTCATTGTAGCGAAAAAGAAAAGGATTGTCCGCGATTCCGATGAAATCACATGCTGTCAGTAACAGGATGTGGTGAAGGGAAGCATTGCTTTGTATATACAAGGATGTATAAAAGCCGAAGTTTTGTTCTGCCTGGGACATTGCTTCGGCTTTTTTCGGCGTTTATTGGACGGCGGAATTATTCTTTATCCGGGCTTCATAAAAGGAAAATTTTATGCTATAGTAGTAGGCGGAGATTCTTTAAATGTCAGGATCACAGGCAAAAATAGAATTTTATGCGCGCTTAGAAGCAATATAGAGAATATATGGAGGTTGGTTTTGAAAAAGAAACTTTGCATCACCTTTGCAGCTGTGCTGGTTTTCTGCGCCGGCTGTCATGGCCGGGCGCCGGTAAATGATGAGACAACCCAGGCCGTACAGGAGGAAACGGAAGGAACGCAGGAAGATTCCCAGACGGAGGAGGCGCCGCCTGGCCAGGCGGAACTTACTGTCTGGCTGGGAAATAATCTCTCTTCCCTGGATCCGGCTCAGGCGATTTATAGTTCGGAAAAGACCATGATCCGTCATGAATATGAAACGCTTCTGGTCAGAAACGAAGAAGGAGAGGCAGATCCGGGCCAGGCGGAATCCTGGGAAGTTTCGGAAGATGGCCTTACAGTAACTTTTCACCTGCGGGACGGCCTGAAATGGTCGGATGGCTCCAGTCTTACTGCCAGTGATTTTGTTTATTCCTGGAATCGTCTGGCAGATCCTACCAGGCCATCGCCTTATGCGGAAGATTTGTTAGGCGGCGTTGATGGATTTTATGAGATGCAGGAGGGAAAAGCAGAGACTCTGTCTTTGTCAGCGCCGGATGCACGGACGCTGGTAGTAACATTATCGGAACCGGATTTTTCCTTTCCGGAGAAGTGTACCATTCCGGCCATGAGTCCGGTGAAGGAAGCGGCTGTGGAAAGCGGATCCGGCAGGTGGTACCTGTCATCGGAAACTTCTATAAGCAATGGCCCTATGGTGCTTTTGGAATATGTGGCAGATGATCATGTTACTTTTGTTAAAAATGAGAATTACTGGAATGCCGGCCAGGTATCTTTAAATTCCATAACATTTCTGCTGGATGGTTCGGAAGAAGAAAATCTTGCCCGGTATGAGGCCGGCCAGCTGGATTTGATGCTTGGTGGTGTGGACCGGGAAAAGGATGTGATGCGGCTGGCCAGCGGGGATGAGGCGGCGCCGCTGGCAGATGGTGACATTGAAGCAACATCCGGCAGTGAAACAACATCCAGCGCCGAAACGGCAGATAGCACCGGGACAGCGGAGGCAGGCAGTACTGCGGCAGCTGCAGAGACGGATGGCATCGAAGAAACCGTGGCTGCGGAGGATGCCGGAGAAACACAGACAAGTGATGCTCCGGAAGAAGCTGCTGCAGCAGAGAGCACTGCAGAGGCAGCGGCAGAAGAAAGCAGCGGTACAGACCAGTTTTCTGCACCTCTGGCTGCCAGCGGTTATGTGATCCTGAATACAGAAATTGAACCATTTCAGGATGTGAATGTGCGGAGAGCGCTGTCTCTGGTTCTGGACCGGAATTATATTGCAGATGTTATTATGGAAGGGACGGCAGATCCGGCCTGGACGCTGATTGGTCCGGGGTATTCGGATGATGAAGAGGGAAGTTCTTTCACAGAGATTTCCATGGCAGAATATTTTGCCCCAAAGGAGGAAGCTTCCCAGGAACAGACTGCGGAATCCAACGTGGATGCCGCTTTGACGGAAGGGGAGTCCCTGGCGGCAGATGCTGCAGCAGAAGGCGAGATGCTGGAGGAAGCTGCAGAAACAGTACCGGAGGAAACAGCAGCAGAGGAAACTGTGGCGGAAACAGCAGGAGAAGCATCCGGTGAAACAGCCGGCGTGGGTTCCGCTGATCCGCTGACCCAGGCTCAGGCCCTTTTAGAAGCAGCCGGATATCCCGGCGGGCAGGGGATTCCGGAGATTGCGTATCTGGTAAATGACAGCGGCTATAATATGGATCTTGCGGAGTATCTGCAGTCTGCCTGGGAAGAACTGGGGATTTCTGTTAAGATCCGGGAGGTCACCTGGGCGTATTTTATCCCCTACCGGGATGCCGGTGACTTTACGGCGGCCAGAGGAACCTGGATTTCTGACCAGAATGATCCCGGGGAATTCCTTTCCCAGTTTACAACAGGGGCCAGAGATAATGACGGAAATTATTCCAATGCGCAGGTGGATCAGCTCCTTGATGATGCGGCGGGAGCAGATTCCAGAAGTGCTTATTACGAGGCACTTCATCAGGCAGAACAGCTGATTTTGGAGGATGGAGCGGCGCTTCCCATTGTTTTTTATCGGGAGGAATGGCGGCAGAATCCAAAGCTTTACGGGGTACGTCACTGCGCAGACGGAACCTGGATTTTCTCCGATGCTTACTACTTATAAGTTTTCAGTGCCGCTTTTTCAAAATAAGTACTTTTTTCCGCCAGATTTTTATGCTATAATGACGAAAGATGTGAAAGAAAGAGAAACAGTAGGGAGACAGACATTATGGAATTGAAGCGAGTTCTGTTAAAATTAAGCGGAGAAGCGCTGGCCGGACCGAAGAAGACCGGATACGATGAAATCGGTATGCTGGCTACGGTAATGAACTGTATATATGTGTCAGAGATTTTCCGGAACGCGGGAATGAAGACGGAGATTTTCACTCCTTTTGCCTGCGGTTCCATGACCCGGCTTTTTTCCAAAGATGCGGCGAATGCGTGCTTTGCTGACGGCACAGTGGTATTCTTTGCAGGCGGCACGGGACATCCGTATTTTTCCACAGATACGGGGATTGCGCTGCGGGCCATTGAGATGGAGGCAGACTGCATCCTTCTGGCAAAGGCCATTGACGGAGTATATGACAGCGATCCGAAGCTCAATCCGGACGCGAAGAAATACGATACCATTTCCATTGAAGAAGTAATCGAAAAGCAGCTGGCAGTGGTGGATCTGACTGCATCCATCATGTGCATGGAGCATAAGATGCCCATGGCGGTGTTCAGCCTGAATGAGAAGGATGCCATCGCAGATGCCATGCAGGGAAAAATAAACGGTACCATAGTGACCGCATAACAGGAGGATATGATGCAGGATATTAAGATTTACGAGGATAAGATGAACAAGACGCTGGATAACTTACTGGAAGAATTCGGCACGATCCGTGCCGGACGTGCGAATCCTCACGTGCTGGACAAGCTTCGGGTGGACTATTACGGATCTCCCACGCCCCTTCAGCAGGTAGGAAATATTTCTGTTCCTGAGCCGCGCATGATTGTGATCCAGCCTTGGGAAAAGAGCCTGTTAAAGGGCATTGAGAAGGCGATTTTAACTTCCGATCTGGGCATTAATCCCACCAATGACGGTTCCGTGATCCGGCTGATTTTCCCGGAACTGACGGAAGAGCGCCGTAAAGAGCTTTCCAAGGATGTAAAGAAGAAAGGCGAAAATGCCAAAGTAGCAGTCCGCAATATCCGTCGTGATGCCAATGACACCTTTAAGAAAAAAGAGAAGGCTGCGGAGATTTCGGAAGACGATTTAAATGATGTAACAGAGAAGATCCAGAAGCTGACGGATAAGATGATTGAAAAGATCGACAAGGCCATTGAAGCAAAGACCAAAGAGATCATGACCGTTTAATTCAGAAGACGTCATGGTCAGAGCTTGTTTGACCAGAATATCATCAGACTATGCAGAAAACGGGAGGGGCAGGTGTGATATCCTGCCCTAAATTATGCAAGTCTTCGGGAGGAAATGAGATGGGTGATTTATCAAATATGGTAATTCCGCGTCATGTGGCCATTATCCTGGACGGAAACGGCCGCTGGGCAAAGAAAAGAGGGCTTCCCAGAACCATGGGGCACCGGGAGGGCTGCAAGACGGTGGAAAAGACGGTGGAGATCGCGGCCAGGATTGGCATCGAATATCTGACGGTTTACGGATTTTCCACAGAGAACTGGTCCCGCTCGGTGGAAGAAGTGGGAGCGCTGATGCAGCTGTTCCGCTATTACATGGTTCGTCTGTTAAAGATTGCCAAGCAGAATAATGTGCGGGTAAAGATGATCGGAGACAAGAGCCGTTTTGATCAGGATATTATTGACGGGATTGACCGGCTGGTGCGTGAGACCCAGGATAATACGGGCCTGACCTTTGTCATTGCCGTAAATTACGGCGGCCGGGATGAGATTACCCGTGCGGCGGCACGGCTTGCCAGAGACTGCCGCGATGGAAAGATTGACGGAGAGTCCATCTCGCAGGAAGTGTTTGCTTCTTATCTGGACACGGCGGGAATGCCGGATCCGGATCTTTTAATTCGAACCAGCGGGGAACTGCGTTTGTCCAATTACCTTTTGTGGCAGGTGGCTTACACGGAATTTTATATTACAGACTGTCTGTGGCCGGATTTTAATCAGGAGGAATTAGAAAAGGCGATTGTGCAGTATAATAAGAGAGAACGCAGATTTGGCGGCGTAAAGGCATAAAGCAGTAGAAAAGGGGGGCATGGTATGTTTACTACCAGACTCATAAGCGGAATCGTATTGGTAATCCTGGCTCTGGTTGTTGTGGGGCAGGGAGGAGCGCTGCTGCTTGTAACTTCTGCTGTTATATCCTGTATTGGCCTGTTTGAACTTTACCGGGTGACGAAAATGCAGGATAAGCTCCTGGGTGCTGTGGGATATGGAGCCGGCCTGGCTTATTATGTACTTTTGTGGTATGGGCAGGGGCAGTACTTTAATTTGCTGGTGATATCGGCGCTGATGCTGTTCATGGCTATTTACGTGATAACGTTCCCAAAGTACGGAACTGAGCAGGTTACGGTAGCCTTTTTTGGTATTTTTTATGTGGCCATCATGTTTTCCTATCTTTATCAGACCAGAATGATGACAGATGGAAAATATCTGGTATGGCTGATCTTTTTAAGCTCCTGGGGCTGCGATACCTGCGCGTACTGCGTGGGAATGCTGTTTGGACGACATAAGATGGCGCCGGTGCTGAGCCCGAAAAAATCCATAGAAGGAGCCGTGGGCGGCGTCGCGGGAGCGGTTTTGCTGGGGATTATTTATTCGGCGATTTTCGGCGGATATATGGCAGAAGTGGAGAATCCCATGGTTGCCTGTCCCATAGCCTGCGGTATCTCAGCTGTGATATCCCAGATCGGGGATCTGGCAGCTTCTGCTATCAAGAGAAATCACGGAGTTAAGGATTATGGGAAATTGATTCCCGGTCACGGCGGCATTCTGGATCGTTTTGACAGTATGCTTTTTACGGCGCCGGCCATTTACTTTGCACTGACCTTTCTTCGCTGAACTGTCCCATGAGGGAAAATCACCAGAAAGAAAGGCTGCGGTGCATTCAAAGGGAGAACATGCATATGAAAAAGATTTCGATATTAGGATCCACCGGTTCCATCGGCACCCAGACTCTGGAAGTGGTGCGCAGTAATGGGGATATTCAGGTGACGGCCCTGGCAGCCGGACACAATATCACCATGCTGGAGGCGCAGATTCGTGAGTTTAGGCCTTCTATTGCCTGTGTCTGGGATGAAGAAAAGGCAGCAGAATTAAAAATAGCGGTAGCAGACCTCCCGGTGAAAGTCGTTTCCGGCATGGAGGGACTGATGGAAGCGGCTGCGGAACCGGAGGCTGAGATCGTAGTAACGGCTGTGGTGGGCATGATCGGCATTCGTCCCACCATAGCGGCCATGGAGGCGGGAAAGGATATCGCTCTGGCGAATAAAGAGACGCTGGTTACTGCGGGACATATCATTATGAAGCTGGCCCGGGAAAAGGGAGTGCGGATCCTCCCTGTAGATTCTGAGCACAGTGCTATCTTTCAGTGCCTGAATGGAGAAAGAGAGCATGGAAACCGGATCCATAAGATCCTCCTGACCGCCTCCGGCGGACCTTTTCGGGGATGGCCCCATGAACAGCTTAAAACGGTGACGCCGGCTGACGCCTTAAAACATCCAAACTGGAGCATGGGGCATAAGATTACCATTGATTCTTCTACTATGGTGAATAAAGGCCTGGAGGTCATGGAAGCCAGGTGGCTTTTTGATGTGGATATGGACCAGATCCAGGTGGTGGTGCAGCCCCAGAGCATCATTCATTCCATGGTGGAATTTGAAGACGGGGCGGTGATGGCTCAGTTAGGTACGCCTGATATGAAACTGCCCATTCAGTATGCCCTGTATTACCCGGAGAGAAGGTATCTGCCGGGAGACCGCCTGGACTTTGAAGCTCTTTCAGAGATCCGGTTTGAAAAGCCGGATATGGAGACATTCCGGGGACTGAAACTGGCCTATGAGGCCGGCCGGGCAGGGGGAACGCTTCCGGTGGTATTTAATGCAGCAAATGAGAAAGCGGTGGGGAAATTCCTGAAGGGGGAGATTTCCTACCTGACCATAATCGACATGATTGAGGAATCCATGAAGAACCACCAACGGATTGCAGATCCTACGGTGGAGGAGATTTTGGAAGCAGAAAAGGAAACCTATGAATTCATAGAAAGCAGGTGGTAAGTTGCTGAATATTCTGGCGGCAATACTGTTATTCGGATTTATCATTATGTTCCATGAACTGGGACATTTTCTTCTGGCTAAAGCCAATGGGGTGGAAGTTACGGAATTCTCCATCGGCATGGGGCCCAGGCTCTTGTCTAAGGTATGGCGGGGAACACGGTATTCCCTTAAAATTTTACCTTTAGGTGGTTCCTGCGCCATGGCAGATGAGGATACGGAGAGCGGGAACCCTAACGGATTTTTAAGCAAATCTGTGTGGGCACGGATTTCCATTATTGCGGCAGGCCCGATTTTTAATTTTATTCTGGCATTTTTCTTTGGTATAATCATCGTGGCTTACCGGGGATATGATCTGCCGGTGATCACAAATATAGTGGAAGGATATCCGGCAGAGGCGGCCGGACTGAAGGCCGGTGATCTGATCCTTTCTGTAAACGGCAGGCGGATGCTGGAATATCAGGATTTAAGTATGTACCTTCAGCTTCATCCAGAGGAGGAACTGGAAATCGTATACGGGCGTCTCCCGGAAGGCCAGGCAGAGGATTCTTCCGCATGGTATCAGAAGGACCTTTCCTACGAGACGGGAACGACTACGCTCCGGACCATTTATAATGAAGAAACCCAGAGCTATATGATGGGAATCGAGCATTATTCCAATTATCACCCGGTAGAAGGTCTGGGAAAACTCCTTCGGCTGGGATGGCATCAGGTGGCGCTGCAGGGGCAGGCTGCCATTGAAAGTTTCCGCCTCCTGTTCCGGGGTTACGTAGGGGCCGATGATGTAGGCGGACCGGTGCGGATTGTGGCAGGAATCGGACAGATGGTGGAAGAGATTCGTCCGGAAGGCTGGTTTATTGTGCTTTTAAATCTGATTAACTGGGGGATGTTTTTAAGCGCATCCCTTGGGGCGGTGAACCTGATTCCTCTTCCGGCCCTGGACGGCGGTCGGCTGGCATTTCTTCTGGTGGAGGCAGTCCGCGGAAAGGCCATTGACCAGGAAAAGGAAGGCATGGTTCATTTTGCAGGCATGATGGTACTTCTGGCGCTGATGATTGTGATTATGTTTAACGATATCCGGAATCTGATCTTTTAGGATGCGGAGCATCTGACTTCCGGATCGGATTTGGCTTTAAAAGGTCCGGATGAAAAATACATTTCCAGAGAGGAAGGCGGGGCAGAGCTATGACGGCAAGAGAGCAGACCCGGACGGTGCGCATCGGGAACCGCATGATCGGCGGAGGAAATCCCATTGCCATTCAGTCCATGTGCAATACAAAGACGGAAAATGTGAAGGAAACGGTGGAACAGATCCATCGGCTGGAGGCGGCCGGATGCGAGATCATCCGGGTGACCGTTCCTACTATGGAGGCGGCCAGGGCTGTAAAGGAGATCAAAAAAGAGATTTCCATTCCCCTGGTGGCAGACATTCATTTTGATTACCGGATGGCTATAGCAGCCATCGAAAACGGCGCCGACAAGATCCGGATCAATCCCGGAAATATCGGAAGCGAAGACCGTGTGCGGGCTGTGGTGGATACGGCAAGGGCCCATAATGTCCCCATCCGGGTAGGTGTAAACAGCGGCTCCCTGGAAAAGAATCTGATTGAAAAGTACGGCGGTGTGACGGCTGAGGGGATCGTGGAGAGCGCTCTGGATAAGGTGAAGATGATCGAGGATATGGGATATGACAATCTGGTCATCAGCATCAAATCCTCCGATGTGCTGATGTGCATCCGCGCCCATGAGCTGATTGCCGGACAGACCAGATATCCCCTTCATGTGGGCATTACCGAGGCAGGAACCCTGTATTCCGGAAACATCAAGTCGGCGGCAGGGCTGGGTATTATCCTGTACCAGGGAATCGGCGATACGATCCGGGTATCTCTGACCGGCGATCCGGTGGAAGAGATCAAGAGCGCCAAGCTGATCCTTAAGACCCTGGGACTTCGGAAGGGCGGCATCGAAGTGGTGTCCTGTCCTACCTGCGGAAGAACCAGGATTGATCTGATCCGTCTTGCAAACCAGGTGGAAACCATGGCGGCAGAATTTGATTCTCTGGACGGAGTTAAGGTGGCGGTTATGGGCTGCGTGGTAAACGGTCCCGGTGAAGCCAGAGAAGCGGATGTGGGCATAGCCGGCGGTGTGGGCGAGGGCCTTTTGATCCGAAAGGGAGAGATCATCCGGAAGGTTCCGGAAGAAGAGCTTCTTTCGGTATTAAGGCAGGAGCTTGTAAAGATCAGGGAGGAAAGACAGAGAGCAGTATGAGCAAAGGATTTTTCGAAGTGTTTCCTGGACTGCATATCGCAGAAGAATTCGGAGAGCTTTTAAAACTGGTGGAGGTCTCGCGTGTGACCGCCGCCAGGGATAGAAGCTCTATTCGCATTTATATCGAAAGTCCAAGGCTGATCCATAAGCAGATGATATACGACCTGGAGAAAGGCATTAAGGAACAGCTTTTTCCGGATAAGCAGATGACCATCCGGATCCAGGAGAAGTACCGTCTGTCCGGCCAGTATACGCCGGAAAAGCTTTTGGAGGTATATAAGGACAGCATTCTTTTGGAGCTGAAGCATTACAGCATCATTGAATATACCATGTTCCGGAAGGCGCAGATTGATTTTCCGGAGCCGGAGCGGATGCGGATGACCATCGAGGATACCATGGTGTCCAAAGAGAAGGCGGGAGAACTGAAACGGATACTGGAAAAGATCTTCCAGGAGCGGTGCGGCCTGCCGGCGGAAGTGGAATTTGCCTATGTGCCGGCTGTGGAAAGCAAGCTGCGCATTCAGGCAAGGAAGGCTGAGGAGGAGGCTGCTGCGGCTTACGCGGCAGCCCTTATGGCCAGAAACGGCACAGACGGCGGATTCGTCCAGGCATCGGGCCAGGGAGCAGCAGCCCAGGGAGCCGGGGCTGGCGGGGCAGTTTCTGTATCTTCCGGAGCCGCAGCCGGATTTGGCGGAGGGAATTCCGGCGCAGAAGCCGGCGCAGCACCGGCCAAAGGCGCAGGTTCCGGCGGGGCCGGAGGAAACCGCGCCGGAAAGTCCGGAGGACAGGGTATTCCCGACCGTTCCGGCCAGAAAGGCGACTTCGGAGCTTTCCGGAAGGGCGGCATGAAAAATGGATTCGGGAAGGGCGAGAAAAAATATACCTACTCCCGGAAGTCGGATAATCCCGATGTGCTTTTCGGAAAGGATTTCGATGACGGCTTCATTTCCATCGATTCCATTGAAGGAGAGATGGGAGAGGTGACCATACGCGGCAAGATTCTGACAGTGGAGAAGCGGGAACTGCGGGGCGGCGAGCGGAGCATTATTATCTTTGATGTGTCTGACTTTACCGATACCATTACCGTAAAACTGTTTGCCCGTCAGGAGATGATGGAGGATGTGGACAAGGCGGTGGTGAAGGGAAGCTTCATCAAGATCCGCGGCGTTACCACCATCGACCGCTTTGACCATGAGCTGACCCTGGGATCTGTGGTGGGCATAAAAAAGTGCGAGGATTTTACCAGCAAGAGGATGGATACCAGCCTGGAAAAGCGGGTGGAGCTCCACTGCCACACCAAGATGAGCGATATGGACGGCGTCTCTGAGGTAAAGGATATTATCAAGCGGGCAAAGCAGTGGGGGATGCCGGCCATCGCCATCACCGACCATGGCTGCGTCCAGGCGTTTACGGATGCCAATCATGCCCTGGATAAGGGAGACACCTTTAAGATCATTTATGGGGTGGAGGGGTATCTGGTAGATGATTTAAAGCAGCTGGTGGAGAATCCGAAGGGCCAGAGTTTTTCCGATTCTTATGTGGTATTTGATATTGAGACCACCGGCTTTTCGCCGGAGAAAAACCGGATCATCGAGATCGGCGCGGTGAAGGTAGAGGACGGAAAGATTACGGATAAATTCAGCACCTTCATTAATCCCGATGTGCCCATTCCCTTTGATATCGAGCAGCTGACGGGAATCAATGACAGCATGGTACTGGATGCTCCCAGGATCGATATTGTCCTTCCGCAGTTTCTGGAATTTTGCCGCGGCTGTGCCATGGTGGCTCACAATGCGGCCTTTGATATTGGTTTTATTACCTACAATGCCCACAGTCTGGGGCTGGAATTTTCGCCTACGGTGCTGGATACGGTGGCGCTGGCAAGGCTCCTTCTGCCGAATCTGAACCGGTTTAAGCTGGATACGGTGGCCAAGGCCGTAGGGGTATCCCTGGAAAACCACCACCGGGCTGTGGATGACGCAGGGGCTACCGCTGAGATTTTTGTGGAATTTGTAAAAATGCTGCGGGAGCGGGATGTGGAGACGCTGGATCAGTTAAATGCGTTAAGCGATATGACTCCGGAAACCATAAAGAAGCTTCCTGCCTACCATGTGATTATCCTTGCCAAAAACGATGTGGGGCGGATCAACCTTTACCGTCTGGTGTCAGCCTCCCATCTGGATTATTTTGCCAGAAGGCCCAGGATTCCCAAAAGCCTTCTGCAGAAATACCGGGAAGGTCTGATAATCGGCTCCGCCTGTGAGGCAGGAGAGCTTTACCAGGCTCTTTTAAGAGGAGCGCCGGACAGTGAGATTGCTCGTCTGGTGCGGTTTTATGATTATCTGGAGATTCAGCCTCTGGGAAATAACGAGTTTATGCTCCGGGACGAGAAAAGCACCGTGAAAAGCCGGCAGGATCTGATCGACATAAATAAAAAGATCATCCGTCTGGGGGAGCAGTTCGGGAAACTGGTCTGCGCCACCTGCGACGTACATTTTCTGGATCCCCAGGATGAGATTTACCGGCGGATCATCGAGGCCGGGCAGGGATTTAAGGACTGCGACCAGCAGGCGCCTTTGTACCTTCGGACTACGGAGGAGATGCTGGAGGAATTTGACTATCTGGAGCCCAATAAGGCAGAGGAAGTAGTCATCACCAATACCCGGAAGATTGCGGATATGTGCGAAAAGATTTCGCCGGTGCGTCCGGACAAGTGTCCGCCGGTTATTGAAAATTCCGATGCCACTCTCCGGAAGATCTGTTATGACAGGGCCCATGCTATTTACGGGGAGAATCTTCCAAAGATCGTTACCGACCGTCTGGAGCGGGAGTTAAATTCCATTATCAGCAACGGATTCGCCGTAATGTACATTATTGCCCAGAAGCTGGTGTGGAAGTCCAATGAGGACGGCTACCTGGTAGGTTCCCGAGGCTCCGTAGGTTCTTCCTTCGTTGCCACCATGGCGGGAATCACAGAGGTAAACCCCTTAAGTCCCCATTATATCTGCCCCCACTGCCATTACTATGATTTTGATTCCGATGAGGTAAAGAAATTTTCGGGAATGGCAGGGTGCGATATGCCGGATAAAGACTGCCCGGTGTGCGGCCATCCCTTAAAGAAAGAGGGCTTTGATATCCCCTTCGAGACCTTCCTGGGATTTAAAGGAGACAAGGAGCCGGATATCGACTTAAACTTCTCCGGTGAGTACCAGAGTAAGGCCCATGACTATACGGAAGTTATCTTCGGTAAAGGGCAGACCTTCCGTGCGGGAACGGTAGGCACCCTGGCAGACAAGACCGCTTACGGATACATCAAGAAATACTATGAGGAGCGGGGCCAGCAGAAGCGAAACTGCGAGATCAACCGGCTGGTTCAGGGCTGTGTGGGTGTAAAGCGGACTACCGGCCAGCACCCGGGCGGTATTATCGTACTTCCTCTGGGAGAGGAGATTTATTCCTTTACCCCGGTGCAGCACCCAGCAAATGACGTGACCACCTCCACGGTAACCACGCACTTTGATTACCACTCCATCGACCACAACCTGTTAAAGCTGGACATTCTTGGACACGATGATCCCACCATGATCCGTATGCTTCAGGATTTGACGGGAATCGATCCGGTAAAGGAGATTCCCCTGGACAGCAAGGAAGTCATGAGTCTTTTCCAGAATACTTCGGCCTTAGGGATCGAGCCGGAAGATATCGGCGGATGCAAGCTGGGAGCGCTGGGAATTCCGGAGTTCGGAACGGACTTTGCCATGCAGCCATTCAGACAGCCATCTGTACCCGTGACGATATTATGATTTATCTGATCGGCCAGGGCATGGAGGAAGGCCTGTCCTTCACCATCATGGAGTCTGTGCGAAAAGGAAAGGGACTGAAGCCGGAGTGGGAAGAGGCTATGAAGGCCCACAATGTGCCTGACTGGTACATCTGGTCCTGTAAGAAGATCAAATACATGTTCCCCAAGGCCCATGCGGCGGCCTACGTTATGATGGCCTGGCGTATTGCCTACTGTAAGGTGTTTTATCCGCTGGCTTATTATGCGGCCTTTTTCAGTATCCGCGCCAAAGGCTTCAGCTATGAGCTTATGTGTCTTGGACGGGATAAGCTGGAGGTCTATCTGGCAGATTACAAGAAGCGCTCCGACTCCCTTTCCAATAAGGAGCAGGATACACTGCGTGATATGCGTATCTGCCAGGAGATGTACGCCAGAGGCTTTGAATTCCTGCCCATCGACATTTACCGGGCCAAGGCTACCCATTTCCAGATCATTGACGGGAAACTGATGCCTTCCTTAAGCAGCATCGATGGTCTGGGGGAGAAGGCGGCAGAAGGTATCGTGGAGGCGGCCAAGGACGGCCCCTTCCTGTCCAAGGAAGATTTTCAGAACCGGACGAAGGTCAGCAAGACGATCTGCGATCTGATGGCAGACCTGGGTCTTTTGGGAGATCTGCCGGAAAGCAATCAGCTGTCTCTGTTTGATTTTGCGTGATGAGCGGCGGAAGTAACAGTTCAGGTGGATTTTCTGTATGATTCAGATTTGTCTCAATAAAAAATGCAGCTATACGGATGCGAACGGGATTTTTTCTGTCAGATC
>PPYE01584793.1_pt1 | contig 60690 bp, 63 predicted proteins | sample 1559881 | NCBI WGS metagenome assembly PPYE01 (sample SAMN08240022, study PRJNA423297) | Human gut metagenome, whole genome shotgun sequencing project. | reverse complement strand
TAATTTACAAATACAAAATTATCCCAACCACAAGATATTGTGGTTGGGATGAAAAAATGGAGTTAAGTTGTTAACATTGATTTAAAAACCAATTGACTCCAATATAAAAACACACCTCATATAGTATCACATTTACAGCCGAAAGGAATAGCAGAAAGAACAATTTCCCCAAATACAAACATTTTCGGGACTCCACCAGTCCCAGCGCATTTTGAAGCCCGTTTATATTCCTGTCTAGATGAATTAAAATCGGCACAGCCATGCTTACAAAAATGGGGTACCCTATCTGCAGCAAAAGGAAGAACGAACGCACATCGGGAATGATGCGGTATCCGGCAGAACCGTAGTAAAGCAAAAATAAGGATGTGATCACAATGGGCGTCAGCAAATGCAGCAACAGCATTGGAGTCCGTTTGATTTTTGTAAAATTGGAAAGGAACTCCCTTGTAATCGTCATTTCCGATACACCTGCCTTTCATACCAGCGGGAATAGAAAGCCGTAAGAGCGAAGGCAGCAAACAGGCTCAGCAGCACCAGCAATAAACTTTCTCCCCTATTTAAAATCAATCTTGATCCCGGTTCAGCCAACAATCCGTTTGTCAATACGCCAAAGACCGTAACCATAAATCTGGCAGGCCAACTGTATGGAAAGATCCAAAACAAAGGTGTCAGGTAGAGAAACAGCCCGCTTGCTGCACTGGCAAACAGATTGATGATCATCGAAGCGACAAATCCCGTTTTTTGTTCCAAAAATAAACAGAACGGAATCTGCCATAAGAGAGATACCCATAATAGGCAGTAGCCCAGGATATGATACCCGGCAAGATGAACCGCATTTGCAAAACCGGACAAAATACATTCACAGATAATCGTGACAATCGCCAGCATCAATGATATGACCAAAAGATTCCCTGCGATCAAGATTGTTTTAGACACAAATGTCTTCTTCAGGTCAATGGGCAGGCTGTATAAAGTACGGTACTGGTGCTTCTTTTCCTTATTGTTTACCAAATGGCACATAAACACAACGGACAATGCCGCAATCGGCATGGACCAATTGCAGACCATGACACTTGAAAAACCTCCCAGCCCCATACCGATATACATAAATACCATGGAGGTCAAAATCAGGACTGCCGGAATCACGATCACAAGTTTCTGAAACAGGGAACGTTTATATTTCATGTTTTCTGCTTTTAAATAAATTTGTAACATCAGGACGCACGCTCCTTTCTGATGATATCCATAAACAACTGTTCCAGATTTTCATTCGCGTCGATCTTATCCTCATACAGAAGGGAGCCATTGTATATGATCCCTATGTCATCAGCAACCTGCTGTACTTCGCTTAAAATATGGCTGGATACAATGACAGATATCCCCGAATCCGCGAATGCCCGGATCGTCTTTCTCAGCTCCTCGATGCCAAAAGGATCAAGCCCGTTGGTTGGCTCATCCAGGATCAGTAATTGAGGATCATTCAGAAGTGCCAGGGCTATCCCTAATCTCTGTTTCATTCCCAGTGAAAACTCCGATGTCTTCTTATTTTCAGCATCTGCCAAATCCATTTTCTGCAGCACTTCATAACATCTGTTTCTCCTGATTCCCATCAGGGTAGCCCGTACTTTTAAATTCTCAAATGCCGTTAGATTCTCATACAGCGGAGGTGATTCGATCAAGGAACCGATATCCGATAAATCCTTCCGTTTCCAGGGGTGACCGCAGAATTGTATTTCACCCGAAGTCGGTCTTATAATCCCTGTGATTATCTTCAGCAGGGTAGATTTGCCGGCACCATTAGGCCCCAATAAGCCGTAGACTGTATTTCTCCTCACAGACAGTGACAGATCTTTTACTGCATATGTCTTTTTGAACTTTTTAGAAACATTTTGGGTTTTTATGATATACTCGGATGTCATACGCTCCTCCCTTTGACATTTAGCCGCCGATTTTTCTATACTCTGTTTCATATAATTTGCCTCCTTTTTCTTTATTTACTGATGTTATGATAACAGGCAATTTTAAGGATTTTATAAGGAAACGGGCATTTACTCACATTTTTTTACAGCAAAAAAGGTATATGCCGCAATGATATCTGCATTTCTGCTATTAGAAGAGAGGGATGAGGGGGGTCTTCTGTCGAGTTCGGTTATCAGCAGTTTTACCGGTATCTTTTTAGCCATGATGGCTGTTTCCATTGCCGGGAACTTGCGCTTTCAAAACTCATGGGAATCAGCTTTGCAGGGCTTAAATTGCTGCTGGACGGGGCAAGTCTCTTTTCCTTTATGTTTGGTTTGCTGATCTGCTTTTTGGGATCGTCTTTTTTACGAGGAGGTTTTTGAGTATAGGTAAAGGGTTAAAGAGCAAAACAGAATTATCATCTGACGGACTTGTGTTATCTCTCCTTTCATAAAAAGCGCCTGCTATTTCCAGCAAGCGCTATTAAAGCGTATAAAACTATAACAGATATCACCGGCATAAGGTATGAAACACATGGTACCCTTCTGTTCGCTCTTAAGCAAAACCTTATTATGCCAGCAGATGTCTCACCATCTCCCCATCAAAAACTACTTTTGCCACACGGTTCACTTCTATCTGATACAGCGCATTGGCCGCCATGTGCTCTGCCGCCTGTTCCAGGTCACGGATACCTGTCGTATCTGCATATTTTTCTATGACTGCGTCAACAGCCTCTGCAGTCACAACGCATTCCTTTTCCTGCAGGCCCATACGTTTCAGGACTTTTGGCAGAGCGAATTTTGAAAATATGATTTTCTTTTCCTCTGCCGTGTAATCCGGAATATCAATGACAGCAAACCTTGACATGAGCGGTGCGCTGATCTGCTCCTTATCATTGGCTGTAGCTATGGGATACACGCCGACCGTTGGGACCATACACTCAATATAGTTATCTGTAAAGCCAAGATTGTCGAGAAGGGTCAGAAGCACATCCGCCGGATTTCCATTTCCCTTTCCGGAAGACGCTTTATCCAGCTCGTTGATAATGAAGACAAGGTTGGATTCTCCCGCCATGGAAAATGCCTCCATAATGATTCCCGGTTTTGCATTTGCATAGATACGGGAGCTTCCGGTGAGCTGTTCCGGATCGTTGATGGAACTCATATCCAAGGTGGTCCACGGCAGTTTTAAAATGCGGGCAACCGCATAGGCAATCTGGGATTTTCCCGTACCCGCAGGGCCCACCAGCAGAATGCCGTATGCAGGGAGGGTATGTGTGCGGTTGATCTGTATGATCGTTTCCATGATCCGCTGCTTCACCCTTTCCATGCCGTAGAGCTCTTCATCCAGAATTCTGCGCGCCTCCTGAGGGTCAATGGCTTCAAAATAATTGTTTTTCCATTGAATGTTCATCATAATGGAAAGTGCACGCTGCGCATGTCTGCGCTCCTCCGGAGAGACTTCATGGGAGCGTGCGACAGCAAGGTTTCTTCTGGCCCAGAGGCGTATATTATCCGGCAGGGTCTTACCGGCACAGGTCATAAAGTCCGTTATGCTCTGCAGGCTGGTGAGCTTCATGCTGTCACCGGTTTCCTCCTGGTCCTCGTCCTCAATCTCCTCTGCAGGTGCACTGCCTGCCAGTAATCTTTCAATCATGAACTGAAGAAATCCATCCTCTGCGGAGAGCTTTGTCCCTCCTCCGAAAGCAATTTCCCGAATCTTGTAGACTGCATACCCGTCTTCCATGTTCTTGCCGGACAGGCGCACATTAATGCGGTTCTCACCCAGCCAGTGAAGGAGGCTGACAAAGCGGGCGTCTACTTTGAGAATATCTGCCGGTACCGTACCGTCCTCCTCTTTGAACTCAAATACCGTCTGCTTATCCTGATCCGCAAAGACACCACAGGAATGATGTTTCCATTCCCGTTTATGATTGTCCAGAAGCAGTATAGGCTTTTGGGGTGAAGCAGCGTTCTCATTGGAACGAAATACCGTGTATGTACAATGGAACTCATTACTCTTTTTGTCGTCTGAACTGTTGCTGAAATCAAATACTGGCATATTGGCACACTCCTTTTATTTTAAAACTAAAACACGTATATGGCGCGATGGTCCTGTTTCTTTATAGAAGAATTCACCACAGATGAATCTTTAATTTATTCATATAACTGCTCATGCTGCAGGTTTCTTACGAGTATGAGTATACCTATTTTTGAATCCTTTTACAAGCTCATTTGCATTACAATGATAAAATATGTCATTCTATTCATTAACAGAAATAATTTTTAAGTCTAATCGTCGATGTTTTCCTCATTTTACAGATAATCCAAAAAACATCTTGGACTTTCGTAGGTAATCTTATGGCCTTTAGTCCCAGTTTTTCCTCGTTTTACAGATAATCTAAAAAGCATATTGGACTTTCGTAGGTCAGGCCGTAAATGTGTGTGCTGCTTAAACCAGAATATCATTGCACTGTCTTATGAATACCTGGCTGTGATCCACAGCAGCAGGTATTCGTAATCTGTATATTAATTAGTCAGAGCTATGATTGATGTTACAGCTAAGTCGGCGGGGTTTATTTTGTATTCCTTGCTGGCTCAACCTAAATTTACTGATTTTAACAATTTATTTATAGATAAATTCTCTACTGAGAAATTCTTATTTTCCAAAACTCTCCCATCCGTATATTTCATCCCCTATGCAAACTTTCATGCAATAACAATATCAAACGATCTGCATATAATAAACCAACAAATAATGTTCAGGTACACATATTATGAACAATGATCCCCGCGGTACAATCATTCAGCAGGGCAATATTATGCACATAGATAATGCATTGATTGAAGAGGTATTCTGTTTTAATAATTCGATCGGACATATCCTTATTTCCTATGCCGTTCCCGAGGCAGACCAGACCACTTCCATACAGACCTTACGTCTGAATATAGGCAGAAACACTGTGATTCTGAATATGTTCGGACAGCGTGTTGACGCCTGTCAGCTTCGAAAGGGTATGTGGATAAATGCCGTATTTTCCTCACGGATGACGCGAAGTATCCCGCCCCAGGCCAATGCGTTTCTCCTTCTTGTCAGGAGAAATCCCCGTCCGCAGACCAATACCACGGATGGACGGATCGCTTCCATTGACCTGCGCAACAGATTCCTCTTTACAGGAAATCCCAATGATATCAACAGCCAAATCCGGTTCACAGTCACTGACGATACTGTTATTCTGAACCGGTTTGGAAATCCCATCAGCCTTCGGGCGCTCCGCCCCGGACAGATGGTCAGGATCAACCATGCCAATTTCCAGACGGCCAGCATTCCGCCTCAGACCACTGCCTTTCGGATACAGGTGATATAGTAAATCTTATGGACACAAAAAAAGCTGGCATCTCATACAGAAATGTCAGCTTTTTTACTGCTCGCCTTAAGGAAAGCAGCCTTTTTTTATTACAATACAATTCCCAGCATCTCTATGAGAATCCCCCAGAACACACCTGTCCCATAAAGGATTCCAATGAGTCCCAGATTCTCTTTCATTCCTTTGTTCGTTCTGCAAAGCACCAGAATACCCACTCCGGCTCCCACCAGAAGTCCTGCCATCATCTGTCCTGCTCCCAGGATTCCTGTCAGGTAGAGCTGTGTGATGACCACAGAGGAGGCGCAGTTGGGAATAAGGCCCACCAGTGCAGCCAGTAACACACCGATCATGGGTTTGCTGCTGATAAAGTAACCGATATTATGGCTGCCCACCAGCTCCACGCAGAAACCGATCCCCAGGGAAACCAGGAATATGAAAACCGTGATCTGCAGGGTGTGGAGAAAAGCAGATTTGATGATACTGCCGTTCTCACAGTGGCAGTGTTCGGATTCACACAGATCATGGATCTCTTTTTCATGGTGGTCCCTGTGTATATGTCTGTATTCTTCCCGCTCTCTTCTCTTCCTGCCGCCGAACCGCCATAATATGTCAATGGCAAATCCCGAGACAGCTCCCAGTACGATCTTCAGTCCCAGAATACGCAGGATTGTGCCTGCAGCCACGGATTCGGAGATAAAGATGGGCAGCATCTCATCTGAAGTGGAGAGAAAGATAGCCAGCAGTGTTCCTGCGGATATAACCCCGCCGGAGTAAAGACTGGCAGCGGCAGCGGAAAATCCGCACTGGGGAAACGCCCCCACAATGCCGCCTATAAGGGGACCAAAATGTCCCGACTTTCGCATAATCTGTTTCGATTTATTTTTTGTCTTATGTTCCAGGTATTCCATGACCAGATAAGTCAGGAAAAGGAAAGGAATCAGCTTCGCCGTATCCAGCAAAGCATCCAAGATCACGTCAAGTACCATTCATACAGCTCCCTTCCGCATCAGAGTTCATCACTGTGCCAGTTTCTAATCATAGCATAAAACCGGGACAAACTCAACGCCGGATTACTATATTTTACAGATATACCTAAAAACAGGCAGCGGCAGCAGAAATCCCGTGTCTTTCCGCTGCCGCTCTTTTTATGCGTTTTGATAACCTGTATATTCACTTGTATGAAGCAGTCTGTTTGCATTCTCCACCCGCTCTTTTGTGGGCGGTTCGATTCCCTGCAGGGGGTAGGGAATACGCATATCCTGCCATTTGAAAATCCCCAGTGTGTGATACGGCAGTACCTCAAAACGCTGTACATTGCCCAGGCTTTTAACAAACGCGTCCAGCCGTATCAGGTCTTCGTCATAATCGTTCCGCTCCGGCACAAGAACATGGCGAATCCATACAGGCTTCCGGATTTCCGCCAGATATCCGGCCATATCCAGGATATTTTCGTTGCTGCATCCTGTCAGGATCTTATGCTTTTTGCTGTCGATCTCTTTTATGTCAAGAAGCAGTAAATCCGTGACTTCCATAAGGCGGTTGAATTTATGGAAAAACGGCTCGTGCCTGGAAAACGGATTCCCGGATGTATCCAGAACCGTATGCACGCCATTCTCCTTTGCCTTGGTAAAAAGCTCCAGCAGGAAATCCATCTGCAGCAGCGGTTCCCCGCCGCTGACAGTGATTCCGCCCTTGTCTCCCCAGTATGCTTTATAGCGCAGTGCCTGCCCTAAAAGCTCATCTGCTGACATCATATCCATGGAACTGGTGCTCCAGGTATCCGGATTGTGGCAGAACTGGCAGCGCATTTTGCACCCCTGCAAAAAGATCACAAACCGGACACCGGGTCCGTCCACGGAACCGAAGCTTTCTATGGAATGGATGGAGCCTTTTCTCAAACTAAATGCGCTCATGTGCGGAGCGGGCAATCACATCAAGCTGCTGCTCGCGTGTCAGGTCAATGAATTTCACCGCATAGCCGGATACACGGATGGTAAAGTTGGCGTATTCCTCTTTTTCCGGATGTTCCATGGCATCCACCAGCTTCTCTATGCCAAACACATTTACATTTAAGTGGTGTGCGCCCTGGTCAAAGTATCCGTCCAGTATATGGACCAGATTGTTGATCCTCTCCTCCTCGGAATGTCCGATGGCACCCGGATTGATGGTCTGTGTGTTGGAAATTCCGTCAAGTGCCCACTCATACGGGAGCTTGGCAACAGAGTTTAAGGAAGCCAGAAGACCGTTTTTCTCAGCACCGTAGCTTGGATTAGCTCCCGGTGAAAGGGGTTCTCCTGCTTTTCTGCCGTCCGGAAGAGCGCCAGTAGCCTTGCCGTAAACCACATTGGATGTGATGGTCAGGATTGAGGTTGTAGGCTCGGAATTGCGGTAGGTGGGGTATTTTTTCAGCTTCTCAAGGAATGTGTGAAGCAGCCAGACTGCAATATCATCCGCCCGGTCATCATCATTTCCGTAGCGCGGAAAGTCTCCTTCTGTCTCGAAATCCACAGCCACGCCTTCCTCATCGCGTATCACCTTCACCTTGGCGTACTTTACAGCAGACAGGGAATCCACCACATGAGAAAATCCTGCGATTCCTGTTGCGAAGGTTCTGCGGACATCGGTATCGATCAGTGCCATCTCCGCTGCTTCATAGTAATACTTGTCATGCATGTACTGGATCAGGTTCAGAGTATTTACATAGAGTCCTGCCAGCCAGTCCATCATGATCTCATATTTGCGGATCAGCTCATCATATTCCAGATATTCGGAGGTGATCGGTTTGTATTCCGGTCCAACCTGCACTCTTGACTTCTCATCCAAACCGCCGTTGACAGCGTATAAGAGGCATTTTGCCAGGTTTGCCCGGGCACCGAAGAACTGCATCTCTTTTCCGGTCTGTGTAGCTGATACACAGCAGCAGATGGAGTAATCATCTCCCCATACAGGGCGCATCACATCATCATTCTCATACTGGATGGAACTGGTCTCCACAGAGATATAAGCAGCATATTTCTTGAAGTTTTCAGGCAGCCTGGATGAGTAGAGGACCGTCAGGTTCGGTTCCGGCGCAGGTCCCATATTCTCCAGTGTGTGAAGGATTCTGTAGTCCGTCTTTGTCACCATGGAACGGCCGTCCTGTCCCATACCTGCCACCTCCACGGTAGCCCAGACCGGGTCGCCGGAGAAGAGCTGGTTGTAAGAAGGAACGCGGGCAAATTTAACCATTCTCAGTTTCATAATAAAATGGTCAACCAGTTCCTGTGCCTCTTTCTCTGTCAGCGTGCCATTTTCCAGATCCCTCTGAATATAGATATCCAGGAAGGTTCCCACACGGCCCACGCTCATGGCAGCGCCGTTCTGTGTCTTGATGGCTGCCAGATAGCCGAAATACAGCCACTGGACTGCTTCTTTGGCATTCTCGGCCGGTTTGGAGATATCGTATCCATAGCTTTGAGCCATTTTCTTCATATCGGCCAGAGCGCGGTACTGCATGGTGATCTCCTCTCTCTGACGGATGATCTCATCTGTCATGATACCGCAGCCGCAGTTATCGTAATCTTCTTTTTTCTTTTCCATCAGGAAATCAATACCGTAAAGTGCCACTCTTCTGTAGTCACCTACAATACGGCCTCGGCCGTAGGTATCCGGAAGTCCTGTGATAATCTTGTTATGACGGGCTTTTTTCATCTCCGGTGTGTACGCATCGAAAACACCCTGATTATGCGTTTTGTGATATTCTGTAAAGATTTTATGAAGTTCCGGAGCCGGTGTGTAGCCATTGGACGTGCAGGAATCTTCCGCCATTTTGATACCACCGTAAGGCATAAATGCCCTTTTCAGCGGTTTGTCGGTCTGCAGCCCCACTACCTTTTCCAGGTCTTTTAATTCTTCACTGATATAGCCCGGCCCATGGGAAGTCAGTGAGGATACGATTTCCGTATCCATATCCAGAACGCCGCCTTTTGCACGCTCCTCTTTCTGCAGTTTTGAAAGCGCAGACCAGAGTTTTTCCGTGGCTTCTGTGGGTCCTTCCAGGAAATCCTGATTCCCTTCATACGGCGCGTAGTTGTGCTGGATAAAGTCACGTGTGTTGACTTCTTCCTTCCAGATTCTACCTTTAAATCCATCCCATTGTTTGAAGTTATTCATCTTTGCAAGTCCTCCTTCTAAGACAATAATTGTGTCGGAAACTGTGCTGTAATGTGACCGGACTCATTAAAAAAAGCCGGTCCTATCCAGACAGCTTCTGCCCAGACGGTCGGCTAAATCAACGTTATACTCCCTGTGGTTCATTCCACTTCCGCCAGTCATATAACACTTGTAGTATAAAGCATTTTTTTAAGAATTGTCAATAAAAGGAATGGAACTTTTATGTTCTTTTTAGTATACATTGCTGCAGAAAAGATCACTTATTACCGGAATGGATAGCCATTTGCAAAAGGCGGTAATCTGTACATGTGGTTCAAAGGACCGCTGCCCGCACCCAGATTCAGTCCATCCTGCAGCGCACCGGTCAGATAATTTTTCGCGTTCTTAATTCCTCTTTCCAGGGCGTATCCGGCGGCAAGATTACAGGCAATAGCCGAGGAAAGTGTACATCCTGTTCCGTGTGTGTTTGGATTTTCTATCCTCTTTGAAGAGAACCAGACGTATTTTCCTTTCTCATATAGCAGGTCATCCGCTCCATCTGCCAGATGCCCGCCTTTTAAAAGGACAGCGCCGGAACCGTAACACGCTATTTTTTCTGCTGCCCGCTCCATCTCACGCGGTGTACTGACAGAAAATCCGCAGAGTGCCTCCGCCTCCATAAGATTTGGTGTCACCACTGCTGCCAGAGGAAAAAGCTCTTCTTTCAGAGCTTCCTGCGCATCTTTGGACATGAGTCTGCTGCCGCTTGTGGAAATCATGACCGGGTCTAAAACTACATCCTGTACCTGGTATGTTCTCAGCTTTTCTGCAATCACACGGATGATCTTTTCATTGGGTACCATACCGATTTTTACTGCATCCGGACGAATATCCGTAAAAATGCAGTCCATCTGTTTTGCCGCAAACTCCGCATCTGTTTCCCGGATGCCGTATACGCCTGTTGTATTCTGTGCCGTGAGGGCTGTGATCACACTCATGGCGTACATTTTGTGAACGGTTATTGTCTTAATATCCGCCTGTATCCCGGCTCCTCCGCTGCAGTCCGAACCGGCGATCGTCAATACCTTTTTCATCTGTTTCCCCCCATTCTTCCCAGCTTTCAAGATATTTTATCCGAATCACTTTTTCATAACAGTCATATATCATCCTGTTGAATTCGTCAATGATCTCATCGCGTTCCAGGCGGATCCCGTAACTGCTGCGGAAATACTCTGCGGATTCCTCCATGGTCATGGTCTCCAGCTGCTCCTTCATATCCTCCCCGGGTCTGATTCCTTTCCGCCTCAGATAGATTTCCCCTGCCCGGTCCCACAGCCCCATAGAATCGAACAACGTACCGTCCGCATCGAAGACAGCCCCTTTTATTTCTCTCATTTTTCTGTCATCTCCTTCGCCAGAGCCAGCAGCTCCTCACAGGCTTTTCTGATATCCGGCTGTCCGTAGATACCGGATATGACAGACACTCCGGCGGCCCCGCTTCCGGCAAGCTGCATCAGATTCTCTTTCTTGATCCCTCCGATAGCCACAACGGGAATGGATACAGCCCGGCAGATTTCCTGCAGTGTTTCCCGGGATATCACATCTGCATCCTCCTTTGTAGAGGTAGAAAATACCGCGCCGACTCCCAGATAATCCGCACCCATTTTTTCAGCCTGCAAAGCCTGCTCCACGGTTCTTGCAGAGACGCCTATGATCTTGTCAGGGCCCAGTTTTTCCCTGGCGCTTCCCGCCTCCATATCGCTTTGTCCCACATGTACCCCGTCCGCGTCCACAGCCAGCGCAATACCCACATTGTCATTGATAATAAAGGGCACGCGGTAGCTGGCCGCCAGCGCCTTCATGTCCTTTGCCTCGCGCAGGAACTCATCATCCGGCATATCCTTTTCCCTGAGCTGCAGAAGCGTGATACCTCCGTCCAGGGATGCCTTAACCTGTTCGTAAAGTGTCATTTTCCCCACCCAGGACCGGTCCGTAATGGCATACAAAAGCAGGGCACGCCTCACCAACTCTCTCTTCTCAACGCAATTCATATTTTGCTCCTCTCTCCAGCTCCCGGCCGGTCAGTTTATATACTTCATCGATCAGGTGATTCCTGCAGCCTGCGTTGCCGCTGTTCTCCTCTGCCATTTTCTCATATGCCTTCTCCCCGCACAGGCCCATGGTGATGACAGCAGCAGCTACGGCCTCCAGCTTTCTGTCAGGATTGGCAGCCAGATAGGCTGCGGTGAGGGAGCTTAACATACAGCCGCAGCCAGTGATCTTTGCCATGACGGGATGCCCGTTTCTGATTATGTATGTGTGTTTTGTATCTGTCACAATATCCACTGCGCCGCTTATGGCGATCACAGCACCTGTCCTTCCTGAAAAGTCTCTGGCCAGCGCTATGGTCTTTTCCAGATTCTCCTCTGTCACAGCATCCGCTGCGTCGGCATCCACACCTTTGGAGCTGTTTCTGCCTCCGGAAATGGTCTTGATCTCAGATATATTTCCCCGGATAGCAGTAAATGGGATCTCCCTAAGCAGCTCTTCTGCTGTCTCCCGGCGGTATGTGGATGCGCCGGCTCCCACAGGGTCAAGCACAATGGGGCGGCCAAAACCCGCAGCACTTTTTCCGGCCAGAAGCATGGCTTTTACAGAGCGCGGATGCAGGGTTCCCATATTGATATTTAGGCCGTCGCAGAGACGCCCCATCTCCTCTGCTTCCTCCTCCCCGTCCGACATCGTCGGGGAAGCGCCGCAGGCCAATGTAATATTGGCACAGTCATTTGCAGTTACATAATTGGTGATGTTCTGAATCAGAGGCGATCTTTCTCTGACATTTTCCAGTATTTCTCCCAGCATTTCTGTTCTCCTCTCTGCATCCTGACAGGGCCGCCGAACACAAAAAGGGAGACGCCAACACGTCTCCCGGAATCGTCCTTCTCTCCCTACGCTGGCATTACCCATATCAGGTTAAAGGGTCGAAGTTGATTACTTCCTCTCAGCCTGCCGCTACAGGCTCCCCTGATGAATTAACTGACTATAAGAATACCACACCTGCCTGTATCTGTCAAATACTCCCTGTCTATCCTCATTTCTTCTCCAGCCCTCTGTCTGTGAGTTCATAGATGGTATCGCACACCTCCTCCATATATTTCCTGTCATGGGAGATACTGATGACTGCCCCCTCAAAATCAGCCAGCAGTTTTCGGATGACCGGCCCGGAGAGCGGTGAAAAGTTTCTGGTCGGCTCATCCAGAAGGAGTACATTGCTGCCGTCCAGGCTCATTTTCAGAAAGAACAGCTTTGCCTTCTGTCCACCGGAAAGCTGGGAGATGCAGTGGTCCATCTCATCCGCCGTGTATTTCATACTGCCCAGATAGGTGCGTATCCTGCTGATTTCTTCTTTGTCACCCGTCTTCTCAAGAAATTCCGGCGGAGTCCTGCTGCCGTCCATTTTTTCCTCATAGTTCTGCGGCATATAAGCGGCCCGGATATCGGTACGTCCCTCCATGGATGCAGCAATTTTTTTAAGAAGTGTTGTCTTTCCCGTACCGTTTGCCCCGGTAATGCAGATTTTTTCCGATCCTTTTACAGACAGATGAATCTGTGTTGAGAGCAGCCTGTCTCCAACCGTGAGTCTGTCGAGAGAATACTCCAGCACTGTCTTACCGTTTGGAATGGAGGTGCCCTTTTGAAAACGGATAAAAATGGCATCCTCCGTCTCGGGTATCTCCGTCCTGTCCTCCGCCTCCCTCTGATACCGGCGTTCCATGGCTTTTACCGCATGCATTTTCTTTTTCAAAAGCCGGCCTCCATGAGGATTCTGCCGGCTGATATTTCTCTGGTCACTCTCCACTTTCTGCTGGATCCTGCGGAACCGTTCCTCCTGTTTTTCAGCTTCCTCCCGCTCTTTTCTCGCGATGCGCTCCTGATTGGTGAGTCCTCTTGCCCTGTTTTCCATATACGTTTTGTAGCCCATCTTTGCCACCGTATACCTGGGCTTTGTCTTTCTGTTGATCTGCTCCAGATGGATGATGACATTGGCTGTGCGCTCGATCAATGTCTCATCATGGGAGATATAAAGGATGGGGATATGACTGCTGTTCATGAACTGTTCCATCCACTCCAAAGTCCTGATATCAATGTCATTGGACGGCTCATCCAGCAGAAGGATATGGGGATTTCCCATGAGGATTCCCGCCATCTGCAGCTTGATTTTCTCTCCGCCGGAGAGCTCTCCCATCTTCTGCTGGGAATAGTAAATATCCGCCGGTATTCCAAGCTCCCTGCTTATCTTTGACAGTTCTTTGAGGGACATATTATAAAAGTCTGATTCTTCCGTAAAATACTCCCAGATACTTTTCTCCCGGTTCTGCTCTTCCAGCTCCTGGGGCAGATACCCTGCCTTTATGTGATTTTTGACAATCTCCCCTTTATACTCTGCGTAGGAGTCCACCAGAGCCGGATTATAGATAAGCTTTAAAAGGGTGGATTTTCCGTTTCCCTCCTCCCCGATTATGACTGCCCTGTCCCCCTTGTTCAGTACAAAAGAAAAATCCTCCACCAAGGTTCTCATATCTTTTTTATGTGTAATAGTCAGATTCTTAATCTGCAGCATTATGCATACCTTCTTTCCTGATATAAAAAGAGCCTGCTTCTCCACCGGAAAAACAGACTCTTAAATACGCGCACCCATACCAGGTTCGCTGAAGATATCATCATAGGGATACCATTCTCCAGTCAGTCTACTCTCCGGCAACGAAAACAGACCTGCTGCGCAGGTAATGCTCTGTCTTCCATACTCCGAATCATAAACTACTGAATCATCCTATCCCTCTTTTCTTTTTCGTTTTTTAAGCAGAATACTCTGCAGATTTCATTCTATATTATGCAGTACGTCCTGTCAAGAGTCATTTTCACTGTATACCCTGAAGGAGCGTTTTCCTGCACGCTTTGCCTCATACAGAGCCTCATCCGCACGCCGGTACATCTCCTCATAGGAAAGCTTACTGCCGGTCTGGTAAGATACACCTGCGGATAGGGTCACATTGTACTGCTCCACGCTCTCGTCCTGCAGCGTGTATGTGACAAACTGCTGCAGCCGTTTCAGACAGACGCCCTTATCCCTAACATCCTCCAAAAATACCATAAATTCATCTCCGCCGATACGGGCACCCCGCATGGTCTGCTCATGGGTGTCCAGCATCCTGCCGCTTTTCCTGTCATAGCCGCCGTCCTTCCCCTTAAAATGTGCGATCTGGCATCTGGTCCACAGGTTATAAATCCTTCTTCCTGGGCGGTCTTCCGAACCGCTGCTCAAAGCAGCCGTAGACATTAATAGTACAGTCTTTGCAGTGTATGTCAAAATCCACATCATTTGCCAGCGTGGTAAGTACCCTCTGCAGATAATCCCTGCGGTTCACCAGCTTTCGCAGCCTGATTTTTTCTGTAGCGTCCACGAGAAAGACGTAAAAGTAATGCTTTCCGTTCTCCTCCTCCACCAGGCGTCCGTAGTCCTCCACCCATAAAACCGTTCCGTCCTGGCAGCAGATCCTATATTCCACATAATCGTATGTATCTGACGCGATCTGCGCCATGATTTCGCTTTCCACCCGTTCCAGATACCCGGGATGCACCATTTAATCCTTGAACTTTTTGTTGTCCACCCTGGCGTCCCCTGCCATTACCGCAAGAACCGTCCTGCCGTCAACCAAAAAGGACAGGGTTTTGGCAATACGTTCCGGTTCAATCCGGCAGCCTTTGCCGCCAGTTCCACGGTAGCTGAGGACTGGGAAAATTCCATGATCCGCTCCTCCATGCCAAAACCTCTGAAATACTCCTTTACTTTTTCAATTGCCATTTCCGCACCTCTTTTTTACAGACCGAGCTTTTCCATCCACTCTTTTTCCTTAAACCCCGTGACAACAAAAGATTCTCCCACCAGCACCGGACGCTTCACCAGCATACCATCCGTGGCAAGCAGGTCAAGCTGCTGCTCCTCGCTCATTTCCGGCAGCTTATCTTTCAGTTTCAGCTCCTTGTATTTCATACCGCTGGTATTAAAAAAACGTTTTAGGGGCAGACCGCTTGCGTGATACCAGGTCTCCAGCTCCTCCCTGATGGGATTCTCTTCTATAATATGGCGGTCCTCAAACTCTATCCCCTTCTCTATAAGCCATTTCTTTGCCTTCTGGCAGGTGCTGCATTTTGGATACTCTATAAATAACATATGTGTAATGCCTCCTTTTTATGGTTCTAGTTTATCATTATACTTTCACGCTTTCAACTACAAAAAACCTTCTTTGCCTTCTCTCTTTGTATTTTATTCAATACTTTTTTAATCCAGATTGACAACAGACTATTGGCTGTGCTATTTATATAGCATAGGTTACATTTTGTATACAATATACAATTTGGAAATATCTGGTAACCTTTTTCTTCGAGGCTGCTGCACATATTTTTGTCAGCTTTGATTCATGATTACAGCAGGAGGTAAATACTTTATGAGAACAGAATGGAAAAGCTTTACAGGCGGTGCCTGGGAAAAAGAGATCAATGTGCGGGATTTTATCCAGCAGAATTATACACCATATAAGGGAGACGGAAAGTTCCTTAAAGAGGCCACAGAGGACACCAAAGACCTGTGGCAGCAGGTTCTTGCCCTTATGAAAGAGGAGCGGGAAAAGGGCGGGGTTCTGGATATGGACACCAAAACCGTCTCCACCATCACTTCCCATGGCCCCGGATACCTGGATAAAGACAAGGAAAAGATCGTGGGCCTGCAGACAGACAAGCCGCTGAAACGCTCCATGCAGCCATACGGCGGCATCCGTATGGCAGTCAAAGCCTGCGAGGACAATGGCTACCATGTGGACCCTGAGGTTGTGGAGTATTTCACCACTCACAGAAAGACGCACAATGCCGGTGTGTTTGATGCCTACACCCCTGAAATGCGTGCCTGCCGTTCCAATCATATTATCACCGGACTACCGGATGCCTACGGCAGAGGGCGTATCATCGGCGACTACAGAAGGGCTGCCCTCTACGGTGTGGACCGCCTGATCGAGGAGAAAGAGGAAGAAAAAGCCACCACACGCAGCATTATGTATTCCGATGTTATCCGTGAGCGCGAAGAACTCTCCGAACAGATCCGCGCGCTGAAAATGTTAAAGGAACTGGCCCGCATTTACGGCTGCGACATTTCCAAACCCGCTGAGAATATTCTGGAGGCCACACAGGCACTTTACTTTGCCTACCTGGCAGCCGTGAAGGAACAGAACGGGGCAGCCATGAGCCTTGGCCGCACTTCCACGTTCCTGGATATCTACGCAGAGAGGGATTTAAGAGAAGGGACCTTCACGGAATCCCAGATTCAGGAGATCATTGACCAGTTTATCATGAAGCTCCGCCTTGTCTGCTTTGCCCGCACCCCTGACTATAACCAGATCTTCGCGGGAGACCCTACCTGGGTGACAGAATCCATCGGCGGCATGGGACTGGACGGCCGTCCTCTGGTGACAAAAATGTCCTTCCGTTACCTTCATACCCTGGACAACCTGGGTGCTGCTCCGGAACCGAACCTGACTGTTTTGTGGTCCTCCGGGCTTCCGGAAAGCTTCAAGGAATACTGCGCCGAAATCTCCATCCGCCACTCTGCCATCCAGTATGAAAATGATGATATCATGCGCCCGGTACACGGGGATGACTACGGCATTGCCTGCTGTGTATCCTCCATGCGCATCGGCAAAGAGATGCAGTTCTTCGGTGCCCGTGCCAACCTGGCAAAATGTCTGCTCTATGCCATCAACGGCGGTGTAGATGAGGTTTCCGGACAGCAGGTAGGCCCAAAATTCCGCCCTGTCACATCTGAATATCTGAATTATGACGAGGTGATGGAAAAATACAGAGACATGATGAAATGGCTGGCAGGTGTCTATGTGAACGCTCTGAACATCATCCATTACATGCATGACAAATACAGCTATGAACGCCTGCAGATGGCGCTCCATGACAAGGAAGTACGCCGCTGGTTCGCCACTGGAATCGCCGGATTTTCCGTTGTGGCGGACTCTCTCTCCGCCATTAAGTATGCCAGAGTAAAGCCGGTCCGCAACCAACAGGGAATCGCTGTTGATTTTGAGATCGAAGGAGATTTCCCCAAATACGGAAACGATGATGACCGGGCAGATGAGATTGCCCAGGAGGTACTTCATACCTTTATGCAGTATATCAAAGGCAACCATACGTACCGCGGAGGTGTCCCCACCACATCCATCCTGACGATCACCTCCAATGTGTCCTACGGCAAAAACACCGGCTCCACCCCGGACGGCAGAAAAGCCGGAGAAGCCTTCGCCCCGGGTGCCAATCCCATGCACGGACGTGATACCAACGGCGCGGTCGCATCCATGGCCACGGTTGCCAAAATGCCGTTCATGGATGCCCAGGACGGTATCTCCAATACCTTCTCCATCGTACCGGATGCCCTGGGCAAAAACGGAAATGCAGAGAAAAATCTGGTGGCACTTTTGGATGGATATGCGGCAAAAGGCGGGCATCACCTGAACGTAAATGTATTCAACAGGGACACACTTCTGGACGCACAGAAACACCCGGAAAAGTATCCGCAGCTCACCATCCGTGTATCCGGTTATGCTGTAAACTTTATCAAGCTGACCAAAGAACAGCAAGATGAAGTGATCTCCAGAACCTTCCATCAGAATATATAAAGGAAAGGCAGGTGTCCACATGAAAGGATATATCCACTCTCTGGAAAGCTTCGGAACCGTGGACGGCCCGGGAGTCCGCTATGTGGTATTTTTCCAGGGCTGTCCCATGCGCTGCCTGTACTGCCACAATCCTGATACCTGGAACCCCGGGGAGGGTCGGCTCATGGACACAGAGGAGATCATAGCCTCCGTGAACCGGAACCGTGCCTTCTATTCCACGGGCGGTCTTACCGCCACAGGGGGAGAGCCGCTTCTACAGCTTTCCTTCCTGACAGAGCTGTTTGAAAAGGCAAAGGCACAGGGTATCCACACCTGCCTGGACACCTCCGGTGTTACCTTCCGGGGCGGCAGTTCAAAGTACCTTGGGAAGTTAGACCGGCTCCTAAAGTCCACGAATCTGGTCATGCTGGACATTAAGCATATCCACGATGAAACCCACAAAAACCTGACTGGGCATTCCAACAAAGATATCCTTCAGTTCGCCGGATATCTGGACGCGCACCGGATTCCCCTCTGGGTCCGCCATGTGGCGGTTCCCGGCATTACCTGTGACCGGGAATCCCTCCGTTCCCTTGGAAAATTTCTCGGTACCCTTAAGAATCTGAAGGCCGTGGAGGTTCTTCCTTATCACTCCATGGGGAAAATCAAGTACGAGAATCTGGGACTTAAATATCCTATGGGCGATACAGAAGAGGCAACAAAAGAGGATGCCAAAAAAGCATACGAAATCATTCTGGACGGAATGGAGAGCGTGACCCATACCAGGTTCGTCTCCCATTTCACCTGACACTTTGACCCGCCGGATTTTCCTTCTCCGGCGGGTTTTTTGCCGCTTTCTCTGCCGACACCTCTCGACTTTTTCTGCAGATTGTATTATACTTTGATATAAAGCTGCATATCAGCATAACCTGCTTATGCAGAACAGGGGGATTTTTATTATGAAACTGAGTATGTGGATGATAGCCAACAGGCTCAAACCGCTGAATCCTGAGTTCCAGATCAGCGATGGTTCGCCTGCTGTTTTAAAGAGTGCCCGGCGTGCCTATGCCACCAACTGCGTTTATGTGTTTCCCAGCGGAAACGACGTTATCTGCCAATGGGAAAACGACACCATCAGACTGAAAGATATACAATTTGACGAAGCCTTTGAAATCATTCAGGGCATCTTTGATTTTTATGAGGACTGGGATGCCGCCATCGTCTCAGCCGCGGAACAGGGGGATTACCAGAAGATCCTGGATGAAAGCTGGCACTGTTTCCACAATCCCATGGTTCTGCTGGACGCCAACTGCAATGTTCTTGCATACAGCCAGCAGTATAAAGAGGTTTATGTGGACGAGGAGTGGGCACACCTGATGGAATACGGCTGCAGCTCCATTGACAGCATCCGTTTTATGAGACGTGACTGCACGGACCAGAACTTTTTTAATGTGGGAGCCACCAAATATCATTTTGACAGGAAAGCACTCTCTGACTGCCTCTCATCATTTATCTATTATGACCGTGCCCAGTGCGGACGGATCACCTTGGTGGAACGAAACCGAAAGCTCAATACCGGGGACTGCCAGCTTCTGGACCATATCACACGGCTTCTTGCTGTTTCCATGGGAAAAGCAGGGCCTGCCGCGCCTCCGGATGGTGACCATTACAGTGTATTCCGAGATCTGATCAAGGGGATTTCCGTCAGTGACAGAGAGCTTGGACGGCAGTTGGAAGTCAATGACTGGTCCACAGAGGATACCTACGGCCTCTGGGTGTTTCACGGGGAGAACGGGGTTCTGGAGGAACAGGTGCTTCTTCTGGCTGCCCACATGATATCCCAGCAGCTGCCCCACTGTGAGATCTTCTGCCTGGATGGCAGCGTGGTGCTTCTCTATAATGAAAAACGGGAGACCTCTGACACTTTAAAACACCGCCTGAGCCGCCTTGTGCGCCATAACCATATGCGAGCCGGCATCAGCCTTCCGTCCTGTTTTCTAAAAGACATTCAATATCACTACAAACAGGCACTTTTTGCCCTGGAGGAAAAGCTGCCGGACAAACATTACTATGATTTTTATCCCAGGGCTATTGACTACATAATCAAAAACAGTGCCCCTGATGTCCTTCTGGCGGCCTGCCATCCGGACATCATCCGGTTTCACCGACTGGATCTGAATCAGCCCACAGAACGGGTGCGCACCATGGCGGCTTATCTGAACAATGAGCGCTCTCTTCTTCACACTTCCGAAGAACTGTTTGTCCACAGGAATACACTGGTGTACCGAATCAAAAAAATAACGGAGGAGCTTAGCTGCAATCTGGAGGAAGGTTATACCCGTGATTATATGAAGCTCTCCATCCGTATCCTGAAACTTTTCGGCTGTATTTAATGCCGCACATCTGCCGGCTGTCATCGCAGGAGTCTGTTCCCTAGACGTGTACAGACTTCTGCAATTTTTTTAGTTTTCTGCACATCTCTGCCATTTTTCTTATGCAGTACGAATAATCACCTGTTTTTCCATAAAATTTCGTATTTCCCAACTGTAGTTTTTATATCTCCTTTTTCTTATAATCTAAGTATAGTAGTTGTTCGGTAATTCTGCAGAACATTCAAACAATATATGCAGAACACTGATTTTGCTGTTATTTCCGGAAAATGCGAAACCAACTGACCGCAGCATAAAAAGAGAGAATGAAAAGAAAAAGGAGGCTTTTGTATGAGCACTACGAAAAATAAGGTTGGTCTGAAAGAGACCATAGCCATACTATCTCTATATTTTGTATCCATGGGATTTACTGTTGTGACGCCTGCTATGGCGAAACTGGCAGCAGCTTTTCCTGACAACAACTTTTCCCTGATATCCACCCTTCCCACCCTCTTCGTGGTATTTGCCACTCTATGGGCAGGTACTGTGGCAGGGAAAAAGGTAAAATACCGCACCCTGGCCCTGACCGGCTGTATTATTTTCACTGTATCCGGCACACTTCCCGCCATCGTGGGCGGTTCCTTTGCCTTTATCCTGGTGACACGCGCACTGGTAGGTATCGGCCTGGGCCTCATGGCTCCTCTTGGAAACGCACTGATCATCGGTCTGTATGAAGGCCAGAAACAGGCAGCTTACCTGGGATACGGCACACTGCTTATGAACGGCGGCGGTATTATTCTCCAGATGCTTGGCGGCGCTCTGGCTGATATCGGCTGGAAGACCACCTTCTTCGGACATCTTCTGGGCGTCATCTCCATCGTATGTCTGATCTTCCTGCCGGAACCGGAAAAAGCTCCTGTACAGCAGGAAACCGGCGGCAAACCGGCAGCAAAAGACAAAATATCACCTTTTGTATACGCCATTGCCATTTTGTTTCTGCTGTTTAATGTATTGAACTACCCTGTTATGCTGAACATGTCCCTGATGTTTGAAATGAAGGGTGCCGGCGGTGCGACCATGGCTGCAACAGCTCTGTCCCTTTACACAGTTGCCGGATGTGTGGCAGGTTTCCTGTTCGGTACGATCTTCAAGATAATGAAACGTTTCTGTCTTCCCATTGCCTTCTTCCTCTGGGCAATCGGCGCATACTGCATTTACATAGGCAAAACCATGGTGGTCATGTCAGCAGGTACTATTTTGATCGGATTCGCATTCTCCGTGATCATGCCTGCAGCCTTCACACTGGTTGGTATGCGTACCCCGCCTTCCACAGTGGCGATCGGAACTTCCATTGTCATGGCACTTATGAACCTGGGCGGCTTCCTCAGCAGCTTCTGGCTGTCTCTGCTGAAAGCGATCTGCGGTGAAAATATTTACTCTCCGCTGCTGGTGGAAACTGTGATCATTGCGGTACTGGGCGTTGTATTTTTGATCTACAACCCTTTCCCAAAACAGGCTGAGCAGTAAAAGCACCCCTTTACAGGAGGAAACTATATGCTGACGAAAAGAGAAAATTTCCTGGAAACCATCCGGGGCGGCAGACCTGACCGTTTTGTCAACCAATATGAAGCTTTCCGGATACTTTACAATCCCGTTATGATGCACAGCCCAATGCCCGGCCCCGGGGATCTATATGTGGTGAATGACTGGCGCCGGGGTTTTTTGAACAGTGCCACCACCTGGGTGAGATTCAGAACACCCTCATCAACTTCTATGAGGAGCCTGAATACATGCACGAGCTGATCGACTATCTGACGGAATACGAGCTGTCCCTTGCGGAGGAAATCTGTACGCATTTAAAACCGGATGCCCTGTTCCACCACGACGACTGGGGAAGCCAGACTTCCACCTTCATCTCACCGGAAATGTTTGAGGAATTCTACCTTCCGTCCTATAAGAAGATTTACGGGCTGTACAAATCCATGGGTGTGGAAGTGATCATACATCACTCTGATTCCTATGCGGCAACCCTGGTTCCCTACATGGTTGAGATGGGTATTGATGTATGGCAGGGAGTCATGTGCTCCAACAATATCCCGGATCTGATCGCAAAATACGGCGGGAAACTTTCTTTCATGGGCGGCATAGACAGTGCAAAAGTGGATTATGAAGGCTGGACAAGAGAAGTGATCGCAGGGACTTCCCATGAGTACCTTCCCCGGTGTCTATGAGACAGTGACCGAGGAAATAGATAAATACAACAAAGTGGTTTTTGGTTAATACCCCTTAAAAGGGCGCCCTGCAGTTCCCGCTGCAAAGGCGCCCTTCCTTTTATTCCTGTTTTTCAATATAATCTTTTAAAAATTCATAGATCTGATTCTCCGTTGGCGGACATCCCTTCAGGGAGTGCCGGAAGCATCTGGTACAATTACCGATTCCAAGCTCCCCGGATTTTTTCTGAAATCCCTGTCCGATGCAGATCTTTGTCTTCAGCTCTTTGAAAAGCCCTTCCTCCTTCAGTTGGTCCAGAGCAGGGATCAGATAGCCATAACAGGCACTGCAGGATTCCACCTCCTCCACAGCGTCCTGAAGCTCCACGATTTTTCTCTTGGCAGGCACATGAACAGAATGCTCCTGTTCATCGCAGGCGCGAAGCACGGCTTTTGAAAAATCAGCGCTTCCCACTCCCAGCTTCTCCGCTATTTTTATATATGGCACCTCCTCTGTTTCATAATTCAGAAGATGGCATACATAGGTGTCACAGAGCACCGGGTCGGCTGCCGCTAAAATCCTGTCCATCACCACCGGATTGCCCCCGTCCTCAAAGTCCAAATCCCCGCAGATGTTGTCCACCACAATGAAATCCTGGCGCAATACTGTGTTCAGATGAGCAATCGGCTTGTGCAGCCCCATGGCGTGAAAATGTCTCTTCTCTTTATTGGGTATCAGCCCCTTCATGTTTTTCAGGGCACAGGTGACCTTTGTCTGACAGTGTCCCTTCAGCACAGGCACATTGATCAGAAAATCAAGGGCCAGGGCACTGTCACAGATCTGCAGCTGCATTCCCGCACAGTCGCAGAATGTGGTACTGTCCTTCTGGGTATCCACAAGCTCCACCCCGTATTGCTTTGCCAGACTGTCATATCCGCACACCTGAAAAGCCTCCGCAGTCCGGTCTCCCACCCAGGACCCCTCCAGGATCACCAGGTTTTCATAGTTTCTCTCCTGCAGATATTCCAGGATCCCGGCAATGATCTCCGGGTGTGTGGTAGCCCCGTAGGAAGCCTCTGTGGGGGATACCAGATTGGGCTTAATGCCGATGCGGCATCTTCTGTCAGGTATCCGTGTGTCCAGTTCTGCCTCTCTTAAAAGGCGCTTTGTCATCTCTTTGTAGTCTTTTCCGTGTATCATCAGAATTTCGTTTTTTTCCATTTCTCTGCCGGCTCCTTTATCGCCTCTTTTCTCTGGAAAACAGGCATTTTTTTCATTTTACTGTCACCAAAATAGTATCATAATTCCCCTGTATATGCTATACTTGTTTTATGGATTTTCCGCTGTCAAAAGCCTGCGGCAGCGGTACGTAAATACAAAAAGAGAAAAGGATTTATTACTATGTACGAAGAATTGTATGAACCCATTCCCCAGACAAAACCCTATCTGAAACGTCTGGGACTTACCGCTGTGCCGGCGGCTGACAAGGAGAATCTGGACCGGCTCATCTACGCCCACCAGTCCCTGTCCATCTCCTCTCTGTATGAAAAGATCGTGTTGAAAAAACGGGGCGGATACTGCTATGAACTGAATGCACTTTTTGCCTCCCTGCTCACTGCCTGTGGGTATGAAGTCACACCCTGTATGGCCAGGATCATCCGGGACTGCGATGACGAGTTCATCCCCCCGATTTCCCACCGGATCAACCTTGTGCGGATAGACGGACAGCAGCATTTCTGTGACGTGGGATACGGCGGTCCCATGCCCGCTGCCTCCATGCCCCTTGTGGACGGCTTAGAGGAATGCATCAAGGGCCAGACCTTCCGTCTTGACCAGACAAATGCTTTCTGGTGGAAGCTTTCCTACTGCTCCAAAGATACGTTTTCCACTGTCATGAGCTTTTCCCCTGTTCCCTGTGAACCGGTGGATTTTGTGGCTTTGAATGCCTTTGCCTCCACCCACGAACATTCTGTCTTTCCGCGTCTGCGCATGGTGAATCTGCGGACGCCGGGAGGAAGTGTGTCCCTGATGGGAGACATTTTCACCTGTTCGGAAAACGGTGAAAAGACCGTCCGACAGATAACGGAGGAGGAATTCCTCCCTGTGCTGGAACAGTATTTTCATCTGCATATCTCCTGATCTTCGGTACAAATCACCCCGTCTGCCGGCTGAGCAGACGGGGCATTCTTTATCATTGCCCAGCGGTGTTCCTCCAGAAAAAAGATGAGTTTTATCTCTGTCTCATATCCCTCTTCTTCTATTTTACAGACATATTCCAGTGTGGGAATGCCATTGTAGTGTTTTTCCTCCCTGCTGAGGACCCGGATGCTGCGGACCGTGTGGATCTGTCCTTCCTCATCCTGGTATTTTAAAAGCTGCAGGCTGGTATCCCCTTTGCTGGTAAACCAGCAGCCCACGGCAATGCTCTTTTGTTCTCCCCGGATACTGCCTGCATCCGCTTTCTCCATATGGATATCTGTGCCGAATGCCATAATCCTCTCTCCTCTCAGTGCTCACAGCGGTAACGTTTCTCCCTGGACATCCCGCCGCTCATATGATCAATGGGGGATTCCAGGAACACGGCCCGCTTTACCGCATCCATACCATACCGCCTCCGTATGGTATCCACGGCCCGGTCCAGCCGCTCCAGTTTCCCATAATCCCTTGTGTCAAAAAGTTCCATCTGCCGCATGGCATTTTCATCCTGTATCCTGCCTGTGTGTATGCCCAGATGCCGGATGGGAAGCCCGTCCCAGAGTTCCAGAAAGAGACTGCAGGCATGGCGGTGCAGCTCCTCCGTAATGTTCGTGGGGGCCGGAAGCCGGCACTGATGGGAGGCAGTCTGAAAAAGATAATCCTTGATACTCACAGACAGCACTTCTGCCTTCTTCCCATCCTTTCTAAGCCTGGCTCCCACCGTTTCCGCCAGAGCCAGAAGCACCAGGGATGCCTGGGACGCAGTTGTCACATCCACCGGAATGGTGGTGGAATTTCCATATCCCTTGTTGGGCGGCGGCACAGCCTCCACCAGGGAAAAGTCTCTTCCGTTGGCAAAATTCCAGATAAGCTCCCCCTGCTTCTTCATGTGTCGTTTCAGCATCTCCACATCAGTCCGCGCCAGATCCCCTATGGTATAGATACCCAGATTACAGAGCTTTTTTGCCGAAGCCCTCCCCACAAAAAACAGCTCACTTACAGGAAGGGGCCACAGCTTCAGCGGAATCTCCTGCGCAAAAAGGGTGTGCGTCCTGTCAGGCTTCCTGAAATCAGAAGCCATCTTTGCCAGCAGCTTGTTCTCAGAGATACCGATATTGACGGTAAATCCCAGTTCTTCCCGGATTCTTTCACGGATACGGTCAGCCGCCTGTTCCGGGGATCCGAAAAGTTTTTGCGTGCCGCTCATATCCACGTATGCCTCGTCAATAGAATACTGCTCCACATCCGGGGAATATTCCCTCAAAAGAGTCAGCAGGGCATGGGAACTCCTGTCATAGAGGCTGTAATCGGGAGGTACAATGGTAAGGGGGCCGTACTTCTGCCTGGCCTCCCAGATCGAGTCACCGGTACGGATTCCATATGCTTTTGCCGGCATGGATTTCGCCAGAATGATTCCATGCCTCTGGTTTACATCCCCTCCCACCGCGGAAGGAATATCCCGCAAATCCAGAACTTCTCCCCTGTATTTCCTTCTGTATACCGCCTCCCAGGACAGATAGGCGCTGTTGACATCCACATGAAAAATGACCTTCTCCATTTTCATCACCTCATTACATTCTATTCATGTAAGAATTATATCAGAACATATGTTCTGTTTTAAATAGGTGATTCATGGAAAAAGGACCCGCTACTGCAGGTCCAGTGTCTGTTGCTCATATTCTGTACTATTATAAAGCATGACCGGTGTCTGCCCAAGCAGGTCTTCCGCCTTCTGTCTGCTGAAGATCCAGTCCTTAACCTGCCGTTCCTCCAGGATCAGGGGCATCCTGTCATGAATCCGGCGCATGGAGTCATTGGCCTGCGTGGTCAGGATCACAAACCGTTCTTCCTCTCCATACCGGTTATAAATGCCGGCAAAAAATAAAATTCTGCCGTCAGGTCTTGTAAATGTGTACTTTTCTTTCTTTTTATCCCACTCATAGAAATTTTTGGCCGGAATCACGCATCTCCGAAGAAGAAGGCTGTCACGAAATGTTCTCTTTTCCAGTGCTGTCTCCTGCCTTGCGTTAAAGATCACCCGGCTTTTTTCAAATCCGGGAAATCCCCACATAAGCTCCTCCCCGCACAGCTCTCCCTCTCTTCCCGTGACCACAGGTGCACTCTGGGAGGGAAATACATCCCGGCTCTTTTCTTCCAGCAGTTTTTTATCAATCTGGCGTACCAATTTTTCCATTTCCCTGATGGTATCATCATCAATATAATATCTGCCGCACATAAGCCCTCCTTTTTTCTTTCCTATCTGTAAGGATGCGCATCTGTATTTCTCTTTATTCTCCGTGTGAAAAGGAGATGCGAAAAATCGCATCTCCCCTGTTCTCACGCCTCTGTAAAGGTATACCTCTCTTTTACGCCGTTGGTCACAACTTCGTACACAACGGAACCGTCCTCACGCTCTGTCTTCTCACAGGTGGAAACTTTGCTGGTCAAACCCTTCATGTAAGTGTCCAGATCATCGGTATCCACTTCTTTGATCTGGGAATCCGGATGTCCGTCACACAGATTATAAATCTCATGAATCAGTTCATAATGTTTCATACACAATTACCTCCTTGTATTCATGGTTTCTATACATAACTGCTCTTATACACGGTCAGCGCAGCCAATGCGCAGATCTGACGGGACAGTTACTTTATACTTCTATTATAAACGAATTTCCTGATTTTTACAAAGCTTCTTTTTGATTTTTCAGTTTTTTCTTCTATTCTTCGGAATGTTCTCTCTTCCACTGCAGAACAGACTCCAAACGCGCTCTGACAATTTTTTCCTCCCCCTGTTCTGTGGGGTGGTAATAGCGTCTGTCCTTTAGAGAATCCGGCATACACTGCATGGTGCTCAGTTTCTCCTGTGTATCATGGGCATAGACATATCCCTGTCCGTAGTCCAGCTCCTTCATAAGCTTTGTGGGCGCGTTGCGCAGCTGGAGGGGAACCGGTTCTGCTCTTTTATTCTTCACATCCTCCTTGCAGTGCTCGCAGGCAGCATACAGGGCATTGGATTTCGGCGCCATGGCAAGATATGTAACTGCATGTGTCAGATGCACATCGCACTCCGGCATTCCCAGAAAATGACAGGCCTGGTATACTGCCACTGCCACCTGCAGGGCATTGCTGTCCGCCATCCCCACATCCTCACTGGCAAAGCGTATCAGCCTCCTGGCAATATAGAGAGGATTTTCCCCGCCCTCCAGCATCCGGCACATCCAATAGATAGCCGCGTCCGGGTCACTGTTCCGCATGGATTTGTGCAGGGCGGATATCAGGTTATAATGCTCCTCCCCGGTCTTGTCATACAGCAGGGATTTCCTGCTGATGCACTGCTCCATCCCTTCCCGGGTCACGGTAATGCCCTCTGCCGTGATCTCTCCGTTTAAGACCGCCATCTCCAAGGTGTTGAGGGCAGTTCTGGCATCTCCGTTTGCAAAAGCAGCTATGGCCGTAAGCTGTTCCTCTGTGATACGGACATTCTGCCCGCCAAACCCTGCCGGGTTTACCAGGGCATGTTCCAAAAGCTTCACCAGATCCTTTTCCTCCAGTGCCTTCAGCACAAATACCTTACACCGTGACAAAAGAGCCGCGTTGATCTCAAAGGAAGGATTCTCCGTGGTGGCCCCGATGAGCGTAATGCTGCCCTTCTCAACATACGGGAGAAAAGCATCCTGCTGGGCTTTGTTAAAGCGGTGGATCTCGTCCACAAAAAGAACCGTGCGGATTCCCATTCTCCGGCTGGTCTCCGCATGGCTCATCACATCTTTGATCTCTTTGATGCCGCTGGTCACCGCGCTGAAATTAATAAAATCAGCTTTTGTTCTTCCCGCAATGATACTCGCCAGCGTAGTTTTCCCCACTCCGGGCGGCCCCCAGAAGATCATGGAAGAGATCTGGTCCCGCTCTATGAGCTGACGCAGCATCTTCCCTCTTCCGAGCAGATGCTCCTGCCCCACAAAATCCTCCAGACGCTCCGGCCTCAGGCGGCTTGCAAGGGGAGCCGTCTGCCCTCTGTCGTCAAATAATGTCATCTGTTCCATATCACCTGTACCTCCGTAAACGAACCGTCTTAACTCATCATTACTATCTTACCAAACATTCGTTCGTACAGCAATATGATAATGACAAAAATCACGACAAACGCATGTTTGATTTTAAAGTTAAGGGGAGGGTGTGACCGGCATGGGTCACACCCTCCCCTGTTTGAGACCATCTAATTTCCGACATCCCCTCATTTTAATTGGAGATTTATTACAACACCTCTACTTTACAGGAATGTTTTTTCGTCTTCCTATCATAACTGATTCCTACAGCCAGAATCCGTCCCGCATATTTGACCTTTTCTCCTGCTTTCCCCTTAAATTTAAGCGCGTATTGTTTTTCTTTAATCTGATTGATTGCTTCCTCCGGTGTATGATCGACTTTTAATTCCAGAATGATACCATCAGCACTCCTGCCTGTTTCCGGATAAAATATAAAATCCACATAACCTTTTCCTGCTTTATCCTCCCGCTCTATACGGTAAAAATCCCTGGCTGACAGATAGACAAGATTTACCACTGCAGTAAGTTCTATCTCATGATTGTAATTGAAAAGAGGTGTTTCTGTATCATGTGCCTGTTCCAGAATCTCCGTCATGGTCTCTGTATCTCCATCCAGTGTTGCCCGAAGCATACGGTCTGATTCCTTTGCCAGACGGTACACATAACCGAGAGATGATTCCTTCTGCAGCATATCTATGAATTTTTCCATTAATTCCTTATTCGGTATACAGACTTTTCCATTCTTATAACTCAAAAAGCCATAAACCACCATAGCGGAAAAGATTTCATCCCTTGTCTGTAAATTCATAGAAGTTGCAGCGTATTCCTTGATTTTTGCCGGCACAGCCACACCGGATACCATAAGCGCCAAGTCATCCCTTACATCATCCACATTATTTTCAATATAATAATAGATTTCATCATAGGGACCTGAACTGGTCCAATAATTTCCCAGATTATTATTTTTCAATGAAGTTACTACGGAACGTGGATTGTATAATCTCCTGCCGGATTTTGAATAATATCCGTCATACCAATGTTTCAGTTTTTCTCTTGTCAGATTCTTCGGCTCCCGGGCATACGCACAATACCTCTGAAATAAACAGTCCACCTCCCCCTCTGTAAATCCAAAATACTGCGAATATTGTTCTTCTGCAGCCATTGTATACTCTAAAAACATATTCAATTCCGAGCCGCTGGAATACTTTGCAATAGGAAGAATACCCGTCATATAGGCCAGCAGCACATAGGGTCTGTCCTTCAATAAGCTTCTTAAAAACTGAAGATATGCCCGTTTCTCCTTTTCAGTCACAAAATCCTGATGAAAAATAAAATCCCATTCATCCAATACAAAGATAAAACGTGTCCCGGGGTTCTCGGTGTTAATATCCATCAGAATATCCACCACATCTTTTTCATTATATAATTCCACATCCGGATATTCCCTTTTTAAATCGTGCGTCAATCGTTCTTGAATCCGCTCAATATATTGTTTATAGGAAACACACTCTCCCCCAATGTCGTTAAAAGAAATATGGATGACCGAAAACTTGTTCCTATATTTGTCATATTCCGGGCTTCTGGCAATATCAAGATTCCAAAAGACATCATTGGCATCACATCCCCTGGAGAAAAAAGCGGCAATCATATTCGCCATAACTGTCTTTCCAAATCTTCGGGGTCTTGTAATGCAAATGTGATTGTTTCCGCTGTTTATTAGTGGAAATAACTCTTCTAGCATTTGCGATTTATCCACAAAATAAGGATTTTGAGTTTCACTTTTATATAAAACATATGCGGTCTTACTATTTAAATAAATGCCCATTGTTCATCGTTTCCTTCCTACCCTACGGGTAAAAATTCATAATTACTCAATTATTTGTATTATAGCCTAAAAAATCAACCGATACAACAAAATTAAAATTCATAGACAATAGTCTTTCTTTTTTATTCACCGTTTATTTACATCAGGCTGCGCACTGCACCGTAGACCGGGCAATATCTATATTCCATTATTTTCAATCGTTGTTTTTTCAGAACGATGTGAATTAAAAAAAGTAACCGTTGACAGTCCTGATATCCATGTAATAAAAAGTGCGGCGGGATTCTTGTAATGCGCACAGCAAAGAGAGTAGCCAAAGCCGGCAGCCATTTTTATGGGTGCTCGAATTACCCCAAATACCTGCTCCGCTTTCATATACTGCATTCACCCCGTTTTCTTTCAGAAAATGATACATATCCAGATTAACATCTCTCAGGCTGTCCTGTTCTCCGCATGCTATGTACACTTCAGGAAATTCCACATTCTCTTCTTTTATTCGCCTGACAAGATATTTTGGGTTATTCTCACTTTCAGCCACTTGATCAAGATTCCCCCAGATGCTCTCTGCGTAATCCCTTCTTTCAAGCACATTTACGGTATCGTTTGTCCTATGGGGCAGCTCCTCTATCAGAAAAGCTCCGGAAAGAGACACAATATATCCGAATGTCAACACATGACACATCTCATGCTCTTAATATTTTATCCATTGCCTTTCCTTTTGCAAGTTCATCGATCAGTTTATCAAGGTATCTGATTTCCTGCATAAGGGGTTCTTCAATCTCCTCCACTCTGATACCGCATACGGTTCCTTTGATCCATTTTCTGTTTGGATTCATTTTCGGCGCATTTTCAAAAAAGGCGGCATAAGTTATGGGATTCTCAGCCATCGCATCAATTTCATCCTGACTGTATCCTGTAAGCCAGCGGATGATTCCATCCACTTCGTCTTTCTGCCGTCCTTTTTTCAGTGCTTTATTGACCAGAAGCGGATAAATCTTTGAAAAACTCATCTGATATACTTTATCGTTATTCATTGGCGTGTCCTCCGCATTTATGATTTCCTGATTTCAGGATTTTCTCTATTTATGACTTCGCAGCTCCGCCTCTGCTTTCCGGTCTACGGCATCGGTCACAGCGAGGAGGTTGTGGGAAAAGCCCTGAAGGGAAAACGTCTCCGGACTTCGCCCTCTATCCTCTGGAAGAGACCGTGAGTGCTCTCTTCCACGGATGTGAGAAATAAAAACCGTTTCTGGAAACCTGAAAACAGAAAGCTCATTCTTGATATGATGGAGAAATGGACACCCCTTACGGAAAAATACGGCTGCTCCCCGGCAAACCTGGTCATTCGTTATACCGCTTCTGCCATAAAGAACCTGAACATCCTGTGCGGTGCCCGGAAACCGGAACAGATGTTACGTCAAATACTACCCCTTCTATCTATCTATCCTTTATGCCGTCTCCTCCGCAAAATTCCCTGTATACAACTGATAATACTTCCCTTTCTCCTCCATGAGCTGGTCATGGGTTCCTCTCTCGATGATCCTTCCCTGTTCCAGGACCATAATACAGTCAGAATTCCGCACTGTTGACAGCCTGTGGGCGATGACAAAGGTAGTTCTGCCTTTCATCAGACGGTCCATACCCTGCTGCACCAGTGTCTCCGTCCTGGTATCAATGGAGGAAGTGGCCTCATCCAGTATAAGCACAGGCGGGTCAGCCACAGCAGCTCGCGCGATTGCCAGAAGCTGCCTCTGGCCCTGGCTTAAATTGGAGCCGTCCCCGGTGAGCATGGTGTCATATCCATCAGGCAGACGGCGGATGAAACCATCTGCGTTTGCCAGTTTTGCCGCTGCCCTGCACTCCTCATCCGTAGCCTTCAGGCGGCCATAGCGGATGTTTTCCATTACGGTTCCTGTGAACAGGTGGGTATCCTGAAGCACCATGCCGAGAGAACGCCGCAGATCGGATTTTCTGATCTTATTGATATTGATATTGTCATATCTTATTTTTCCATCCTGTATATCATAGAAACGGTTGATCAGGTTGGTGATCGTCGTCTTACCTGCACCGGTGCTTCCCACAAATGCGATCTTCTGTCCCGGTGTGGCAAAGAGTTTGATATTGTGCAGTACGATCTTATCGTCATTATATCCGAAATCCACATCATTGAAGGTGACATCCCCCTCAAGCCGCTGATAGGTCACGGTCCCCTCCGCCTTGTGCGGATGCCTCCATGCCCATATACCGGTCCGCTTTTCGCTCTCTGTAAGGCTGCCGTCCGGCTGTTCTTCTGCATTGACCAGCTCCACATAACCGTTATCCACCTCCGGCTCTGCGTCCAGAAGCCTGAAGACACGGTCCGCGCCTGCCATGGCCATAACGATGCTGTTCATCTGCTGGCTAATCTGCGTGACAGGCTGTGTAAAGTTCTTATTCAATGTCAGGAAGGACACCAGGGTTCCGAGCGTCAGCCCGGTAAATCCCTTCAGGGCCAGGACCGCGCCCAGTACGGCACAGAGCACATAGCTGATGTTGCCCAGGTTGCTGTTCACCGGCATCATGATATTGGCAAATGTGTTGGCCTTATCTGCACTGTCACGAAGCTCCTCGTTCAGCTTTCTGAAGTCCTTTACACTCTTCTCCTCATGGCAGAACACTTTTACTACCTTCTGGCCCTCCATCATTTCCTCAATATAACCATTTACCCGGCCCAGGTTCCTCTGCTGCTCACCGAAATATTTGCCGGATTTGCCGCTTAACTTTTTCGTGGTAACCATCATGATCCCGACCATCACCAGTGTCAAGAGGGTCATGGGGATATCCAACACGATCATGCTGGTAAATGTGATCACGATCGTCACCGCTGAGTTGACCACCTGGGGAATACTCTGGCTGATCAGCTGGCGGAGGGTATCCACGTCATTGGTATAGACAGACATAATATCCCCGTGGGCATGGGTATCAAAAAACTTGATGGGCAGAGACTCCATATGTGTAAACAGATCCACACGCAGGTGTCTCAAAGTACCCTGGCTGATGTATACCATGATCCGGTTGTAGGCAAATGCACACAGCACCCCCACCGCGTAGATCCCGATCAGCGTAAGAAGCGCCTTTTTCAGCGGCCCGAAATCAGGATTCGATGCTTTGGTCATGGGAATGATATATTCATCGATCAATTTCTGCATAAACAGGGTTCCGCTCAGGGTAGCCAGCGCTGTAGCTACAATACAGACCACTACCACAGCGAAAAGCCATTTATAATTTTTCATCATATATCCCAGAGTCCGCTTCAGGATCTTTCCCGCATTGTCCACCTTGGGTCTGGGACCGCGGACGTTCATGCCCGGGCCTTTTACTGCCTTTACATTTTCTGCCATTATGCTGCACCTCCTGTCTTCTTTCCGGCCTGGTCAAAGTCTCCGCCGCCTTTGATCTGTGTCTCATAAATCTCCTTATAAATCTTGTTATTGGCCAGCAGATTCTCGTGTGTATCGAATCCGTTTACCCTTCCGTCATCCAGGACCAGGATTCTGTCCGCGTCCTGCACACTGGAAATCCTCTGGGCAATGATCAGCTTGGTGGTTCCCGGAATCGCCTTGGCAAAAGCATCTCTGATCTTCGCGTCTGTGGCAGTGTCCACGGCGCTGGTGGAATCATCCAGGATCAGTACCTTTGGTTTTTTCAGCAGCGCCCTGGCAATACAGAGCCTCTGTTTCTGGCCGCCGGACACGTTGGTCCCTCCCTGTTCGATGTAGGTCTCGTATTTGTCAGGGAACTGCTCAATAAATTCATCTGCACAGGCCTGGCGGCATGCTTCCACGCATTCCTCCTCAGTGGCCTGTTCATTTCCCCATCTCAGGTTATCCAGTATGGTGCCTGAGAAGAGGACATTCTTCTGAAGCACCACAGCCACCTGATTTCTCAGCTCCTCCATGTCATAGCTCCTCACATCCTTGCCGCCTACGGATACAGCCCCTCCCGTCACGTCGTAGAGACGGCTTATGAGATTCACAAGACTTGATTTTCCGCATCCGGTTCCGCCGATGATTCCCACGGTCTCCCCTGCTTTGATATGCAGGTCAATGTCTGTCAGTGTCTCTTTGCCGCTGCCGTGTTTGTAGGAAAAATTCACATGGTCAAAATCAATTCTGCCGTCCGGTATCACATGATCAGGATTCTCCGGATTGACCAGATCCGCCTGATCATTCAGGACTTCGGCGATACGTCTGCCGCTTGCCGCACTCATAGTCACCATGACGAATATCATGGAGAGCATCATAAGGGACATGAGGATTCCCATAATATAACTGAACATGGAAGTCAGCTCACCTGTTGTCAGATCCCCCACAACAATGAATTTTGCTCCGAACCAGGAAAGCGCAATGATACAGAAATAGATGACAAACATCATCACCGGGCCATTCAGAGAAAGGAATTTCTCAGCTTTTACAAAGAGACGGTACAGATTGTCTGCAGCTTTTGTAAATTTTTCATTCTCATATTCTTCCCGCACATAGGCTTTCACCACGCGGATCGCAGAGACATTTTCCTGTACACTGGCATTTAACGCATCGTATTTTTTAAATACCACATCAAATATCTTTGTCGTCCTGCTCATGACAAAGATAAGGACTGCAGCCAGAATCACAATAGCCACCACAAAGATCAGGCTCAGCCTTACGTTAATAAAAAAACACATGAACATACTGCAGATCAGGGTAAAGGGAGCGCGCACCGCGATTCTCAGGATCATCTGGTACGCGTTCTGCACATTGGTCACGTCTGTTGTCATACGGGTGACCAGACCTGCTGTACTGTATTTGTCAATATTGGAAAAAGAAAAGGTCTGTATATTGTCATACATGGCTTCTCTCAGATTACAGGCCAGACCTGAGGAAGCGCTTGCCGCATAGCGGCCTGCCAGAACTCCGAAGAGCAGACTGAGCATGGCAAACACCAGCATGAGTGCACCGTACTGATACACCTTGGCAATGCTGCCGGCCTCAATCCCCTTATCAATGATTGCCGCTGTGATAAATGGTATCAGAACCTCCATCACCACTTCCAGGGCGGCATAAAGCGGTGTCAGCAGGGAAGCCTTTTTATACTGCTTCACCTGCGCAAGTAATGTCTTGATCATGTTGTAAGCCTCCTTATTGCTTTAAATTACTCAGCATTCGTCCCAGCAGTTCCGTCAAAAGCTGTTTTTCTCCCTCTGTAAAACCACGGTACATGCATTCCTCCAGATCACGGAACCCCTGTTCTATCTCGTCTTTCAGTTCATCAGCCTTCTCTGTAAGACGGATATGTTTCAGTCTCTCATCCGCAGGGTCCGGCACAAAACCTATGTACCCGGCATTCTTCAGCTTTTTCAGGAGAGATGACACGCTGGCTTTTGACAGCCCCAGGGAAATATGAAGATCCCTGGCGCAGATATCCTGGTCCGCATGGTCTGTCAGGTAGCACAGCACATTGCACTGAGCCGCAGACATCCCGTGCCTGACCATCATGGAATTACCTATGGACTCCATAGTCAGATTCAGCTTTTTCAGCAGACGCATCACATTTTCGTCCCTTACCTTCTGCATATTTTGTCTCCTTATCTGAAACAAGTTCGCTTGCTGACTGTTTCCTTACAAACTAGTTTTACACCATTTTTCCTTGTATGTGAATTAGAAAAATGTTATCATTAATAAAGTATATTAATTAATATATCTGGATTCTTTTTATTATAAGAAGCACAGCCCGCCGGACCGGTACACGCAGACACATCTGTCCGGTCCGTAACACGGGAAATGTCTGCAGAGAAAGGAATTTTTATGAATACCGTACAATTAGAATGCTATATGGCAGTGGCGGAGAACCTGAACTTTGCCAGAGCCGCCGAACAGCTTCATATAACACAGCCCGCCGTAACCCATCAGATCAATTCCCTGGAAACCGAACTGGATGTCAAACTGTTCAAGCGGACCACCAGGACAGTGGAGCTCACGTCCCCGGGATGGGTTTTTCTCGGATACGCCAGGGATATCCTGGCAAAGACAGCCCAGGCCAAAAACAGACTTGCCGGACATTTTGAAGATCAGATACAGCCTTTTATCATAGGATGCCACAGCTCTTTTGAACTGACTATGCTCCCGGAGGCACTGCGGCGGCTGACCAAGGCATATCCCCAGGTGCATCCTGACATAAAGATGGTCCCCTCTCAGGCCCTGCGAAACCTTCTGCAGGAGGAAACCCTGGATGTAATGCTGGGCTTTGGAGAGGATAAAGAAAAGAAAAAAACAGGCACTTATGTGGAACTGATCAAAGCGCCTGTGGTGTGCGTGACAGCAGATGACCACGCCCTGGCAAAAAAAGACACGGTCACCCTGGATGAACTGCACGAAGGCCGCCTGGCCCTCTGCGATCCCCACAAATCCTCCCCCGTGATCACGGAAATGCAGGGACGTCTTATCAGCACACGGCCTCCCTCCCAGATGTTTTTCTGTGAAAATATAGAGTGTGCCCTGGCTTTTGTAAAGGCCGGCCTGGGCTTTACCATTCTGCCGGACATGCCTCTCATGAGAAGCGGGGAACTCTGTTATATTCCCGTAAAAAATGCAGCACCGGCCTCCTTTGGACTTTATTACAAAACCCTCCAGAATAATCCGGTGCTGCGCAGTTTTATACGCATTATGAAAGAATGCTCACAGGTACAGAAGCTCTAACCCAGATCTCCTGCCGCCTCTGGCGCCTCCAAGGGAGGGCAGCTTTAACAGGTCTTCCACCGTAACACTCATTTTATCTCACTCCTCTTTGCCTCAAGACACTTCTGCATATCGTCGGGAAAGGCAGCCTGTATCCGTATCTCCTCTTCGGTAAAGGGATGGATGAGTGTCACCCGGAAGGCATGCAGGGCAGCCCGACTCATGTGCTCCGTATTTCCTCCGTACAGACGGTCCCCCAAAAGGGGATGCCCCATCCAGGCCATATGCACCCGGATCTGGTGCGTGCGCCCCGTTGCAAGAAAAAGATGTACCAGTGCACAGTCCCTCATTTTTTCCACAACGCAGTATCTGGTCACCGCGGTCTTTCCCTGAGGGGAAACACACATGCGCATCAGTTCTCCCTCCGCTTTGTCTATCTTCTCCGTAATGATCCCCTCATCCATTTTGGGAACGCCCTCCACAAGGGCCAGATACTCTTTTTCAAATGCCCCCTGCTGTTTCTGCTTTGCCAGTCTCCCCGCTGCCGCCTGGTTTAAGGCAAACACCACAATGCCTGAGGTGTCCTTGTCAAGCCGCCCCACGCTTCTGACTCTGGCCTGCACTCCTTTTTCCCGGAAATAAAAGGCCAGCATATTGGAAAGGGAATCCGCATAATGCCCGTGGGAGGGGTGCACCACAAGACCTGCCGGTTTGTTCACACAGAGCAGATCCTCATCCTCATACAAAATATCCGGTATTCCCTTTCCCGGCACCAGTTGGGAGGAGCCTGTGTGCGCCTCCTCCAGCTTTACTTCCACTTTATCCCCGGCTTTCAGTTCATGGGTAACTCTCGCCCTGTTACTGTTTACCCGGATTCCGTCCTTCCTGAACTTTGCCTGTTTTACCTGCCGCTTTGTAAGTTCCATATTCTAAAGCAGAAAATCTGACAGACTGCAGTCCCTCTCTGCCGTTTTACTCCATATCTTTTCCATTTGCTCATCCCTGTGTATGCCCATGCTTTCCTCTATCTGTCTTTTTTTATTCTAGCAGAGTCCGGCAAATGCGTAAAGAAAATAAAAGAAAACCTCTTTCAGAACCCCTCCTCCCGTGATAGAATGGGTTTATAGCAATGGAGAGACGGACAGCGACAGCCGTCCGGACAAAAGGGGACTTTATTATGCAGATTAGCAGCCTCTTCTGTTTCAGGGGCATAGAGAGCATATCCGCCCTTTCCGCTCCGTTTTGCTTTGTAGAGAGCCGTAGTCATCCCTCATTTCCGCCCGGCATCCGCAGTTCTCTGTCGCAAAAGAGGGCATTCACTGCTGCCCTGTATTCATTCAGATGCTGGGCCTTTTTTATTTTCTTTGCGTATTTCGCGCTGTCGGGAAACATATGTATCATGTAGAACCAGAGTTCTTTCATCTTAAACAGCACATTTCTGTCTCCTGACATGACTTTCTCATATTCAGTACAGAGGATGTCGTGAAAATCCCGAAATTTCTCTTTATCCGGCAGTGTGCCCTTCGTAATATGTCCCGCAAGATCCGGGTCTGTGAGCATTCCCCTGCCAAGCATCACTGTCTCCACCTGGGAGAACCGTGCTGTAAATGCCTCATAGTCTTTCTTCGTAAAAATATCCCCGTTATAGCAGATCCTGTTCCTGCTCAGGGACAGGGCATCTGCAAAAACATCCAGATTCAGTTTGTTTTTATAATAATCTTTCTGCAGTCTCGGGTGAATAATCAGCTCCTCCATGGGATATTTATTGTAAATCTCTATCAGCTCGTAAAACTCTTCTGCATCCTCCATACCGATTCTCGTCTTAACGGAAAGCTTCAGATCCAGCGTGCCGAAAATCTCATCAAGAAATTTTTCCAGCAGCTTCTGCTCTCCCAGGAATCCCGCGCCTCTCATTTTCGTCACAACGGTCCGGGAAGGACATCCCAGATTCAGATTGACCTCCTCGTATCCCATACTCTGCAGTTCCAGAGCTGTCTTTACAAAATCCTCTGCGTTGTTTGAAAGAATCTGGGGCACTGTGTACATTCCCCGATTATGCTCCGGCAGGACATCCTTTAACTCCCTGGAATTAAAACAGCGGTTCTGGTTCGGCATGATAAACGGGGTAAAATATTTATCTATGTTATTATAACATGAATACAGGGCATTGCGGTAGATATATCCTGTAATTCCTTCCATTGGCGCAAGATAAAATCTCATAGTATTTTCTGTCTTCCTCCCGGTCTTGTTCAAGTCTTATGTTCCTCCAGCCATCTCTCCAGCACTTCCAGATTCATGTCAGAGTGTTCCACCTCCCTGGCATAGCGGTACGCAGTCTCCACCACGTCCTGAAATTCCAGCTTTTTCCCCTTTTTCAGCCATACCAGCATAACAAATTCCTGAATCCATTCCGTGGAAAATACAGCCAGAGCCATCTTGGAATAGACAGCATCGTCGTACACCGCACCGCAGAAATAGGTATATACAAAGAACACCATAAGCTGTTCTCCCATCCGTTCCCACTCCCCGCGTACGCTGCTCTCATACCCATAGCTGCGTTCAAATTCCCCGCACAGTTCCAGGTAATGCTCCTCCCCGTTTTCATAGAGATTCTTCCAGGCATCTGAAAGCAGGGTGCCCCACTCGCTCCTAAGCCGCTCCAATTTCCGGAACACGGAAAATTCCTGCTTTCTTCCGGCGTACCTCCCTTCCTTTTCTATCTCTGCACAGGTGGGATGCAATACAGACAAAATCGTCATAATAGCCGGGTTTTATATATCTCATATTGCGTCTCCTTATTGATTTCTTTCGTAAACCGGACAGAACTCACACCCGGTCAGGACTATGACACTCCTGGGGCCGGCAAGTATACTGTCACTGTCCAGGCGGACAGGCTGTTTTTTCCACTCCGAACCGGTCTCTCCGGTATTCACGGATACATGCCACAGCAGGGGCCGCGGAAGCTCAGGCAGTCTGACTGATCACTGCCGTAACCTTTGCCTCCTGCTCGAAATTCTCCACCCAGGGATTTTCCCCGTGGAAGCTGATCTCCGGAAGGCCGAAGCGGTTGCTGGAGGCATCAGTCCTGCCTGAGCACTGACAGCAGCTTCCTTACCTGTCCCAGGCGCTCCTCAAACTGTACATAGAAGTCCCTTCCGCTTTCAAACGGCTGTGTATAAAAAAGATTCAGGACATACATGTTCAGATCTTTCGTGAGCTGCTCTTCCTCTTTTTCTTCCAGAAGATTCCGGATGTCTTTCAGAAGAAAATGCCATTTGGCAGCAAAATCTTCATAGTTTTTCAAATCCGGCACATCCAGCCATTTGCTCACTTTTATTTTAGTCTTATTTTTCTTCGGGCATTCCTGATTCTGCAGGTAATAGGAAAAACCTTTTTCCTCATAATATCTCCCCAGGGGAAATAGCCGGCAGAGCCCCGGGCGGAAGGCATGGACCTTACATCTTCCATTTTCATCTAGGAAGGTACACTTTTCTTTTGCCCCTGTCATCCGCAGATTCGGCAAAATACTGCCCTCTGCCACATGCAGCTCTATGTGGCTGTTCATCAGGTCTTCAAAAGTGAGGCCCAGGTTTGTCTCCAGCCTGCAGGCATCAAGGGGGTCCAGTTTAATGGAGTCCCCCATGCCCCGGCAGCACTCGGAACATCCCTGACAGCCTCCGCAGTCAGCCTTCACCATATCTCCCGCTTTATATAATTTCTTTAAGTCCTCTGCAAGAACTTCTCTCTCCATGTATAAAACCTCTCTGTCTTATGTATTTCTGTTTATGGACTTTACAGAATGTGTTTGAAAATTTCTTTGGCCGGCTGTACGTCACACTCTGTGGGAGATTTTCCCCCATAAGCCAAAAGTCGGGAAATCCCTCTTGCCACGCGTCCCTCTGGGTCATCAAAATGACCGCCCGGATTACTCTCACAGATAACCGGACAAAATTTTTCCCAGTGGACAGCCAGACGTTCTGTGCACACTTTTACAGAAGCCATTCTCACATTGCGGACTTTATGCTCCCTGCTGCCAAGAGATATATAGATCAATGGATTTTCGGCTTTCATGCTGTGGGACATGGCATAATCTGCCCAGCCGTCAAACCAGAGGGAACCGGACATGGTGCCGATTCTGTTGAACTTGTCCGAATGGTACATGGCATACACGGCGAATAATCCGGCCATGGAATATCCCACGATTCCTCTGTCCTTCACTTCAAATGAAAGATTCTGTTCCGCCCGGGGAAGAAGCTCCTGCTCCAAATACCGCAGATATTCCCCGGCTCCACCTGTAAAATCCGTGCTCTTTGCAAAAGCCTTCTCTGCCTTCCAGGGAGAAAAATCACCGTTCCAGTCTCTTCCCGAAACGCCCGCAAGGACACACGGCCTCATGATCTGCTGCCATATCTTCTCCCCTTCCTCCCGGGAAAAAATGTGGCACCAGATAACAGGAACCGGTTCTTTTATCTCCTCTCCCCAAAGGTAGATTTCACATTTCTCTTCTTTAAAACTTTTCATGGCAGCAATAAGACCTTTCTGTGTGCAGTCAGTATTTTTACTGATGTTGCCGCTGATTTATACAAGTTCAGCACGGTAAATGTACAGATACGGCTGAACGGTTAGCAATTTATTTTCTTCTTTTTTATTATAAGGGACGGGGTAGAAAACCGCAATGTTTTTATTCTCAGGGACTGGAAAATGGGGACTGGAAAATAGCCGTAGGCGGGGGCTGCATGATAGCATGACATGGGAGGGGCAGCGGCGAGGGATGACTCTGATCTTCCTTGCTCTATAGACAAATTGAAAGAAATCTAAATCTCTTATTATCGTAGATAGTCTTAAGCGCCTGGCAGCAAGTTCTCCCCACCTTACGGCTAATTTGAAAAAAATCTCTGGTTTTCGTAGGTGATTTTAGGGCATCTGACAATACTTTCTTCTTGTTTTACAGATAATTCGAAGGATGTCTTTAGCTTTCGTAGGTAATCTTAGGGCGCCCGACAATGGTTTCTTCTTGTTTTGCAGATAATTCATTAAAAAGCTTTAGTTTTTATAGGTAATCTTAGGACTCCTGGCAATGGTTTCCGCCTGTTTTACAGATAATTCGAAGGATGTCTTTAGCTTTCGTAGGTAATCTTAGGGCGCCCGACAATGATTTCTTCTTGTTTTGCAGATAATTCATTAAAAAGCTTTAGTTTTTATAGGTAATCTTAGGACTCCTGGCAATGGTATCTGTCTGTTTTACAAATAATTTGAAGGATGTCTTTAGCTTTCGTAGGTAATCTTCAAGAGCCAGACCGTGTCTTCTGCTTGTTTTACAGATAATTTGAAAGACAGCCATATAATCTATAGGTAAATCCGGAAATTCGGCAGGTGTCCTTACTTTCCAGGTAATTCAGAACTCCGATGTCTAACAGATGGTATGCGATGGGTAATATATAAATACAACAAGGGTATTTATAAAGTGAGACAGCAATGACCCGGTATAGCGTATGGAATCTATATATAGCTTGCAGGCCGCAGGAAATGTAGTATAATAGTGTCTGGCTGTCCGGATGATCTCCATGCCGGGCTGTATCATAAAACTGCACGGGAGGTCTTGTGAAAATGAATCTGATATTCCGGAAAAATTTTAAAAATGCAGTGGAACGTGTGCTGCATGTTCCCCATAACTATACAGGCGGTATTCTGGAAATGACCTTTGTGTTGGATTATGCGCTTTCCAAAGAATGTGCCGTATCCATGACAAAAGAGATTGCCGCTGTGCTCCGCTCCCACAGCCAGGTCTTCCAGAATGTCCGTCTCAACCTGCTGCACTGGAAGGAGGACGAGGTACTTGTAAACCAGGTGTTGCCAATTTCCATGCTGCAGCTTGGGAGAGGGCTGGAAAACTATGAATCCCTGCCCGGAAATAAATCCCTGGACACCCTTACAGATACCCTGAAACGGTTCCACGCCAGATCTAAGCTGGTAATCTGCCTGCTCGGTACAGAATCTGCCGCAGGCGCGGTGGTGCTGGATGAGGAGAGGACAAAAAAGAATCTGCAGCCATTTCTTGGGCGGAAGAGTATATTCTTATGTGTGCAGGAGGACGGGGAATGCGTTAGTCCGGAGATTGTGATTGGGGCTGAAATGCTTTCCAAAATATGAGGTAGAGTAGGCGAGTGATATTTTCACTCGCCCCTCATCAAACCGTGCATGAGGTTCTCCCTCACACGGCTTTCCGACATTCTTCTTTCTACAGCATTACGTCATGCATTTTTCATGGGCACGCCGCCCTGTATGTTATGGGATGGAGCGCACAGATATCCTCCGCCCTGTCCCAGATCACGGATTCTCTTTTTTACTTCTTTCCTGACATCCTCCTCATTTCCGAGGGCCAGTACGTTTACGCTGTCTATTCCACCGTGGAAGCAAAGACGGCTGCCGAATTCCCGTCCGATCAGAGCTGTATCCATCCCCGCAGACCCCATCTCACAATGACGCCCTTGCCTTTGGCTGCATCCTTCCCACTGCCGGGCGGATCAGGGACTTTCACCCTTTAGAACGTGCGCCCGCCGGGCGCACCTATAAAAGGTGCTGCAAACTGCGCAGCACCTCATCATAGAATATACCCTGCAATTGCAGGAAATACTGTCATTATATCACTACCCTCAGGTAATGGAAGCCTTATAAATCGCATCTATAGACTCTCTCAGCATATGATTGAACTCTTCCTCCGTCTGATTGACATTCAGCCCCTGGGTCAGTGCCCTGGAGAAGCTGGCGATCAGGCCGGGATTCCGGGCTAGTTTTTCATCTGCCTCATTCCTGCTGTAGCCCCCGGAGAGAGCCACCACACGAACCACATGAGCGTCTTCCATAATATCAGAATAAAAGCCATCCACATCCGGGATTGAAAGCTTGAACATGATCTGTATGCTGTCATCCAGTTTTGCCAGCTGCTCTTTCAGATATCCTTTCATGATCCTTTCAGACTCCGCTTTATCCGTACTGAAAATGTCAATCTCCGGTTCCAAAATGGGAACCAGTCCGGCTTCTGCGATCTGAATCCCCAGTTCAAACTGTTGTTCCACAACAGCACGGATGCCTGCCTCATTGGCTTCTTTAATGACGGAGCGCATCTTAGTTCCGAAGATATGACGCTCTTTTGCCCGTACAAGCAGTTCATCCAGTCCCGGAATGGGTTTCATGCACTGTACACCCTTCTCCACCGGTGCAAGTCCTTTGTCCACTTTCAGAATTGGAAGGATGTGTTTCTCTTCCCACAGATAATCTGCCGTCAGTTTTCCTTCCACTTCCCGCTCCATGGTCTTTTCAAAGAGAATGGCTGCCAGGATATGCTCCGAAGTAAATGCCGGGCTGGTCATGATCCTTGTACGCATAGAGTGGACCAGATCAAACATCTCTTCCTCCCCATGATAGCTGTCCTCAGCAATACCATAGAGTCTCAGCGCTTTCGGCGTACTGCCGCCGCTCTGATCAAGGGCTGCTATAAAACCTTTTCCCGAACGCATTCGATTCAACTGTTCCGTGTTCATGCTTCCTCCTTTCGCCGTTTGTCAGTATCCATGCTCTGTCCGCATACGGTAAAATCCGTCTCTCCTCATACGCAGGCAAACCGGCTGGCTGCGCGGTCTTTCGATTCTGACAGCAGCGCTGCTGCTGCCACTCTTGTCATGTTGTCTGCAATACCCGGATTATAGTGATTTTTACTAAATCCATAAGAAAAACATACCACTTTTTGTCCATTTTGTCAAATGTTATCCAATAATTGTTCGCCGGAAATTCCCGGTTCTGTCATGGAGTAGGGGTTTAAAATAACATTTAACTCCTCCTCCCCAAGGAGTTTATCCCTTAAGATCAGACTCCGCACGGAAGCTCCCGTTGAAATTGCCTCCTTTGCAAGAACGGCTGCCTTTTCATACCCCACGTGAGGACAGATGGCAGTGATGATGCCAACACTGTTCTCCACCATATTCCTGCAGTGCTCCCGGTTGGCAGTGATCCCTTTGATACAGTTGTCCACCAGGGTATGCACAGCAAAGGTCAGGGTCTCAATGGACTGGAAAAGATTGTAGAAAATGATCGGCTCAAAGGCATTCAGTTCAAGCTGTCCCGCCTCTGTTGCCATGGCAATGGTCATATCATTGCCGATGATATTAAAGGCAACCTGATTCACTACCTCCGGGATGACCGGATTGACTTTTCCCGGCATGATGGAGGAGCCGTTCTGTCTGGCCGGAAGATTGATTTCCCCAAGGCCGGCTCTCGGTCCGGATGATATGAGACGCAGATCATTGGACATTTTGGAGAGATTCACTGCACAGGTCTTCACAGCGCCGGATACAGAAGTATATCCATCCAGATTCTGTGTGGCGTCAATCAGGTCATAAGACTGCACCAGATCCAGGCCGGATACCAGAGCAATATTTTTCACTACTTTCTGGAGATACTGCACATCTGCGTTCAAACCGGTGCCGATGGCTGTCCCTCCCAGATTTAAGGAACTCATCTCCTCCTTTGCGTGCTCAAACCTGGTAATATCCCTGCGGATTGCCGTTGCATAGGCCCTGAATTCCTGGCCGAGACGGATGGGCACCGCGTCCTGAAGCTGTGTTCTGCCCATTTTGATCACATCGTCAAACTCCTCCGCTTTTTCCATAAGCGCCTGATACAGCCGCTCTAGCTGTTCCTTTGCCCGGTTCAGAAGCTTCAGGGCTGTGAGCCTTCCGCAGGAGGGAAAAACATCATTGGTGGACTGCCCGTAATTTACATGGTCATTGGGATTGACAATAGAATAATCTCCCTTTCTGCCGCCTAAAATCTCCACAGCCCTGTTAGCGATCACCTCGTTGGCGTTCATATTCAGGGATGTCCCTGCACCGCCCTGGATCGGGTCCACAATAAACTGGTCGTGAAGCCTTCCGGATATGATCTCGTCACAGGCCCGCACAATGGCGTCTGTTCTTTTTTTATCCAGCCGTCCCACCTCAAAATTCGTGATGGCTGCCGCCTTTTTTATCTGCGCCACGCTGTTGATCAGTTCCGGGTGCATATTCATGCCTGTTATGTAAAAATTCTCTGCGGCGCGGAGGGTCTGTACCCCGTAGTAGGCTTCCGCCGGTACTTCTTTTGTGCCGATAGAATCATGTTCCAGTCTTGTCTTTACCATTTTTTCTTTTGTATCCATATCTTTTCCTTACCTCTTTTTCTGCAGGCCATTCTTGCTTTCCTTCCGCCTTACATGTTTTTACGGCGTATTTCGTGACTGCCCGCCTCTTCTTTTTACTGTTAAAATACTGCCGTATAAAACGATTCTGTTTACCGCAGTCTTTTGCTATCTATATTATAAGTTGGCCTGCCATTAGAAGCTAATACATATATGTATATATTTATTATAAATAACTGTTTATATACAGGAAAATTCATGATAAGATAAAAAAGAAACGGCGGGTACTCACCCGGCTGAATGCTTACCAGAAATGCAGGTGGATTTTATGTTTGAAGGAAAAAAATATGTGTATGAAGTTTATAAAACAAGGAGCTTTTCAAAAGCTGCAGCAAATCTCTATATCTCCCAGCCATCCTTAAGCGCTACCATTAAAAAAATCGAGGCCCGTCTCGGAACCCCCATTTTTGACAGGAGCACCAGCCCTATCATGCTTACAGAATGCGGGGAAAAATACATACATTACGTGGAACATCTCATGGATATGGAAAATGAATTTGAAAATTATCTGAATGACTTTGAGGCCCTCAGGACCGGACATCTTTCTGTAGGGGGAAGCAATCTCTTTGCCTCCTACGTCCTGCCGCCCCTGCTCTCCGGCTTTATGGGAAAATATCCCTCCATAGAGGTGAAAATGACGGAGTCCACCACAGGCGATCTGGAAAAACAGCTCTTTTCCGGCAGTCTGGACCTGGTGATTGACAACTATCCTTTCTCAGATACCATTTATGACCGCTATTTTTTCTGCAAGGAACAGCTTCTTCTTGCAGTCCCCGCAGGACTGGCCCGCGAAAAAGGACCGGACACCTGCTGTCTGGACGCTGCCTCCATAAAAAACGGTTCTTATGAAGAGTGCTGTGTCTGCCCTGATATCCTGCAGCATTTTGCCCATGACCCTTTCCTGCTTCTCAGAGCAGGAAATGACACACGTGAGCGCTCTGACCTGCTTTTAAAAAGCGCAGGTCTTGCGCCCCATGTGCCTCTGAAGCTGGACCAGCAGGTCACGGCCTATCATCTTGCCTGTTACGGCATGGGGATCGCCTTTGTAACAGACACCCTGATCCGGCATGTGCCTGATGACTCCACGATTGTTTTTTATAAGCTGCCGCCGGACATCTCCCAGCGGAATATTTATTTCTACCACAAACGCTCCCGGTATGTGACAAGAGCCATGGAGGAGTTTTTAAAAATCGCAGGTTCCGGTATCCCCACGGGGCAATGACAAAGACAGGCTCACTCCTGATCTTTCCTGCGGTAATACTGCCTGCCGTACTTTCTGGCCTCATCCTCCACCCAGGCTATTTTTCTCAGCATATCATCCGAATTGCCTACAGGGCTCAAATCCCAGAATACATAGCCGCCGCCCGCTGCGAAGTTATCTATGGCAGTTCTCGCAGACTGCCGCACTACCTCCTCGGACGCTCCGGGCATTCCGGCCTTTCCCTGGGAATCCCAGCCGCCGTTTAATACAAGACGGTTTCCATATCTGGCCTTGATTCCCTTAAGATCATTCATGACCTGGGCCGGCTGCCAGATATTGACACCCATTTCCACAAATCAGGTATGATCTTTTCACAGCACCCGCACATATGGAGTTCAACCGGCAGCCCAAATTCCTTTGCCACATCAATAAGCCTCTGATAAAAAGGACGAAACCTGTTCCGGAAGGTTTCTGTGGAAATAAAAAGATTCGTGGCAGCAGCCATGTCATCATCAATGATCACCACATCCGGTTTATAGATGGGGATCAGATGCCGCATAGCCTCCTCGGTCAGCACAGTGACTGCATCAAACAGCTCATCCACCGCCTCCGGTTCCTCCAGAAGCGCGCATAAACCCTCCTCAAATCCCATCATGTTCATCAGAGGAATGAAAAAGTTACCCCCGCAGCCGTCTGTCCGGTAGCCCATGGCCTTATTGGGGTTATGCATGCGCAGAGCCTCTGCTGCCATCTGCTCCCAGTCAATTTTGGAGGTATCCGGGAAATTCACAAACTCCCTCCATTTTGTCACGTCTTCCAACAGCTTTCTGTCCGGTTTTGGCATCTTGCCCGCATCGTTAATTTCCCACTCCACGTTGAAAATATCAAACTTTCTCTCTTTATTTACATAGTCCAGCATAAAACCCGTAAATACCCAGTCGCAGGCGTCAAAATACAGGGGTACCCAGTCCGGTTCCTCTCCCCGGATAACCTTCAGATAATTTTCCTTCTCGTCTGCCTCGCCGCCTACTGAGCTGCTGAATTTCATCCAGTCCAGTACCATATTATCTGCCATAATCCATTCCTCCTTCTACAAAAACGTAATCCTTCAGATAACTGAACAGTTACATGCATCCGGCCATTTAAAATCGCTTTGCCATGGGCCGGATACTCACTGCCGCCACGCATTCATGCGGTCAGCGCAGTGAATGCGCACACCTGTCTGAACCGTTACATCAATACTGCAATAGCAGAAAAAATAATATTGATCACAATAGATGGAAGGATCACGCTGGTGATACACACCGGATATGATTCCTTCAAATCCGTTCCCGCAAATCCCATTACCCCGTAAAGTCCGCCCGAATGTGGGGATAAGGTGATGCCGCCTGCTGTATTCGCAACGGTTATCTGCCGCAGCAGCCCCGTATTTACTGACGAATTCGCCAGCCATCCTGCCCCAAAAGTTCCAAGGACCGTCTGCGCGGTCACAGCTCCGCCCCCGGTTATAAATCCCGTTACACTTCCCGCTATAAGGCACTGCATATACGGGTTTCCTCCTACATTCTGAACCGCTTCGGTGAATAGCTGATAACCGTGGGAACCTGTAATAACACCCAGAAAACCCGCAATAACAGCAGCGGCAAAGGTGGGATTTAATCCTCCGGCCATTCCTTTGAACAGAATATCCTTTTCACTGCCCCGAAGCGTCTTCAGGTTCAGAAGATAACATACAATACACGCGATTCCCATGGAGGCCAGTATACTGTTGGACGCTTCCAGTCTCCCGATTCCCATAAAAGAAAACCAGCCCGATGTCAGTCCTGTATACAAAAGAATCACCAGTACCATGGGAGCAAGCGCTGCTGCCAGACCCGGCAGATTTTCCCTGTCAGGCTTCACCATCTGCCTGTCAGACCCACACCCTGTTTGAGGAAATCAAGCCCTACGAAAAAATGGTTATCGAAAATTCCCTGATCCGTAACCGCAATATAGAAAAACTCTTTGAACAGGACAGGCGCATTTCCAAGGAAGACATGAAACATCTGTTGTCCGCTCCCTATCCTGAAGGCCTCTGCTGCCACTACTATAAAGAATTTTTCGGAACACTGCGCTCCATGGTGTTTGATGTGACAGATAAGACCATAGAGATGACATTCGGCTCACCGCAGGTAAATACATGGCAGACATTTTCCATTGGCATGCTGGATGCCGGGGAAATACCGGCACTGCTGCCTCAGGAAAAAGCAGGCCCGGAATTCTATAATATACTTTGACCGAACCATAAAAGGAGGGAGGAGACTGTGAACGACCATCAAATCATCGGACAGGCTATTGTATTCATTGAGAATCATTTGTATGAAACGATTACGGCACGTGACGCCGCAGAAGCGGTCTCCTACTCTTATTATCACTTCCACCGCTATTTCAGCGCTGTCATGGGGGAAACCATCGGAAGTTATATACGAAGCAGACGCCTGACGCAGGCTGCGTGGGACTTGACCCACAGCGATAAAAAGATTATTGACATCGGACTTTCTCTTTATTTTGAATCAGCAGAGAGCTTTACCCGGGCGTTTAAAGACAGGTATTCCATGACACCCTCCGAATACAGAAAACATGGAATTGATGTTCTGATCGGAAACCGCCAGTCAGCGCGGCTCCCTGATGAGACCATTGTCACCCATGCCGGATTAACCCCGGAATTTGTCTCCATGCCTGCTATAAATATTATGGGATTTCGGTTCAATACAACGGTCAGCGGCAATGAATCAATTGCCATGTGGGAGCAGTTTAACCGACAGATTCCCGCCTCGCTTCTCTCAAACAGACGGTTTGGCGTATACGAGGCAGGGGAAACCTGCTCTTCTGACGGATTTCACATTGACAGCAAAACTTCCGCCTTTGTGGGGGTTGAAATTCCGGATGCGTATCCTGTGCCGGACCATATGAAAAAGAAAAAGCTCTGCGGGGGCACATACGCAAAGTTCACGCATAAAGGAACTGTGGATACTCTGCTTAGAACCTATCATTATATCTGGGGTGTCTGGTTTCCCAAAAGCGGGTTTGAGCTTGCCGCCCGGGATGATTTTGAATGTTATACAGAACGGTTTACAGGACCGGAAGATGAAAATGCTGAGATTGATATTTATTTCCCGGTTCATGATCGAAAACGGGGATAAAAAAGCTGCTGCAAATGGAAGATTCCATCCATTCACGGCAGCTTTTTCTTTCACCAATAGTGCCCATACTCCGCCGTTCTTCTAACAGCGCTTCATAAGGCGAATATAAAACTCAACGGTCTTTACCAGGGTTTTCACGGGAACTCTTTCATTGTTTCCATGAATCATACCTCGCTCCTCTTTAGACAGCTTCATCGCAGAGAATTTGTACACCCTGTCCGTGATCCTGCAGTAATGCCAGGAATCGCTGCATGCCATCATGAGATACGGGGAAACCAGTGCCTCCGTCCAGGTGTCGCATACTGCCTGGGATAAAAGTTCCCATTCCCTGCAGGAAGTATCCGACTCTGCGGAAGGATTTCTTCCCTCCACCACACGCACTTCTATATCCGGATTCTGTATGGTGCGGGACAGATAATCCCTGGCAGACTCCACGGTATCTCTGCCAATCAGCCTCAGGTTCATACCCACAGAGGCCATGGGCGGAATCACATTGTAGGCTTTTCCGCCCTCCATTTTTGTCATGGCACAGGTGGTCCGCATCATGGCATTCAGCTCACCGCCGGACTTTTTGCACACCTTGTCAAACAGCCCCTCAAAGCACCAGAGATTTGCAAAGATCACTCTATACAGAAAACCGGAGTGGCGCCCCAGTATGTCCAGCATTTCCCTCACGGGTTTGGTGAGCTGGCGGGGGAAGGGATGGTTTTCCACCTCTGTCACAGCCTTGGCAAGCTCTCCCACAATGGTATGGACCGGAGGCATGGAGGCATGGCCGCCGTTACTTTTTGCGTGGAATTCAATGTTTGTAAGACCCTTCTCAGCGATACCGATGAGGGCACATTCCCGTGAAACGCCGGGAAATACATTTTCCACCACGGCGCCGCCCTCGTCTACTACCATAGCCGGGGAAATGCCGTTTTGTTCAAACCAGTCCACAATGGACGGACAGCTCGGCCCATTGATCTCTTCCTGTCCGGAAAAGGCAAAGTAAATGTCATGTTCCGGCACAAATCCCTCTTTCAGAAGCTGCTCCGCAGCCTCCATGATTCCGCAGAGAGTTCCTTTGGTATCCAGTGTTCCCCTGCCCCAGAGCACACCATTCTCCACAATGCCTGCAAACGCCGGCTTCTCCCACTGTGATTCCTCCACAGGCACCACATCATAATGGGACATAAGGACAACCGGGCGCCCCTCCTCTTTTCCTTTCCAGTGATACAGCATGCCGTTAACGCCGATAAACTGGCGGGTCAGACGGCTGTGGATCTCAGGATAGATCTTCGGAAGCAGTTCCTGGAATTTTTTAAATTCAGCCTTGTCTATGAGACTTTCGTCATTATACGATACGGTTTTGCAGCGTATCATCTCTGCCATGTCCTGTACCGTCTTTTCTTCATCTACTGTGACCTGCTCCCCGGAGGGCTTTGGCTCCGGCTTTGGCTTGAACATCGCCGCCCGCACTAAAATAACAGCCAAAAATGCGATGACTGCCGCCAATAGAATCCACAATATCATCTGCAGCATTTCAAATCCCTCCTATAACTTTCCATTCTTATATAAAAATCTTGCCGAGCCAATGGCGATCAGCGCCCCAACAGGTACCAGCACGCCCACAGACCCGGAAAGGGACGGTACCAGAAGAAACAGTATGACCATAAAAAGCAGCGGCGCCACGGAAATCTTCCAGTTTTTACTCACATACACCACCGCCAGACCGCCGAATAAGGACGGAAGTATATTGTCAAAGGCAGGCTTTACTGCCGGATTATTCAGTATTGGGGTCAGCGGTACAAGAAGCGCCACGCCCAGGGCAATGACTATGGTGGTGACAATGGAGGAGGTGGCAACCGCTATGGTGGAAATCACCTCTCCCTTCTCTGTTCCCGGTTTTACCCTTGCATTCTCCATGGCGGTGAGGGCTGCCGGAACCTTCAGGTTGGTCAGATTACCGGTGACAAAGGCCAGATAAGACCCGGCTGTCCCCAGCATGGGAACAAAAGTCACCACCTCGATCAGGCCAACCGTCCAGAAAATAGGCGCCACACCCAGAAGTCCTTTGAGTACCGGTTTCCAGCCCGGCCACGCCTGATAATAGATACAGGTGACAATGGGATAGGCGAAAATCATACCCAGCGCGCAGAGAATCCAGATGCGCCCGTAAATGTGTGTCATGTCTTCATATGTTCTGCCGTTTTTCTTCATCCTGTCAACCTCCTATCATGGGGGTGATAACCGCCGCAAAGATCATAGCTCCCAGCATACTGACAGGAAGCGCATAATTCTCCAGCCATTTCCAGCCGCACTTTTTTATGAGAATCCCGCAGATACCCATAAGAAGAGCGGAAAACAGCAGGACAAAGATTGGGATCCAGCCCTTCAGTCCATTGCGGATATCAGAGAACACCATTCCCAGAAATGCGGATATCATGCCCAAAAACATGGCTGTCATAAAAATATCGCCCCATTTGCTGTCCTTATTCTTGATCTTCAGCAGGCCTCCCTGAATCTTTTTGATAAAGAGGGGCACCCAGATAAGCCCCGGAAAGATGCCGAGTGTCATGACCCAGCAGATGGCTGTATAGACTTTCGGGTCTGTCACGGTCTCCGACAGGGAGATATGCAGGGCATTGGCTGTGGACGTGGCTGCCGGAAGTTCATATGTAATGGCTCCGATGACACTGAGCCTCAGCCACGGCAGAGGCAGCCCCAAAAACTTAGACAGTGTGATGACGCCCAGCAGTATGGACACAGCCGGAGCCAAGGTAAATACTGCGGTGGACAGAATGGTCTTTTTCATCTGCGCTGTCTCGATTCCCAGGCTTTTTCCCCGCCTGTAAGCCCGCACCAGGAAAAATATGGACTGGGCAATAACGAACAGAATCACCAGTCCTGCCAGGGTAAACAAAAAGGTACTGTTTGGTTGAAATTTCATGTGTTCTCCTCCCTTGTCAGCTTCCGTATCCAGTTCCCATAATGGGATTCCAGAAACGCCGGTACACATTTGAATATCTGGTCCGCGTTCAGGCAGCAAACCACAACTGCCGGGGATGCTTTCATCACAAACGCCATAAAAAATGACAGAGGTATGACAATGCCCCAGATACTGATCAGGTCCATTTTCACTACAAACATAGCATTGCCGCCGCCCCGGATGATCCCGTTGTTGGTGGGCATCTGGTAGGACATGCCCACACAGACTACACTCAATATGATCAGGAATGTGTTGGCCATATCTTTAGTTGCAGACGACAGATCATAAAGATTCAGAATTGGAATGCGGATAAAGAATAAAAGGATTCCCGATAAGATTCCAATCACCAGGAACATTCTCTGCATCACCTTTGCGTACACCTTCGTCAGCGCTATGTCTCCTGTTCCGATGGTCTTTCCTATGATGATTGATGCCGTGGAGGCTGCTCCCACTGCTGTGGATTTCACCATCAAAAACAGTGTGGACGCCGCGCTGTTGGCGGCAATCGCCGCGGATGTCATATGCCCCAGGATCACTGTCTGCAGAGCAGTATTGACACCCCAGAGGCTCTGTACCACCACCATGGGTGCTGTGATCTTAAAGTAGTCCCTGCACAGAACTTTGTCGAATGACAGATAATCTTTTAATCTGAGATTCAGGTTCTTTTCCTTTTTTGCTATGTATAGGATCAGCACAGCGCACTCTGCGATTCTGGCTGTCAGCGTTCCCACCGCTGCGCCTGCGGTTCCCATTTCCGGTGCGCCGAAGTGTCCGTATATGAGGACATAATTGATTCCGCAGTTGATAAAAAATGTCATAATGGAGAGGCCAAACGCAATCTTTACCACCTCCACGCTTCTCAGCGCTGCCAGCAAAAGCTGGGTAACCGCAAAAAACAGATACGTGAACCGTATGATATTCAGATACTGCACACCCTCCTCGATGATGTGTCTGTCAGTGGTAAAAACACCCACTGCCTGGAAGGGAAACAGACTGACCAGCACAAACAAAAGGAGCGCCACCACAAGCCCTGCATGCATAGCTGTGGCTGCAATCTTTTTCATGGGTTCCGTCTGCTTTTTCCCCCAATACTGGCTGCAGAAGATCACAAGCCCGTCTCCCAGTGCCATAAGGATCTGCTGAAATACAAACTGGATCTGATTGACCGCTGCCACGCCTGCCAGTGATGTTTCACTGTAAGCTCCCAGCATCATATTATCCGCCAGATTTACGCTGAGCGTGATAACGTTCTGCAGCACCAGTGCCGCGTATATAGAAAAAAAGCTGTAATAAAATGTTTTATTTACCTTGATATGTAAGTTCGTGTTTTCTGTCCTGCGTATTCCTGTCATTTCACTGTCTCCATCCCTCTTCTGTCCATGCATCCGTGTGTGTCATTACACTTCATAGTGAACCATATTCTCCTCAATTTTGGGGCTGTTGTTTTCTTTTACACGCTTTAACGGTAAAATCCCAGCCACCTGCTTTCCTGCTGAAAGTCCATCTGTATCACAGAGCCGCTGGCTACAGATTTCCTCTCTATAAACCGCTGTATGACCGTCTCATGGGAAACCACAATTATCTTTTTACAGTGCATGTATTTTTTCACTGCCAAAAAGGCCCTTTCTCCAACCTTTGAAAGACTTTCCCAGTGGTATTTACATTCGCTGCACCACTCTCCTTCATACCGTTCCATCTCCTTAAGAATAGCCGGGATTTCCTCCGGCCCCGTGTATGTAAAGGTCAAATCAGGCATCCATTCGTGCAGGTCTGTTTCCACGGTCAGGGGAATACCGGTAACCCGGGATATGACAGACGCGGTTTGAAGCGCTCTGGTATAGGGGGAAGAGAGAATCAAATCCGCACCCGGAAATCTTTTGTCCCCAGCCGCCTGTTCTGCCTGCTGCACCCCCTTTTCTGTCAGTTTTGCCAGATCACGGCCGTGCCCTGCATAACCTCTCTTATCAACGTCAGAATAATCCGGTTCCCCGTGTCTGACCAGCAGTAAATCCATGATAATGCTCTCCTTTTTCCATTTTTTCTCTTAATTTAAAATTATACTCGTTTTTGTCAATTAACGCAATGAATTTTCCTTTTCATTGCAAACCGCCGCCGGGAATACTATAATATAAGAAAAACAGCAGGAGGCCTGAATTTGTACCATATATTAATTATTGAAGATGATACGGATATCCGCAGTGAACTGAAGCTGATGCTGGAAAACGTATTGTATCAGACAGATGTCATAGAGGATTTTACCCATATTCCCGCTCAGGTGGACGCGCTCTCCCCTGATCTGATCCTGCTGGACATCCAGCTTCCGGGAGTTGACGGTCTGTCTCTGTGCAGGGAGATCCGCAAAACAAAAGACACGCCTGTCATCTTTGTGACCAGCCGGGGTTCCTCCATGGATGAATTGAACGGCATCATGATGGGTGGCGATGACTACATCACAAAGCCCTACGTGGCCCCCATTCTGCTTGCCAGAATAGCCGCGGTGCTGAAACGCTCGGGAAGGGAAAACACAGCCACGGATGCCTGTATCCTGACCTGCCGCGGATGCCGGCTCAATCTTCTGAACAGCACCCTTGCCTGCGGGGATAAGACAGTGGAGCTTACCAGAAACGAGCTGCGCATCTGCTGGAATCTCTTTTCCAGGTGCGGTGAAATCGTATCCAGGGAAGACATTATAGACGATCTGTGGGATAATCAAATATTCATTGATGACAATACACTGAGTGTGAACATCACCCGTATCCGCGGCAAGCTGCGCAGGATCGGCGTGGAAAATCTGATTGAGACAAGGAGAGGACAGGGGTACCGCATATGAATTTTCCGGAATATATCAAAGACAAAATACTGACCACACTGATGCAGATACTGTGCATGACAGGCAGTTTTATCTACCTGTACACCTGCGGTATGAAAAAGAACCAGCTTCTGCTTTTTTATCTGGCCTGGCTCTTTCTTCTGGCTGTCTGGTTCACCGTTGACTGGTACAGAAGAAGCCGGTACTTTAAAGAGCTGTTCCACATATCAGACTCGCTGGACAAGCCCTATCTCATATCAGAGGTCATGCCGGATTCCTTCCGCCTGGAGGACCGCCTCTATAAAAGGATCCTCAGAAGCTCCAACAAATCCGTCATCGACACAGTCCATCATCTGGAATCCGAGCGCACAGAGTATAAAGACTTTATAGAGAACTGGATACACGAAGTAAAACTTCCCATCACCTCCATGAACCTCATCTGTGACAACAACAAAACAGCAGAGACGAGAAAGATCAAAGCCCAGCTCTCAGAGCTGGAAAATGATGTGGAAAAGGCACTTTTCTATGCCAGATCTGACACGGTGTATCAGGACTACTTCATACACCGGATCGTGCTGAAAGACGCGGTTCTGACTGCCATCCAGCGCATCCGCCCTTATTTGATACAGAATCAGGCGCAGGTAGAGCTTCACGGCTGTGAGGAAATGGTATACTGCGATGATAAATGGCTGGAATTTATTTTAAACCAGATATTTCTCAATGCCGTCAAGTATAAAAAAGAGGAAAGCCTGCGCATAACCATTGATACTCTCCGGGAAAATAACAGCACTGCACTTATCGTTTCAGATAACGGTATCGGCATTCAGGACAGTGAGATCGGGCGCATTTTTGACAAGGGATTTACCGGTACCAACGGCAGACATAACCGGCAGTCCACAGGGATAGGACTGTATCTGTGCCGAAAGCTCTGCAGAAAACTGGGAATCTCCATAGAAGCCCGTTCTGAGGAAGGAAAATACACAAAAATACTGCTGCATTTTCCTGACGGCAGCAGTCATTTCTCCAGAGACGGACAAAATGCAGAAGCCTGAGCCAATCTGTTACTGTTCACTGCGTGCCCAGTAACACGTTTCGCGATGCACAGTTCTGCCCTTTAGGGTACAAAATGCAATAAATTGCATTTTGGCGCTGGCCAACTCGGGATTTTGCTTCGCATCGCGCAGCATCCCCTTGGGGAAAACACCTCGCGGAACATTGGCCGTGAACAGTAACGCCAATCTTTCAAAATTGTAAGGTTACTGCAGACTACATTGATATGAAACACAGACGCTTTCCGGTATCATAGAAACAAGAACAGGGAACTCCCCTGTACAACAGCCGGAAAGGAAGGATAACAAGATGGAAGAATTAATCCGTGTGGAGGATATAGAAAAATATTACGGAAGTAAAAACAATCTCACAAAAGCTGTGGACAGCATCTCTTTTACTGTCAGCAAGGGCGAGTTCACCGGTATCATGGGAGCCAGCGGAAGCGGCAAAACAACACTTTTAAATCTGCTGGCAACTGTGGATATGGTTACCTCAGGCCATATCTATTACGGTCCCGAGGACATCACAAGGCTCAGCGAGGATAAAATGGCTGATTTCAGGAAAAACAATCTGGGATTTGTCTTCCAGGACTTCAACCTGCTTGATACGCTGACCATTCAGGAGAATATTTCCCTTGCCATGTCACTGACAAAGAAAAGCAAAAAGGAGATCCAGGAACGGACGAAAAAGATCATGGAGCGCCTGGATATTCTGCCCCTTTGCGACAAATTCCCCTACCAGGTATCCGGCGGACAAAAGCAGCGCTGTGCCTGTGCCAGGGCACTGATCAACCATCCGAAAATTGTTTTCGCGGATGAGCCTACAGGCGCTCTGGATTCCAAATCTGCCCGGATGCTGCTGGAGACTTTTACCCATATGAACGAGCAAATGAATGCCACCATTTTAATGGTCACCCACGACGCTTTTTCTGCCAGTTACTGCAAGCGCATCTTATTTTTAAAGGACGGGAAAATCTTTCATAAACTGCAGAAGGGCTCCAGAAGCAGGAAGGAATTCCTGGATGAGATCCTGGATGTGCTCTCCCTGACAGGAGGTGATGGGGATGCTGAATAAGCTGGCTCTTCGCAATGCCAAACGCTCCTTCCGAGACTATCTCATCTATCTTCTGACCATGGTATTCACTGCTGCCCTGATGTTCTCCTTTGACTCCATGATTTTCTCAGAGGATGTAAAAAAGCTATGCTCCGAGGCGGGAATGATGGGCGCCATGCTGGGTCTGGCCACCTACTTTATCGTGCTGATCATGATATGGCTGGTGCACTATATGATGAAATTCATGGCGGAAAAGCGAAGCAGGAAATTTGCTACCTATCTGCTTCTCGGATTTCACAAAAAGCAGATTGCAAGGCTGTTTTTAAAAGAAATGCTGCTTCTGGGCCTGGCTGCTTTCTTCATTGGCCTGCTTCCCGGCCTCTTTCTGCAGCAGGTTATCACAACCCTGATCTATGCCATTGTGCAGGCTGACTATACGATCCATATCCAATGGAACATAGCGACTTTTTTTATGACTGCAGGGATTTTCTTCGGCTCCTATGTGCTGGCAATGTTCCGGAGCAACCGTCGTTTTAAGAAAATGAATATCCGTGAGATGATGTACCTGGACCGCCAGAATGAGGAATTGAAAAACGGAAATAAATCGGGAAAACAGTGGATGTTTTTTGTCTCCCTATTCACGATTCTATTGTTTGGCTGGATGCTGTACTTTGGGCATTTTAATCAATGGAATGTATATCCCATGATTGCGGCACTCATTGTCTCCGTCTATTTTCTGTACATGGGGCTCTCCGCTTTTCTTATCAGCTACATCCGGAAAGGAAGAGCCGGCGTATATAACGGAGCCAATATATTCCTTCTCAGGCAGCTTGCCTCCAAAGTAAAAACCATGCAGTTTACGCTGGGCACACTCACGATTCTTTTTATGGTGGCCCTGGTGGGGGTATCGGATGCCCTGATGCTGAACCAGTTTCAAAACACACAGGTGCAGGAAAAATATCCCTTTGACGTTTGCATATACAACGAACATACCGATTATGATTTTGCCGAAGAGAAAGCGCTGACGGAAAAGTACGCGAAAATCACAGATTTTCTGGCCTATGAGATTTATCAGGATCATACCAATTCCTGCAATCGTTATCTTACGGAAGCGCTTTCTGAGAACGACACTTACTATTACTCCTGTTTTAAATACGACACCTATATGCGTTTAAGCGATTACAACCGCCTGCGGCAGATGCTGCATCTGGAGCCGGTCAGCCTTCAGCAGAACCAGTATCTGATACAGACAAAAAAGAGGCTGAAAAAAACATTGCTGCCGTTCTCCGAAACCCCTTTGCACATTCAGGGGCAGGACTATGTCTGTGCCGGAATCTATACCGATACCTTTGAGCAAAGCGGACACAACGGTGCTGATTATATACTGGTCGTCCCGGATGAAACGGCGGCCTCCATGACGCCTTACTACTCCCTCATGGCAGCCAGTATAAAAGGCAGCCTTCCGGATGATTTCTACGACCAGGTGCTGTCCATGTGGGGCATCAATATGAAAAATGATTCCTATGAAGAGCTGGATAACTATATGGACAGCCTGGACCGGGGAACCGGATCAGATGCCATCTATGTGTCTGATAAGCTGGTATTTCGTAAGCGATGAATAACTGACCGGCTTTTATTGCACATCTAATTATGAGATAATCTCTCTATCAGGAAGGCGACTCTACT
>PPYE01432505.1_pt1 | contig 60741 bp, 70 predicted proteins | sample 1559881 | NCBI WGS metagenome assembly PPYE01 (sample SAMN08240022, study PRJNA423297) | Human gut metagenome, whole genome shotgun sequencing project. | reverse complement strand
CCAATAGCCATAGTCTTTGTATTCGGCAGGCATATCCGAGGGGATGATCACCCAGTCTTTCGGTGTGTAGCTCCGCTTAATGTGTCCTTGGCTGACCGCCATTTAAGTCACAGGCTGGCCGCCAAATATGGAACAGGTGGCCGTTTAGGCTGGCAATCTGCAGAAATTAAAACAAATTCGGAATTACGTGAGTAAAGGGATATAAATCATGATTGATTTTTAGTAAAGAAATATGGATTAGAGATTTATATGATATGTTGATGATTTTATTTATGATTGAATAAAATTAACGTAGAAAAAGGAAGAGCTTGTTAAAACTATTAAGCTCTTCCGTATAAATTAAGACTTTTCATCGTTATATATAAGAATATGTCTTATGTATAAGAAGCCCAGCTCACCTTCGATAATACTTCTAAAAGGTGGAATAATTGAATTAGTTAATAAGTTATTAAATTCATTAATTTTTTCATTGTCATTAATGTTTTCGACGAATTTTCTTCCATATGTAGATATAGTCAAATAACCGACACATCGCGTAACGTCATTTTTTATAAAAGATATCTTATAACTAGCAATAGATCCTAAAGTAGAATAACGTTTATCTCCTTCACTAATCCAGTAGTTTCCTGTTTTAATGAGTTCCTCTTTGCTATTTTCAAAATGTGATGCAGTTTCGTTAGTGACTAAAAAGTGAAAATATGAATTAGAATTTTCATTAACTATAAAATTGTTTAAATCTTGATTAAGTGTACCCTCTTTGCGCGTTATCCATTTCCATTTATCATCCTCACAAGATGGATATTTGTATATAAAAGAAACAGAAAGTGAACTATTTGCAATTTCTGTAATATTAGATATTAAATTTTTTAAGCATTCACATACAGAATCAATATATTCATGTGGATTATAAAGAAGAATATTTGAGCTTACATTGCAGAGAGGCTCATCTTTTTTTAGATAATTTCGTTTTATTTTATTTATATCTGATAAGCAGTTAACAATTTTTTGAGAAACACAATATTTTTTGTAATCATTCAATTCATTTTCTAATTTGACTGAGTCATTTTTCTCTTTTATAGAAATCTGTATTACAGAAACTGCAATAAATATTGCGGCAATTATTGTGAAAAATATTTCTGAGGGTTTATTGAAAAACGGGATAATTCCAATAATAGGGAATATAATAGCTGGTATTACAGATAAATATAGGTTTTTTAAAATGATATTGTTTTTTAAATTTTTTTTGAAATTTTTCATAGTTCTCCCCCTTCCTACTTTACTATTAATATAATACAAAAGATAAAAAGATACAACATATAGTTAGCTTTTCTGGATGTAAAAAAACAAAAAGTGATATGTAATAATCAACTAAACAATTCGTGTTTATTTGGAGGTATGACGATGAAAAGACAGATTAGAAAAGGTGTTTTTGAGACAAATAGTAGTTCAACGCACTCTCTCGTCATGTGTTTAAAATCGGATTATGATAGATGGGAAAACGGTGAAGTACTATTATTTACCGGATCAAGTTGGTGTTACCCAGATGGACACGCACCAAAAACCAATCATTTTTACACGAAAGAAGAAGCAATTGAATTTGAGAAATCAAGTAAATATCCACCATCGGACAATATAGATTGGGATAGTGATGGGGCAGAAGAGTATTTAAGAGATAATGAGTGGTATACTTATGACAACTATGACGATGATTATCTTGAGGGGTTTGGTGATAGCTATACTACTCCATCAGGAGAGATAGTGATGGTGTTCGGACAGTACGGTTATTGCGAATAATTAAAGGAGAATATAAGAATGGAATTATTAGGACGATACAAGAATGGCAATGTAATTACTACTATATATTCAGACGGAACCAAAGAGCGATTTACATATGATGATGAATTCCATCCGGCTTTTGCTGAAAATATGGATATTAAAATCTGTAATCGATGTGACAGAGTGTGTCCATGGTGTCATGAGGGTAGCACACAAAATGGTAAACTTGGAGATATTATGAATGAAAAATTCATTGATACACTTCATCCATATCAAGAAGTAGCCCTGGGCGGTGGTAACGTACTAGAACATCCAGACTTAATTCCATTCTTGTACAAGTTAAAAGATAGAAAAGTTATTCCAAATATTACACTTAACCAGAAACACTTTAAAGATAGTATAGATTTAGTGGACAATCTCATTTCTAAAAAACTTATATATGGTCTGGGCATTTCTCTTGAAAATCCAACGACAGAATTTATTGAAAAAGTGAAGAGATTTCCTAATGCTGTTATTCATGTTATTAATGGTGTAATTGATCCTGTGCAAATGGAAACTATGTATAATCAGAATTTAAAACTTCTTATTCTTGGTTATAAGTATTTGCGACGCGGATCTAGTTGGATGGAAAAAGAACATGCTGCTATCGCTGCAAATCAATGGTGGCTATATGAACATCTTCCAGATTTAATTAGTAAATTTGCAGTAGTAAGTTTTGACAATCTGGCAATTGAGCAACTTTCCATTAAAGAAAGATGGGGTGAGTTTTCCGATAAACCATGGGATGAGTTTTATGCCGGGGATGACGGGATGAATACATATTATATTGATATGGTTGAACGTAAATTTGCCAGAAGTTCAACAGCCGATTTTGATAAACGATATGATTTGTTGGATGACGTTGATGAGATGTTTGATGTGATTAAAAAAGAATAATACTGAAAGGAGCTAAGAACCTATGCGCATGGTAACGATATATCGGGTTCCTTTTGATAAATGGAATATAAGAAGAAATTAAAGTGTGAATTATACAGAGATTCGATGCAGAACTATAAAAAATATGCGATACCGCCAGCACAGTTGATTATAGCGGATGTGCCGTACAATGTCGGGAATAACTTCTATGGCAGTAACCCGATGTGGTATAACGGTGGAGACAATAAGAACGGGGAAAGCAAGCTGGCTGGTAGGGCGGCATTCAATTCTGATTTCAATTTTAATCTATACGAATATTTTCATTTTTGTTCCAAGATGCTTAAAAAGGATGATATAAAACCAGTACAACGTGGTAGAAGCAGTAATTCTCCATGCATGATTGTTTTCTGTTCTTTTGAACAAACACAGACGTTAATAGCTGCGGCGAAGAAACACGGTTTTGTACATTACATACCGTTAGTATTTGTTAAAAACTATAGTCCGCAGGTACTCAAAGCAAACATGAGAGTAGTGGGAGCGACAGAGTATGCTCTTGTTCTATATCGCGATAGACTGCCGAAATTTCGAAATGGTGCTAAGACTGATGAAAATGGAAAGACAATTCGCGGAACAGGGCATATGGTCTTTAACTGGTTTAACTGGGAGAAGGATACTAAAGATATACCTAAAATTCATCCAGCTCAAAAGCCAGTAAGTGTATTAAAGAAACTAATCGAAATATTTACTGACCCTGGAGATGTTGTTATTGATCCGTGTTGCGGTAGTGGTACGACTTTGAGGGCAGCAGCAGAACTTGGGAGAAGCACATTTGGATTTGAGATTGATCGAAATTTTTATTCCAGGGCAAAGAACGAGATGTTGAATGATTATCTAACACAGTAGATGAAAATTTAGTTTTATTGAAAGGAAGAGGATATATATGCATTATCAAACAGTAGTATTAGACGTTGACCATATTATTGAAAAATATGGAAGAGATAATGATGGATATTATATGAGGCATAGATACGATGAAAACGAAAAAGAGATTTATGTTGATAAGGAATTGAGAAAATATTTTGAGGATAACAATATTACATACGATATTTCCTTAGAAGATGGATTTGATTCTCCTGGATATGCAGTGGATTTTATGGCAGTTGCATTTGAGCATGAAGGAAATCTGCGCCTGAGAACAGTAATATTTGAGTACATGTAGGTAGACGTGATGGGAAATATAAATTGGGTTGATAGAGAAATAGTTAAGCGGTATTTTATGGAATCATTATTCGAAAGAGTTCGATTAGATGATGACCGATCTGAAATGGATAATAGTGTAAATTATCATGCTATGGATATAGAAGATACGGAGATTCTAGGATCATTTTGTGATATGACTGCGATTCATGGAGAAAAATTGAAAGAAGTCTTAGTAGAAGGATATTTAAAAACAATGACTGGGAAGTAGTAATTATGGGCAAAGGAAAACCAAGGCATAATCCAGACAAACCTCAAAATAAAAGAGGAGGATTTTGTCAATATTATGAAGAATATTCATCTGGACATACTGCATGTGAGGGTGGTTATGGGGATGTAAATATTTGTAAAGGTAACCCACATAACTGCATAAAGACTTATTATCATCGGCTGGCAAGTAGAAGTAATGTTTAGTTAAACAATGGGAATTACAATAGTAGGTGAAATTTATGAATAACACAAAATTACCAGTATCGTTAGAAGATACTACAGAACTACGTAAGTTGATTATAGAAAATCCAGATTTGCCACTAATCGTATTCTGTGGAGATGATTCATGGGATGATTGGTATCCATATGAAAAAGCAAATGTAAATAGTTGTGATATTAAAGAACTTACACTATATAACGACTGGTGGCTAGATATAGAAGATTATGGAGATACATTACATTTGGATTTAGCAGAAGAATATAAATATATGACAAATGATGAGTATGACGCGATGATTGATCAGAAAATAAATGAGACTGAGTTTGTGAAAGCAATTGTAATTTATGTGGGATAGGAGAACGTAATGGATAAGATTTTTACTCATACAGACCTCGACGGTGTTGGATGTGCTGTATTGGCAAAATATTATAATCCAGCAATAGAAATAGAGTTTTGTAATTATGATAATGTGAATCAGAAAGTAAGCGAATTTCTGGACAACAATATCGCTCTTGGTGATTTATACATAACAGATATTAGTGTATCTGAAGAAGTGGCACAACGTATTAATTATGATACAGATTTTATTTTACTTGATCATCATCCTACAGCACTAGGACTAAATAAGTTCAACTGTTGTATTGTAAAAGTTGAAGATGAAGTTACCGGGCTTAAAACATGTGGAACAGAATTATTTTACCATTGGCTTGTGGAATATGGATATATAAATAAATCAAAAGTGCTAGATAGGTTTGTCGAAATTATAAGAGACTATGACACATGGCACTGGTCTGAACTCGGAGAAGATGGTGCTATTAGTAAGAAAATCAATGATCTTTTGTATATTTATGGTAGAGATAATTTTATTAATTGGTGCTTGAACTCATTTATACAAAGAAAATTTCCGAATTTAGGTAACACAGAGAATATGTTATTAGAACTTCGGCAGGAAGAAATCGACAAATATGTAGAAAAGAAAAATAATGAAATGTTCACCCAGGCATTGTGTGGTAAGGTATCTGGATTTGTATTTGCAAATAAATTCACAAGTGAATTAGGGAATAGATTGTGTAAGATGCATCCGGAAATAGATTTCGTAACTATGATTGACATTGAAGATTGCACAGTTTCATATCGGACAGTTAAAGATGATATTGATTTAGGACGAGATGTAGCCGCACTATTTGGTGGCGGCGGACATCCTAAAGCTGCTGGATCGCAATTTGATAAAACGGTATGGATTAATATTTTTAAAGATATTTTTGGAAGATAAGAAGAAAGATCGGTTTCATCAGGAGGTAGGAGATGAAAACAACAAACACAAACATTGGTAAAACAAAAGAAGAAATTATATATGAGCTTTTGCTTTCGCTAAATACTGGTGACAGCTATTATGTTAAAGGCACAGAGGATCGTATCTGGCTTGCAAAATACCAGTACGAAAGATTAGTGAATGAAGGAGTGATTAAAGAACTTGGGGATTAAGATATTATTATTGATTGCGATGATATTTTGCCACATTTTCGATGATTATTATTTACAAGGATGGCTTGCTTCTGCAAAGCAAAAGATGTGGTGGGAGAAGAATGCGCCAGATGAGTTGTATAAATATGATTATATAGCTGCTCTGTTTATGCATAGCTTTAGTTGGACGTTTATGATTATGCTGACCCCGACAATTTATGTTTTATTGGTTGGCGGCATATGGAGTCCGGTTGTTTTTGTTGCAAATTTAGTCATCCATATGATTGTAGATGATATGAAGGCCAATAAAAAGAAAATAAATCTTATTCAAGATCAGGCAATACATATGATTCAGATTTTGGCAACATGGTGCGGAATGATTTTAGTATAGGAGGGGTTACATGACCAAAGAAGAATATTTAAATATGTATAAGGAAGACAAGCTTGCCGAGATTTGTGCGCAGCTCGATTCAGAAAATGATGACCTCATTGCGAAGATTGCAGAGTTAGGTGATTGCGTTGGTGAGCTAAATAAAAAGTGTGAAGACCTAGATGTTTGGGATGACAGCGAAAAATTGTTTGAAAAACTAAAGGCTATTCCAGCGAAAGATTTTATTAAGTTATATTATCAGATGAAAGAAGTAATTGAAAATAAAGCAACAAATAAAAATACTACATATATACCAGATCCCAATAATTGGGGTAGTATAACCACAGCAATTTCGAGTAGATGAATCTGCGATTTTTTTGGAGAATAGTATTTATGCGGTGGCGGAATATGTAGACGCAGGGCATGTGTCGAGTAGCGAGATTCAGTAGCGCCCACCTTTCGGGAGCACGATGACTAGTGGGCATCCTTGTCACCCAATGGTAAGTTATCCCTCTACCCGTATCGTAAGATATATGTAAGGTGCAAATCCTTACCCGTATAAATTTTTGGGAGAATATATAATGGAAGATTATAGCAAGTATACCAAAGAAGAATTACAAATGATGTGGGAAGAAATAGATCAGCCATTAACATCAGTAAACCAGATTGCAGTAAGATTGTGTGAATGCTTATCATGTGAGAATTGCCCGGTAGTAATTTATAAGTGTGACCATCGAACTGAATATAAAAGAACTTGTTTGTTTGAGTCTTGTTTTGGAGAATTACATAAGTGGATATTGGAGAATATAAATAATGGAAATTCACATGAAAACATTAGAAGAACTGTCAAGTAAAAATTCTGAACATATAAATGATATATTTTCAACATTGGATACAAAAGGGATTGAACTTGAACTTGTGGGTATAGAACGGGGTAAAAATCTAAAGATTATATTAGATAGATTGAATGCATTAGGAGAATTAAAGCTATATCCATATCAATATGAAATGATCAACATGCTTTCTGAGTTTAATACCGAAAATTCCTTGCAAGAACTTTCAGGTTTGGCAACAGATCCAGATGATTTCTCATCAGATATTCCTTCACTAAAAAAGAGAATTAAATATTGTAAGAATCCTCTAGAACGTAAAAATTTAGAGAGACAGTTAAACGCTGCGTATAAGCAGATGAAGAAACGAGGTGTTAGATAAATGGGATGTGACATTCATGTATGCTGTGAAAGAAAAACATATGAAGGGAAATGGGTTAATTGTGATCATTTTAAATTGAATCCATACTATAATCCTGAAGACAAAGAAGAAGGAGAAAGAGAATGGGAGATAGTTCCAATATATGACAACAGAAATTATGCACTGTTTGCAACATTGGCAGATGTTAGAAATTATGGAGATGTGATCCCGATTGCAGAACCGCGTGGCTTGCCAGATGACGTTCATCCATTGACAAAACAAATGTCTGATGATTGGGGAGTCGATGGACATTCTCATAGTTATTATACATTGAAAGAGCTTATGGATTATATGTCTCATGCTCCAACAATTACATATAGTGGAATGATATCCGAGGAGCAGGCTAGTAATTTAGATAAATATAATATATATCCTACGTCTTGGTGCCAATCAACTACTATATATGGATATACACATAGAACATGGACTATTCCAGATGATAATGTACCAATCTTAATTGAAGCAATGAAGAAACGGTGTGCAGAAGAAAATTATATTTTTGAATGGCAAAAAGATTATGAAGAACGCATAAAAAAGCAAGGGGATAAATTTAGAATTGTGTTTTGGTTTGATAATTAGAAATATAAGATAAATCGTTTTTTCTTTTGAATTGTGAGGTGATAGTATGCAATTAACAAATGAAGACAAAAATAAATTGTTGAACATTTTTAATGATAAGTTTTGGGATTTGATGTTTGATCTAGTTGCTGGTGGGAAAAATGACAGTGATGGTATTCCATATCGGCAAGTGTATTGTTATGAACTTATGGAAGTATCAAATGATCTAACAGGAATAATTGAACAACACATAAAATATGAAATTCCAATAAGTGAAGATTTGATCATTTCATTTATGCTATGTCGTGTTGTTAATAGTATTATCGGAGGTATGGATGATTCAATTAAATTTTATGCGGTTTGTAGTTTTTTATATAACAGAATTATAAAAATCGTAAAATCGTACATATGAAAGTTTTATTTCTTCGGGAGGAGGTAAAATAAATGTTTACAAAAAGAGATCGTAGTATGTTAGATATCTTATATTCTAAATTGAATGAGAACGAATGGAAAGATGAATATAATCAAAGATCCATTCAAATCCAACAAGAGGTAATTCGGCATCAAAAAGAAATAATTGATTCGCTGCTAAATGTATTATGTGAAAAGCATACAGATCAAACCTTGATTATTGGATTTGGTAAAAATATTCATCCTATCGTTGTTCAAAATGGTGACAGAGTAACTGAAGATAAATTAAAATCGGTTCATTATGAATGGGTTAATGGTAATACGGAATCGATTCATATTGAATATGAAAATAATTAGGTAAAGGAGAATACATATTATGAAGAATACAGAAGAACTTATCAAAACATTTATTGAAAATCCGGAAGTGGGTCTTGCAGTAGTAAAGACATTGGTTGATAAATATAAGCCTACCGTTTATGAGGTAGGAAACATGATTATGGATGTCTACAAAGATTTTGCGAATAACACTGAGTATCCGGCAACAGTAGCAAAGGTAAAAAAGAATATGTATGATGCATATATTGCTGCAGGTTTTAATGAAGACCAGGCGCTTGCTCTTATGATTAATGACAATATTCAGCTTATGAATAACATCAAGAAGCAGAGTTCAAAATCAATCTCTTCAAAGAAAGGAAACTAAGTTATCTAATGGATAGCGCAAGAAATCAATGTTTTATCGGAGGTGATAATTATAAACATTATACAAGACATAATTGAAATTGTAAAAAACGATAGCAGGCATCATATTAAAGTTGTAGTGGATGATATTTATTTTACAGTTTACTTAGATGACGACCCAGATGAAGCTTATGAAGAAAAATATCTAATACCAATTAGATATGATTGTTGTAGTGATTTTTGTTATATTCCACACAACGAATATTGCGAAGTTATGTGTAATAATGATTTTGGTATTGATCTTGATGAGATAAATTTAATTCAAAAAATCATGCAGTATATGGAAAACAACAAAAATATGATCAAAAATATATGTCGTGGCTTTTCATTAAATAAAAGAAAGCATTTGACTGAAGAGATAGTGGTATCGAATTCTGTGGAACAACTTGCAACTGATTAATTTTCTATATTCAAATAATTAATTCAATTAAATTTCCAATTTTATTTAATTAAATAACACGAACTTTTGTAGGTGTAAATCAGCTACCTTGGGTTTTTGCACCCTAAAAGCTGCTAACATAGTTGATTTTATAGAGTTCTTCTATGTTCCGTCTGCAGATCTGTACGATATGCGGGCGTTAATATAAATTAATTTTATTTTATGGAGGTAATTTATTTGGCATTTGTAAAAGCAGTTAGAGAAAAAGTATATTTAAAGGCACTTCTAACAGGGCCAAGTGGATGTGGGAAATCATGGTCAGCTCTGGAGCTGGCAACTGGACTCTCAAGAAAATGTGATAGTGATATTGCATATATCGGAACTGAGGGTGATAGAGATAAGCTTTATGCTCAGAAGAAATCAAAACATGGGGACTATACATTTGAATACGATCTTCTTCAGTTAGAAAATCCATTTTCAACAGAGAAATTTATGTCCGCAATTGATGAGGCAATCTATGCGGGGTACAAAATTATTATTATCGATTCTATCACAGCAGAATGGAAGTATCTGAACGATTTGCACGATAAAATGCCTGGTAATAGTTTTACAAATTGGGGGAAATTAAAACCGAAGCATAGAGAAATGATAGATAAAATCCTGGCGGCGCCCGCACATATTATTTGCTGTGCTAGAGGTAAAGATGAGTGGACTATGGAAGATAAAAACGGAAAACAGGTTCCGAAGAAAGTGGGACTCGGCTCTCAGACAGACAAAGATATTTCTTATGAGATGATGCTATCAATTCAGATTGATCAGGATACACATATCGCACATGCGGATAAAGATAATACAGGACTTTGGGGGGAAAATCGTTATGCCGTAATTACAGCAAAAGATGGAGAGGAACTGTTCGCATGGTGTGAGAATGGTAAGACTCCGGAATTAAAGAAACCTGAAATTCAGAAGAATGTAACAAGTAATGTGCCCGTGGATGATATCACTTTCATTCAGAAAGAAATCATTGCTATGTGTGTGCAGCTTGGCGGACAGAAGAACAATGATTTAATGGCCATGCTTAAGACTTATACAAAAAGTGGTAATCCAAACGCAATCAAAGACATTGATAAGGCTAAAGAATGTCTTGCAAAGATTAAAAATATTAAGTCAGTAGAATAATTAAGGAGGATTTAATTTATGAATAAAGTTGTTTTGGTAGGTCGCCTCACAAGGGAGCCAGAAGTTAGATATTCTCAGGGAGAAAATCAGACCGCGATCGCGAGATATACACTTGCAGTTGATCGTAGATTTAAGAGAGACGGAGAGCCGACAGCGGATTTTATTAAATGTGTCGTGTTTGGTAAGTCTGCCGAGTTCGCAGAGAAGTATTTCTGCCAGGGACTTAGAGTTGCTATTTCCGGAAGGATTACTACCGGCAGTTATACCAACAAAGACGGAATCAAAGTATACACAACTGAAGTAACGGTTGAGGAACAGGAATTCGCAGAGAGTAAAGCAGAGAGCGAAGCAAACAAGGGAACGGGGCCTCAGACATCTACAAATACACCTGGGAGCGATAACTTTATGAATATCCCAGATGGCATAACCGAGGAACTTCCTTTTAATTAAGGAGGTTAGATTATGCCAGAAAAAGAATATGTCTGTGCATATCCGCATTGTCTTCACCACGGAGAAAAGGTTTTTGCCTCAGAGTCTGTGGTGATAGGCAAAAAACATTATCACTGGGATTGTGCGATGTTAAAGCAGGAAATTCTAGATTGCGCAAATACATATATCGAATATATAGAGGACAAGACTCAATACCCCGTGGTGCTGCGGATTCTTAATACTATGGTATTTAAAAATAAAATACCGATTGAATTTATAAAGAAAAAGGTTGAACATTCAAAAGCCTATTATAAGAATAGCCCCATATATGCTTTATATGGAATACGGAAAATGTTTTGGGAAAAAGAAATGAATTCATAGGCGGTGGTTAATTGCTTGTAGACAAAAAGGATATCGAAAAGGCAAAAGAAAAATTAGGCGATGATAATGCTTTTATCATCGCTGAATTACTAGATTTAGAAGATTTTGATGAAAAAAATTTAAAAGCATGTTGTCCGTATCACAATGAAGATACGGCAAGTTTTATATATAACAAGAATGGATATTATTTTAAATGCTTTGGGTGCGGGAAAACGGTTGATGTTATTGATGTGTATATGGAAACTCAAAATGCTACATTTTTGGAGGCAGTACAGTGGTTATTTGAAAAGGCAGATATTGAATTTTCCTGCCCAGAACAGCATGTCAAAACAATTCCACGTTACAAATACCCACATGAAGAACCATTAGAAAATGACAGATCTGAAGTGTACCAATATTTATCAATCAGAGGAATCAGCAAAAATGTAGTTGACTATCTTGATATTCGTGCAGATAAAAATGGCAATATAGCATTTCTTACATACGATCCATATGACACGCTAACGGTTGTTAATTATAGAAAATCCCGAAAAATTGAGCATGGTGAAAATAAGTGTTGGTTCCAAAAAGATGCAGATGCAGCGGATCTTTTATGGAATATGAATCGCGTAAACAACACAAAACCGCTTGTTATTACAGAAGGACAAATTGATTGTGCAAGTGTAATCCAGGCAGGATATTTAAATTGTGTTAGCGTCCTAAAAGGTAGTCAAGGTATGGGATGGATTGAGAATTGTTGGGATTGGCTTCAGCAATTTGATTCTATCATCATATTTAGTGATGGGGATGCACCAGGTGTCAAGATGAGAAATGAGATTATCAATCGTCTTGGAGCAATGCGATGTAAATATGTAGAGGTACCTAAAGAGCTAGAATATAAAGATACTGGAAAAATGTTTCCAGTAAAAGATGCGTCTGAGATACTGCAATGTAAAGGCGAAAAGTATTTGTTAGAACTTATCAACAAGGCAAAAGACATACCTATTACATCTGTGGCAAAGCTATCTGAGATAAAAGAATTAAATCCTACTCAAATGGATGGTTTTGAAGTTGGTATTCAGGAATTAGACAAAGAGCTTATGAAGATATTTACAGGTGGTGTTACATTGCTTACTGGGCTTCCATCTGCCGGAAAAACAACTTTTTTAAATCAAGTTGTGTTGAGTGCAATGGATTCAGGATATAAAACTTTTCTTTTTTCGCGCGAACTTTTAAACGGGATGAGCAAGGGATGGTTTAACCAGGTTGCGGCAGGGCGACGAAATATGCATGGAATTCGCCTTGGTAATGGGTCAGATTTTTATGTTGTAAATGATAATGCAAAGGATGCTATTACAAAGTTTTATGATGATATGTTTTATATCTATCGTGATGAGGAAGAGAACAGCGAGGACAAGCTTTTTGAGAGCATGGAGTTGTGTGCCACTAAAAAAGGATTGAGACTATTTGTTATTGATAACCTTATGACCGTACAACTTAAAGCTGATACGTCTGATATGAATAAAGCTCAAACAGATTTTATGAATCGCTTAATTAAGTTTTCGATGAAGTATGATGTTGCAGTTGTTTGTATTGCTCATCCGCGAAAGTTACAAAGCGGAGCAGATATTGGACTTTTTGATATTGCTGGAAGCCAAAATATTGTAAACCTTGCTACTAGAACAATAGGATTAAAGAGAGTTAAAGAGGAAGAAAAAAAGAATGTATCTAATAAATGGTATGGGTTTGATGTGATTATATCAATCATAAAGGATCGTATCTTTGGATCGACTAAAGATATTCCAGTGCATTACGATAAAGTTGATAGAAGATTTTTCTCAAATTACGAAGAGTTTGACAGGATATACAAATGGGATACTAAAGAATATTATGAAAAACTTCCGTATTCAATTGAACCAAAAGAACAATTTCCAGATATGTAGGAGGTGATTATCTATAAGTGAAAATTTTATAATCGATACTATGGTCTGGTCTTTTAGTAGATTAAACTCATACTATAATTGCCCCAGGGAATGGCTTCTTCATTATGTTGAATGTTGTCATTCAGAACCGAATTTTTTTGCTGAGTATGGCTCATTAATTCATTTAATATTAGAGAAGTATGCGAAAGGTGAGCTATCTTTATTTGAACTAAATCAATATTATGAAGACCATTTTAATGAAGAAATCCCGCATGATGCACCACCGAATAATTATGTGGATATTAGGCAGTCTTACTATGATAAAGGTATAGATTACTTAGATAATATAGATTTAAATCTTGACCTCTATGAAATATTAGGAGTTGAGAAAAAAGTTGAATTTGAGTTATTTGGTAAAAAGTTTATTGGATTTATAGATTTACTTGTAAGAGACAAAGAGAATGGTAAAATCATCATTATTGATCATAAATCCGCAAGTATTAAAATTCTTAAAAATGGCAATATTAGTAAGTCTGATCAGGCACATTTCTTAGAGTTTCGCAGGCAGCTCTATTTATATTCAATCCCAATTATAAAAGAATATGGCAATGTATCTAAGTTGAAATGGAATATGTTCAAAGACAGAAAATGGATTGAGATTCCGTGGAAACAAGATGAGTATGATGAAGCAATTCAATGGGCAAAAGATACACTTGAATTGATTGAAAAAGAAACGGAGTGGGCACCGAATACTTCTTCAAAATACTATTGTAATTATCTCTGCGGGCAGAGAAATAATGCTTGCGAATATAAGGCATAGGGGGTGTGATGTATAAACTATACTACATACCATTTACATACTGAGGACTCATTATTAGATAGTTGTACGAACTACAAATTGTATATTGATAAAGCAGTAGAACTAGGCCAAGCTGCGATATGCTTTACGGAGCATGGGAATATCTATAACTGGATTGAAAAGAAAATGTATGCGAACAGTAAGGGGATTAAGTATTTACATGGTGTGGAATGTTATCTAACATCAACATTAGAAGAGAAGGTAAGAGATAATTATCATACCATTTTGATTGCTAAGAATTATGAAGGTGTCAAAGAGATCAATTGCCTAATTGACTTATCTACAAGACCAGATCATTTGTATTATAAGCCACGTATTACATTTGATGAATTTTTTAATATATCAGATAATGTGATAAAAATTTCCGCATGTTTAGCATCGCCTCTAAGCAAATATCCGGGATTTATAACTGAGTATTATACAACAAAAATCAAAGAAGTTGAAAGTCTAATAGTAAATGAGGATAAAAAAATACAACAATATCTATCTAATGCATCACATATGAATAGGTGGATTACTGAAGTGGAAAAATTTTGTAAGACCCAGGAATGTCCGACTCCTTGGGAAAATGGCAAATTTGGTTCACCAAAGGATGCATATATACACGCTATTTATGAGGATAAGATGATATATCAGTCTCAAAAAAATACATATGAGTCCTTATTAGACGAAAGCAGAAGTATATTTAACAAATTATTGCAAACCTATGATTATTATGAAATTCAGCCTCATGTAAAATCGATAGAGCAAATCAAGTACAATCAGATGCTGTATGAAGCATCAAAACAATATCATAAACCACTTATAGCTGGCACGGATACTCATAGTATAAACCAATATAAAGCAGAGTGCAGATCTATTTTGCAAAAAGCCAAACATATCGAGTTTTCAAACGAAGACGAATTTGATTTGACCTATAAATCATATGATGAACTTGTTGAAATGTTTAGGCAGCAAGGTGCATTACCAATAGATGTTATATTGGAAGCGATTGAGAATACAAATCGAATGGCTGATTCGGTTGAAGACTTCGAATTAGACACATCATTTAAATATCCCGTACTATATGAAAATGAAGAACAAGTTTTTGTGGATCGTATCTATCGTATGTATCATGAAAAACTAAATAAAGGAATTATACAGCCGAATCCAAAGTATGAAGAGAATATTCAAGAAGAACTTCGTGTATTCAAAAAAATTGGTATGATTGGCTTTATGCTATTCATGTCTGAACTTGTTTGTTGGTGCTGGGATAATAACATTCCAGTTGGTTATTGCCGTGGATCTGTTGGTGGTTCTACAATTGCGTACTTAACAGACATTACTGATGTTGATCCGATTGTCTGGAATACTGTTTTTTCAAGGTTTGCCAATGAGGATAGAAAAGAGATTGGTGATATAGACTTAGATATTGCACCATCACAACGACAACTTGTATATGATCACATTATCCAGGAGTTTGGTGAGGATTTTACAGCATATGTTCTTGCTATAGGCACAATATCTGATAAGGGAACTATTGATGAAATAGGACGAGCTTTAAATATACCGCTTAGTACTGTTAAAGAAATCAAAGAGTTGTATAGTCTCTATACGGACGGGATAAAAGAGTGTACTGATAAAATCAAGAAAGTTGAACAGCATGATGGGTATAAGAGCAATTCAGATTTAGTCAAACAGATTGAAGAATATAGAAAGAAACTTACTGTTTTTGAAAAAAATCTTGACGACCTTAAGAATAATAAATACCCAGAACTGTTTTACTATTTCGATGGATTAAAAGGGACAGCAATATCACAATCTATGCATCCAGCCGGTATTATAGTAAGCCCAGTAAGCCTCCCGGACAATTATGGGACATTTTGGGCAAAAGATGGAAAGCGCATATTGTGCATTAATATGGAGGAGATCCATGAGGTTTCTCTGGTTAAGTATGATTTGCTTGGACTAAAGAATATTGAAATCATAAAAGATACTTGTGAACTTGCCCATATACCATATCCGAAATCACACACGATTAATTGGATTGATGATAAAGTATGGAGTCACATAGCGGATAGCCCAGTTGGAATATTTCAGTTTGAAAGCAAGTTTGCCTATGATTCAATGAAAAGATTTAAATGCAAACGTGTTAATGATTTATCGCTTGTAAATGCAGCGATACGTCCATCCGGAGAGACGTATAGAGATAACCTTTTGGACCATAAAGAAAATAAAAATCCTTCAAAATTAATAGACAATCTACTTAAAGAAAACCATGGATACTTAACATTCCAAGAAGATACCATTAAATTTCTTACCAATATCTGTGGGCTAAGTGGTAGTGAAGCTGATAATATCAGACGAGCCATAGGTCGTAAACAGAAAGATAGATTAGAAACAGCACTTCCTGATATTCTTGAAGGGTACTGCAGTAAATCTGACAAACCAAGAGAAGTAGCGGAAAAAGAAGCAAAGACCTTTTTGCAAATTATTGAGGATAGCTCAAATTATCAATTCGGCTATAATCATTCTACAGGATACTCAATGATTGGATATACATGTGCATATCTTCGATATTATTATCCGACAGAATTCATTACAGCATATCTTAACAACGCCAATAATGAGGACGATATAAAAAACGGTACAGAATTGGCAAAATTCTACCATATTACAATTCATAGTATAAAGTTCAGACATTCAATTGCTAATTATTCATGTGATAAAAACGGCATATATAAAGGAATTGCGTCAATTAAATTTTTAAATGAAAGTGCTGCTAACGATCTTTACTCTATTAAGGATGAAAAGTTTGATTCGTTTATTGATTTGCTTGAACGAATAACATCATTAAAAGTGGACAGCAGGAATTTAGATATTCTAATCAAACTAGATTTCTTTTCAGAATTTGGTAACATTCAATACCTTCTTACCTGTGATGAATTATTTAAACGCTATTATAGTAAAAAACAAATGAAAAAGGATAAGGCGTTAGAGTACAGGTTGGATTTTGATTTACTCAGAAAATGTAGTCAAAAAGAAACGGCAAAAACATTTACTGGAATTGATAGTAAGAAATTGCTGTTGGCTCTTGTAGAGAAAGTTTCTAATAATCCAACTCCATTAAGGCAGAAAATCGCATATCAAATAGAATGTCTTGGATACATAGATATCGTAGATAAAAAATATGCTGGATATTGTGTGTGTACTGATTTGAATGTAGACTATTCACCAAAGGTAAAACTTTATGCACTGGCAAATGGAAACACAATTCCGGTTAAGATTAGCAAAAAAATATTCAAAAATAATCCTATCAAGCGTGGCGACATTGTAAAGGTTGAAAACCAGTGTAAAAAGCCAAAGATGAAAAAGATTAATGGCGAATGGATCGAATCCGACGAAAAAGAGTGGTGGATAACCGACTATAAAATATATTGAGGTGATAAAAGTATTTAATCAATATAGATATACAGATAAAGAAGTAGAAGAGATCATTAAGTCCATGGTTATTCTGGTCGATACCAGGGAAAAGAAAATGGAGCACATCATGGAATACTTTGATAAGGCAAAAATTCCGTATAAAAAGAAGGCGTTGCCATGTGGCGACTATAGCTTTCTTATACCTCAAAATGAATCATTATCGATTCCGCGAGATTTGGTTTTTTACAATGATATTGTAATAGAACGGAAAGGATCTCTTGAAGAATTAAGCGGAAATCTAACAAAGGAGCGGGACAGGCTTGAAAAGGAGCTTGCCCTGGCTCCGAAAAATAAAGTGCTGGTTATTGAGAATGCAAACTACTCGGATGTGGTTAATGGTAATTATAAAACAGAATATAACAATAAATCATACTGGGCGAGTTTGCATTCGTTGTGGCACAGATATAATATTCCAATGTTTTTCTTACCCGATCATAACTATACTGGATTTTTTATTAGAGGATATTTCAGTTACTATTTGAGAAATATATTGAAGTGAAAGGAGAAGATGTATATTGAAAAGAGAAGAAAAGCGGGCTGTATTTGAACCATTAAGTCATAATTTTGAAACAGATATGTTTCGAGAATATTTTATGGATATGGTGTCAGAGATTCCGGATTACATTTTCACAATGCCGAGCAGTACATCTGGCCGCTATCATAATGCTAAACAGTGCGAGACATATGGGCAGTTATATCATATTTATATGTTTGATTCTATTCTTAATCATAGGCTTAGACTTAAGGGAAACAAAGAAAAATATTCAACACCAGAAGAAAGAGATGCAATGCGCTGCGTCCCAGCATTTCATGATGCTGTGAAATGTGGATGGAATGGATCTCAATATACGGTACAGGATCATCCGATGTTGGCTAAGCAGTGGGTTCTGGATACTAAAGTAGAGCATGATATTCCTGATCAATATAAACAGATGATTGCTGATATGTGTGAGGCACATTCTGGCGAATGGAATAAATCAAGATCTGGAAAAGTTATTATGTCAGAACCTAGGAATGATAGAGAATTTTTTATACATGAGTGTGACATTCTTTCATCTCGAAATGACTTAGACTATATTATTCCAGATGAATTACTTTCTGTACTTCCAGAAGAAGAGATCCCAGATATTAATACCTACATAATCCCATTTGGTAAATATAAAGGAAAAACACTTCCGAAAATCAAAGAGATTGATTCGGGATATATCTCTTGGGCAAAAGAGAATATGACTAGAGAGCCAGTAAAGACATTACTTGCTCAGATGTAGAAGGGAGAAAATATAAATGAGTAGTAAAGATTTTATTGCATTATGTAAATCAAAAGTTGTGGATTACTTCAATGATCACTGTGAAAAGACTGATAACGTTAATATTACTACAGAAGATGTATACGTAGTGTGGTACTGCAAAACATTACAGAACCATAAAGCCTTATTATCTACGAATATCTCTGATGGAATGTATTATGAAATGACATTTAATGGTGATAAGAATCAGCTATATATGGATGCATATAAGAAATGGCAGAATATTTGTTTTGATCTATAAGAAGGCAATAAAACATATTTTTCATGGGAGGCAATAGTTTGAAAACGGATGCTAACAAATGTAAAATCACGGTCGTAATTAAAAAGAAGCTGCTAAGTAGTGAAGGAAAAGAATTTAAAATTGACGACGATATCCACTTTACATTATGTAGAAATAATAAAGAATATAATTGTTTCGGAATTATAGAAGATATCACAGATGAGTTATTTAAAATTAGAAAAGTAGATATAGACGGAATGCACTTGACTGATAGACTACATGTTAAATTTAAAGAAGTTAAAGATGGCATTATTCATTTTACAGATAATGGGTGGTATTGATATATGTGGAAGTTTCTAACAGATACAAAAGCATTTTGGAAATCGTTTATTACATTATTGGCAATATCTGCAATATGGTATGGACTAGAATTTATAGAATTTGGAACTCTTTGCTGGGATAGGAAATGTGACAATGTTGTTGGATTATTATTCTTTATAACATTGTGGTACGCAAACCATAAGGTTTATTATTGGGAAACTTCTTATGTTCAATACATTATAACAAAGGACGAAAAGGAAAATAAAAAATATGATAGTAAAAAAGAATAAATATGTAATAGCAACAAAATCATTTCCTATTGTATTTGATGATGGAGATGGTAATCCTGAAAAAGATATAGAAAATGCATACTTATATAGTGACAAAAGTTACGCGGAAAAAATATTGAATGACGAATTTGAAGAACCAGATAATTTTCAAGTACTTGAAGTGAATATTACATATGAGGTTTAAAGGGTAATATTACTCATGAAAGTATATTCAGATAAAATCTTTCTTTCATAAGGAGCGGAATTAATGTTATATGATAGAGATAAATATATTGAAATAGTAGAAAATATTAGAAAACCTATGCAACCAATGCCACAATTTTCGGAAGCAATTTATAAATGTCCTAAATGTGGAAATGGTATGAGAATGAATTTTTTGGGAGTGAGGATTTTAACATCAAATCCTCCGATTCAGCAGCAGGAATATGTATGTGAAAATTGTGGGTTTTCAGAATATATATAAAAGGTGATAAAGATGATTTTTATTACGGGAGATACCCACGGAGACTGGGTAAGTCGATTAAATAAAAATGCATTTCCAGAACAAGAGGAAATGACAAAAGATGACTTTGTTATTATATGTGGAGATTTTGGAATATGGAATGATACTAAACAGGAAAGATATAATCTTAACTGGCTTGAAGATAAACCGTTTACGACTTTATTCGTAGACGGCAATCATAGTAACTTCGACAGATTATATGCCATGCCAGTATCAGACTGGCATGGAGGGAAGGTGCACTTCATTCGTTCATCAGTAATCCATCTTATGCGTGGTCAAGTATTTAATATAGAAGGAAAGAACTTCTGGACATTTGGCGGTGCAAGCAGCCATGATGTCAAAGATGGCATTCTTGAGATTGATGATCCACGGATTAAAAAATGGCGATATGATTGCAGTAAAATGTATCGAATAAATCATATTTCATGGTGGAAAGAAGAGCTTCCTTCAGGTGAAGAAATGCAAGAAGGGCGTAGAAATTTACAAAATATAGACAATAAAGTGGATTTTATTGTAACCCACTGTGGATCAAGTAGTAGTATAGCATTATACTCTCATGGATTTTATAAATCTGATCTTCTTACAGATTATTTAGAAGAAATTAGGCAAGAAACTGATTTTGGCAAATGGTTTATGGGACATTATCATGATAACTATGCTATTAATAGTAAAGAAAATATTATATATGAACGGATTGTGAGGATTGTTTAGCGTGAAAGATATGGAACAGTATAAGACATATGAATATTCTACTGGTGATCCTTTTTCTGATAAATTTGATTGGTGTCATGTGTATGAGTTGGACGAAGCCCTTAAGTCTATTAAAGTAAGAAACATGCATGATCAGGATAGAATTAGATATTTAGAAGAAGAAAATAAAAAATTAAAAGAAGAAAATTACAAAGATGAAGAGCTATTTACAATGAAAATGAAATTAGATAGAATGCAAAAAGATTACTATCGCGGTTTTCCGATATCCGAAGAAGAACAGAATCGTATTGAAGAATGGATGAATAAACATGACGAAGAAGTACATAACGCACATACTCTTAATGAAAAATTAAGGTTGGATGGATGTTGCGGTGGAAGATATAGTTATCATTTTGTACCGACAAGCATCGGTACAATTGGGACAGTAAAGTGTAGCTGTGGTGCAGAATTTACATTTCAAGATATGGAATGAAACTGATATTTCGTGAGGTAATTGAATGGAAGAGGAACTTAAAATTCTAAACAAAATTATCGTTGAAGCAATTTTAGAAGGAGCGGACCCTGGAGGTACATATAGAAATAATACAGAAAATCTTGTGAAGGCAATGTATACATGGATATATTTTAAAAATGCCAGCAAAAAATATGAAGTTTGTGAAACTGCAGAGGTTCCGCTTACTGACGGCTCTTATTTGCCTTGCCCGCAGTTTGAGAAAATATTCAACAAATCAGAAGTAATTGCAGAATGGCATAGGATTGGAAATCAACATAAAGAAAGGTTGACTGCGGATTCTATGTTAAATTGAAAGAGTAATTTTTATCCACTGATAAACATGATCGATGATAATACGCATTATTTTGATATATACGCATCGAATGATGAAACAGTGGTATCTTATCTGTAGAAAGCGAGGTTTATTTAATATGACTGTTGATTATGGTAATAGTGTATTGGCATATTGTACTGAAGGAAATAACGGTTACGATGTAAAAGGAATAATGTTGGGAGGACAATTTATTCCAAAAGATCTTATTAATAAAATGTATGAAGCGGTTAGAAAACCATATAAAAATGGGAAATGTATACCAAAAATTGATGAGCAAGAATATTCTTACGAAGTGTTTTATGGAGATTATGAGGGGTTTATCAATAAATTGTCTGAATTTAAAGCTGACCTACAAATTGGAGGCCATAATGAAAAATACCATATAGATTATTTGGGTTCGCCAGATGGAGAAATTCGAGATATAAATATTGGTGATTATGTAGTAGTTAATGGTGATCATTTAGAGATATATACCAAAGATTCGTTTGAAAAAAATTTTCTATTTAAATAAGATAAAAGCCCGATTTTGTAAGAGGAGGTGATAATATTGTCAATGCTATTAATTTCAAAAAGATTGTTAGAACAAGAGCTTAAGAATAAACCAGATATATTATCTGATAGTCAAGAGTTGTATTATATGCAAATAGAAAAAGAGATATTTGTTCTTGAAAAAATTGATATTACTCTATGTGATATGCGTGGCGATGTAAATGAAATTCAAGAAAGATTAAACAATTCAGAAATACATTTTGCTTCAAAAGGAGAGTATGAGAAGATCAACGAATCAAAAGAAGTTATAGAAACATTGCGGCAGTTATATTTAAATCACAAAGAACTTTTAGAATAGGAGTGATTGATTGGACAAGATAAATAGAATAAAAGAATTAGTAGATGTTCTGCACAAGGCATCTATAGCTTACTATAGAAATGACAACCCGATAATGTCAGACAAGCAGTACGATGATTTATATGATGAACTGGAAATACTTGAAAAAGAAACAGGTGTGATACTTGCTGGATCGCCGACACAGAAAGTTCAGGGCTATATATTAGATGGATTTAAAAAAGTCCAACACAGTAAGCCGATGCTTAGTGCTGCCAAGACAAAGGATATTGATGAGATAAAGAGATTTGTAGATAATAAGGATTTTTATTGCTCTTATAAATTAGATGGTCTAACTACCGTTGTAAAATTTGAAAATGGTAGATTCATTCAAGGAATTACTCGTGGAACAGGTACAATTGGTGAAGACGTAACAGAGCAATGCAGATTTATTCCCAACCTTCCAATGTTAATACCAACTAATGAATATGTAGAACTTCGTGGCGAAGCTGTTATATCTTATGACGAATTTCACAGAGTAAACGCTAATCTTGACAAACTTTTCTCACATCCTAGAAATATGGCCGCTGGTACTCTTAGGAATCTCGATCTGAATGTTGTAAAACAAAGAAGATTATCATTTGTAGTGTTTGAAGTTGTTAGTCCTAGATTTAAAAATAAGTGGGAAGGATTAGAAACTGCAGGGAATTGGGGGTTTGAGGTTGTGAATTGTGGGCGTGGATCGGTTGATGATTTAGTAGAAGCAATGCAACCAGAGTATTACAGGTATCCTGTAGATGGATTAGTATTTGAAATAAACGATTATGACTTGTCTAAAACTATGGGAGCTACACAGCATCATGAAGGTTGTCGTATGGCACTCAAATGGGAAGACGAACTTTACGAAACTACTCTGACGGGAATTGAATGGCAGACTTCGCGTACAGGACTAATCAATCCAGTAGCGGAATTTAATCCTGTAGACCTAGACGGTGCTATTACAACAAGAGCAACGCTTCACAATCTATCTTATATAGAAGACTTGGAGTTAGGTGTTGGCGATACCATTCAAATCTATCGGGCAAATATGGTAATTCCTAAAGTTCATGACAATCTTACAAGAAGTAACACTTGGAAATATCCTAAGACATGTCCTACATGTGGCTATCCAACCGAAATACATAATGAGAATGGTAGTAAAACACTTCATTGCACAAATCCGGCATGTAAGGCAAAACTAATCAATCGACTTATTAATTTTGTTTCGCGTAAATGTATGAATATTGATGGCTTATCCGAAGAAACGCTTACTAAATTTGTAGAGTGGGGCTGGATCAAGAATCTTTTTGATGTATATAATCTTACACCACACTATACAGAACTTACAAGACTAAATGGATTTGGTATCCGTTCAGTAAAGAAATTACAAGATGCAATAGAGAATAGTAAGAATGTAGAACTTGATCATTTTATTGCAGCACTTAGTATTCCAGGTATCGGAACCGCCCAGGCAAAAGAGCTGGCAAAGAAATTTAATACATGGGATACCTTTGACGAAGCAGGACATGGAAGTTATGATTTTAGTACATTAGATGGATTTGGAGAGGTAGCAAATAAGAATATACATAACTGGTTTTACACCATGTATCAGGAAGATCGTATTCCACAGCTTGTAAGAAATCTCCATTTTATTGACAATAATAATGAAACTAATAACAGTCTTTCTGGTATAACATTTGTTATTACTGGTTCTTTAAGTCATTTTGCGAATAGGGATGCTTTAAAACATGAGTTAGAATCACGTGGTGCAAAAGTTTCTGGAACTATATCATCTAAAACGAATTATTTAATAAATAATGATATCAATTCTACAAGTTCTAAAAATAAAAAGGCTATTCAATTAAAAATTCCAATTGTAAATGAAGAATATATAGTAGAGATGCTTTCTTAGTTTTTAAAATTCCTAATCAACTGAATAAAGGAGGTAAAAATTATAGGAGAACTTATTGATCTAACCGGTCAAAAATTTGGCAAGCTAACAGTGCTATATCAAACTGACCATTATACTCCTAAAGGTAAAAAGGTAACATACTGGCACTGTAAATGTGATTGTGGAAATAATGTTAGCGTAAGATTGGATAGTTTGAAGTCTGGATCTATAGTTTCTTGTGGATGCTACCATAGAGAAGAAATGGGCATTATATCTAAAAAGAATTTTAAAGAAAATGATGTTGTTTTTAAAGATAATATGGTGCTTATAAAATTATCAACTGATGACACCGATTTTATAATAGACATAGATGACTATGATAAAGTAAAAAAATATTGTTGGCATACAAAAGATGGATATGCATATGCTCCATCTAGAGAAAAATATAAAGTAGAACAAATTTCGATGGCGAGATTAATAATGGATTGTATTGAAGAAGAATAAATTGAAGTTGATCATATTAATCATAATACAGCAGATAATAGAAAAAATAATTTAAGATTAGCAACATCAACTACTAATAACTGGAATCGCAAACAGTCACATGGGAATATTCGATATAACGAAGGAAGAAATGAATGGGATGTAATTATTTTTTATAAATTACAAAAAATAAAATTAGGTAGTTATAAAGAAAAAGGATTGGCATTAGAAATTAGAGATAGAGCAGAAAAAATATTTTATGGAGATTTTCAATATAGGGAGAATAAATAAGCGATGAGTAATTTTAGAATTAAATTAGATTCAATAGATGAAGCTATTGACTTTACAAATACGTGTAATCATTTCGAAGAAGATATTGATTTATATGCAGGAAGCGTATGCAGAGACGCAAAATCTTTAAATAGCAATATAGAATTTATAGGACGAAATGATTTGTTTGTAAAAATTAATATCAATAATAAAAATATAATTAATAGTTTTGAAAAATCTATAGAAAAATGGATCGTGGAGGGATAATCATATGAAGACTAAAATTCAGTTAGATCTTATAAAAGATATGAATGCATTTGTAAATGCCTGCAGTAATCTTTTCGCTGAAGAAATCTATGTAACACAAGGAAGACAGGTTATTGCTGCTAAAAGCCTTTTGGGAATGTATAGCTTGGACTGGACAAGACCCGTAGAAGTAGAGATTGAGACTGACAATGAAGAAGCTAAAAATAACTTTTACAATTATATTAAAGCCTGGGAGGTTAAGTGATAATTGACACCAGCAGATTTACGTTTTGTGCAAGATATTAGAAATATACTTAATAATGGATTTATAGATCAAAAGCCACGTCCGAAATATAAAGATGGAACATCTGCTTACACTATATCGGTCAATCATGTCGTGAGATCTTATAATCTTCAAAAAGAATTCCCTATTTGTTCGTTACGTCCAATTGCATGGAAGTCTGGAATAAAAGAAATTCTTTGGATTTATCAGGATGAGAGTAATTCTCTTGAACTTCTTAGGAATAAATATGGTATTCGTTACTGGGATGAATGGGAATCAAAAGACTGCCCTGGGACAATTGGAAAGAGATATGGTGAAACTGTTAGATGTTATGATTTAATGAATAGATTGCTAAATGATATAAAAATTAATCCATATGGAAGAAGACACATTATCTCATTGTGGCAAGAAAATGATTTTGAAGAAACTGACGGACTTTTGCCATGTGCATTTCTTACTGACTGGAATGTTAGAGGAGAATATCTGGATATGTTATTGTTTCAAAGAAGCGGGGATATGCTTACGGCATCAGGTGCTGGTGGAATTAATGAAGTGCAATACGCAGCCCTACAGATGATGGTTTCGAAAGCAACAGGGTATAAGCCAGGAATGTTCACTCATGTAGTTTCCAATGAACAGATCTATGATAGACACATTGAAGCAGCAGAAGAGCTTTTAAAAAGAGCGGATGAACAATCTTTGGAATATGTATATAGAAAAGGTTATGAATTTACATATCCCAAAATGATTTTTGAGCCTGACAGTAATGATTTTTATCAGTTTTCCATTAACGATTTTAGACTGGAAGGATACGAACCTATTAAACCTCAGTTGAAGCTTGAATTAGGTATTTAAAAATAAAGGCTATACACTTTTTACTCATTTAATCCAAATTGTTTCAGTTACAAAAGAAATATGTTCAATAATCTCATTTAATTGGGCACTGGCAACGCCACGTAGTCGATAAACACCTTTTTCAATACTTTTAATTGTAAAAGTTCGGCATAGATTGTTTGTATTACTCTCTTGGGCGGTAAAAGCATCTATAATTTCCCACGTTTGACTTACAGAATCATATTTTTCCAAATAGATTATTACCGATAATTTATCGACAGTGATATTTGTAGTAGCACATACAGATATCTGTACCTGACCGTTCCCCAAAATATTTATGGAAGCATCACAAGTAAGACCTGTTATTGATGAGTTCGCATTTACATTGCTGGTATAACAAAGGAGTGTGATAAAAGCGCAGATAATACAAAGTGTTCTTTTGATGGCGTTTTTCATAGGTTTCCTTTCTGAAAAAGTGTATAGCCTTTATAGACAAATTATATCATAAAAGGTCGGTGACTATGATAAAAGTAAAGTGTAAAGGAGTAAATAGAATTGATTGTATTGATTGGTAAAACTTGTTCTGGCAAAACCTCTATTGCAAATGAGATGATGAAATTAGGATTTCATAGGATTGTGACTACAACAACTAGAGATATTCGCGAAGGCGAAACACAAGATGTAGATTATCACTTTGTTGCTCAAGATAAATTTAAAGAAATGATTCATGATAATGAGTTTGTAGAGTGGAAAAGCTATATTACTTCAAATGGAGTGTGGTATTACGGGACAAGTATGGACGATATAAAGAGTGCTGATGAAAAAAGTATATTGATTATTACACCAGATGGATTAAAAGATCTTCTTGATAAAGAATATAATATTGTATCTGTTTACATATATGCAAATAATAATACAATCCGTGGAAGACTTTTAAGTAGGGGGGATGATAAAAATGAAGCCGAAAGAAGATTAAAGGATGATAATGAAAAGTTCAAACATGTAGAAGATATGGTGGATAAAATTATATATAACAATGCAAACGATAAATTGGAAGAAGTAGTTAGTAAAATAGTTGAATTTGTAAAAGGCAGGTAGAATATGAAGCTTTCAAAGCAAGAAAAGAAATTGATAATCGAATTAATTTGTAATGAACAAACTCATATGATAATAAAAGATAATTTAAAATATTCTTCAAATAGATATAAGGCTTTAGAAAAGTTAAAAGTTAAGATTAAGGATAGTTAGAGGAGGAATGATTATGGAGTGTATAGCATATTTGGCAAGTTTCTTTGGCGGATGCTTATGCGGCGTATTGATTGCTGCCTTGTGTATGGTGGGGAGGGATAGTGATTTTAAATAGTTTATATATAGATTTTGACGGAGTAGTGGTAGATACTATCGGTGCAATTGTAGAATTATATAATGACGATTTTCAATATTATAAAAAATTTAAACCAATTGATCCCAAATGTATTAAGACCTGGGATTTTAGTGAATGTAATTGTACTAACGCTAAGTATATTGATACATATTTTAATACGAAGCGTTTCTTTGAACACCTAAAATATATGCCAGATGCCTATAATTCCATCATGGCGTTAGGAAGAAAATATAAACTATTCATAGTTTCTCATGGTTATAGTCCTAATTTAAAATTGAAGGAAATTTGGATTGATAAAAATTTGCCTTTTAATATCGAATTTATTGGTGTGAATTTAAAAAAGTATTCTGATAAATCATGTGTTGATATGAGCGATGGTATTTTTATCGACGATAAATTATCTAATATTAAATCAAGTAATGCAATGAAGAAAATATTATTTGGGAAAGAGTACTCATGGAATATTGATGATAGCGATAATAAAAAGTACATAAGATGCTATACATGGAACCAAGTATTATATGAGTTACTTTAATAGTTAAATTATATATTTGTTTAAAAGAGACTGGAGGAATATATGACAATACAAGAATGGTTAGGCGACAATCAGTTGGGCATTGATATCTGGGAGAAAAAATATAGATATAATAATGAATCCTTTGACGAATGGTTGGACAGGGTGTCGGGTGGTGATGAGGATGTTAGGAAACTTATTAAAGAGAAGAAATTTTTATTTGGCGGCAGAACTCTTTCAAATAGAGGAACTGGTAAAAAAGGCAGCTTTTCTAATTGCTATTCGAATGGATATGTTGATGATGATCTTACTGATATCATGAAAACAAACACAGACATTGCATTAACATTTAAAGCTCAGGGAGGGCAAGGAATTTCGCTCTCAAAACTTAGACCAAAGGGTTGCGGGATTAATCATGGACAGTTTGCTTCTGATGGGATTGTTCCTTTCATGGAGATGTTTAACAGAACAACAGAAAGTATATCTCAGGGCGGGTCACGCAAAGGTGCATTAATTATGACCCTTGATATTTGGCACAAGGAAGCTGAAGACTTTATCAAAATCAAATCAGAAGAAGGAAAGATTCAGAAAGCCAATTTGTCATTGGAGATAGATGACGAATTTATGGAGTGTGTAAAAAAGTATTATGAGACAGGAGAAGTTGTCACAAAAACAATTAATCGTTCTTATGAAGGGAATGAGGTTACATATGAGGTGACACCCATTAAGCTTTACAAATTAATGATGAAAAAGGCATATGATTGGGCCGAGCCAGGTTGCCTATTTACTAATAGATTTAGAAATTATAATTTGATGGAGTATTGTGATGACTATCAGATAATTTCTTGCAATCCCTGCGGAGAGCAGCCGCTTCCGAAATACGCAGCCTGCAATTTAGGCAGTATAAACCTATCAGAATTCGTAGTCAATAGTTTTAAAGGTACTGCTTTTTTTGATACCGCAGGTTTTATCCAGGCTGTTAAGACTGCTATAAGAGGATTAGATACTGTTCTTGATGAAAATTTAAATAATCATGCATTATCAGAACAGCGTAAAATGGCAATGAACTATAGAAATGTAGGACTTGGCGTAATGGGAATGCATGACATGCTAATTAAATTGGGTATGAAATATGGGTCACATGAATCAATTAAATTTATTGATAGCTTAATGGATCTGATGTTTAGAAGTGCAGTTATTGAAAGTTCCATATTGGCTAAAGAAAAAGGTGCATTTCCAGCATATAATAAAGATCTTTTAAAATCAAAAATCCTAAAAGAACATTTCACCGACAATGAAATTATTAGTTTAGAGATTGATAAATATGGGCTTAGAAACTGTAGTTTACTTAGTATAGCCCCCACGGGCAGTCTAGGTACGATGTTAAATGTTTCTACAGGGTGCGAACCGTTATTCGCTTTATATTATAATAGAAAAACTGAAAGTTTAAATGGCAATACAGAAAAAACATATAAGGTTTACACCGGCGTTGCTAAAGAATATGTAAATAAATACGACGATAAATTACCGGACTATTTTATTACATCTGCAGATATTTCTTGGAAAGATAGAATTGATATGCAGAGTGTTCTTCAGAAACATATTGATACGGCTATTAGTTCTACTGTAAATTTACCAAACAGCATTTCTAAAGAAGAGATTGAGCATCTTTACCTTTATGCTTGGGAGAAAGGACTGAAAGGTGTAACCATTTTTCGTAACGGATGTAAACGAGCAGGGATTCTTACAACTGACATTTCTAAAAAATCCGATGATTCTAATGATTCAAATCCGATTCAATCAGAGCCTTCTGATAATCAGTTGAAACGTGGAATGATTATAAAGGCAGACGACAACTGTATTGGCAAAAAACGTACTCTCATAACAGGTTGCGGAACATTGCACTGTGAAGCTTTCTTTGATCCAGACACGGGAGAATTGCTTGAGACTTATTTAAGTAAAGGATCTACAGGCGGCTGTGTTGACGCAGATACGGAATATTTCAATGGAACCGAATGGAAGAAAATTTCAGAATATAAACGTGGATCAGATGAGAAAATTTTACAATATACGGAATCAGGAAAAGCAGAACTTGTTAATCCTATAAATTATATAGTAAATGATAATATTGAAACATTAAAACATTTTACAAATGATTATGGTTTAGATATGGTTCTATCTGAAGACCATAGAATGTATCTATATAAAAATTATAGAAAATACTCTATGGGAATACGTTCTAGTTTAACCACTGAAATTGTAACTGTTAAAGATTATATAGAACGGTCGGGTTCAAAGGAAAGACATGTACCGACAACATTTACTTATGATGCACCGGGCATTCCGTTAAAAGATGAACACATCCGAGTGTTAGTAGCGGTTTACGCCGATGGAACCTATGACGGATACAAAATTATTCTGTCATTAAAAAAAGAAAGAAAAAAGGAAAGACTTAGAAAATTACTACGTGATTGCGATATGGGATGGACGGAGCGTAATATTTATAACAGTTCATATACAAAATTTTGTATTAATCCAACACCAAGTATCCGCCAGTGGTTTATTGATAAAAGATTTACCTCAAAATGGTATGATTGCACAGACCATCAATTGTCTATTATTGTGGATGAATGTGTATACTGGGATGGAAGCGTTGGTACAGGAAATAGATTTGGCGAATACTATTCATCTAAAAAAGAAGAAATAGACTTTATTCAATTTGCATTAACCAGATTAGGATATCGAGCTACAATATCAAATAACAATGGTTCAACAGGGAATATCAGTTATAGAGTACGATGGAAAAATAAAAATGTACATAATCTTAAGAATGCAAAAATAACTGATTACAAAACAAAAGACGGACACTCTTATTGCTTTACAGTACCAAGTGGTCTATTAGTTTTAAGGAGAAATAACAAAATTTTTATTACAGGGAATTGCAACAACTTCATGGTGGGACTTTCAAGGATGATTTCTTTAGCTGCTAGGGGAGGCGTTGATATTTACACCATAGTAGACCAACTCAAGAGTAGTGGAACGTGTCCAAGCTATGCAGTTCGTAGGGCTACTAAGAAAGATACAAGCCCTGGAAGTTGCTGTCCAGTAGCGGTAGGAAATGCTTTGATCGATATGTATAAGGAGATGAGAGAAGATTTAGGATTTAATGAAGAATACGAAAAGAAAGAAACAAGACCGGAAAGGGAACAAAGGAAAAAAACGGAGACAGTAAGTGAAGAAGCTATAATTCCTTGTCCAGAGTGCGGAGAACCACTTGTATTTGAAGGGGGATGTAATACATGTAAAAACTGTGGATATAGCAAATGTGATTAATGGAGGTATATATGAACATAGCTGGAAGCTACAAATTAAATCCCAATATAACTGAAAGCCAATTGAGAAACATTGGCTTTCGACGAAATGAATATAGATGTTGGTTATATAAAGATATTATTCAATTAATCATTGAAGTTGATACAACAGAAAAATGGTGGGGATATCATATATGGGATACAGATTTAAATATGCAATATTCACCTTATTATTTAAGAGAGTTTGGAGTGAATAATATTGTAAAACATATTGACACCAAAATTCGTAACATATTCAAAGAACTTGAAAAAGAACATATATTTATTTATAAGAAACAAAAAGGAGAAAAACATTAAATGAAACGTATAGCAAAATTTGAAAAGGTAAGTATTGAAAAATTTTGTGAAGGAATGATTCAAGGATTATGGATAGAAAACGATTTTAATAATATTGAAAAACATAAACGTAAACGTATAGAAGAAATTTATACAAACATTAAATTGCCAGAAAGAAAAACTATAGGAAGTGCAGGATATGATTTTCATATCCCCTTTGATATTACATTATCACCCGGTCAGTCGGTGCTTATTCCAACGGGTATTAGATGCTCAATGGAGCCAGGATGGGTATTAAACTTATATCCACGTAGCAGTCTTGGTTTTAAGTATCGACTTCAATTAAATAATACCGTGGGAATCATTGATAGCGATTATTACCACTCAGATAACGAAGGTCATATTATGGCTAAGATTACTAATGATTCTATTGAAGGAAGCATCATGAAGTTAAATGCCGGTGACGGTTTTATACAGGGGATTTTCGTGGAATATGGGATCACAGTAGATGATGAGACAGACGGTGTGAGAAACGGCGGTACGGGAAGTACCACTGGGAAATAGTTACGTACATAAAAACTCCTTATGAGAAGCTGCAACTTTTCATAAGGAGAATTTTCTATACATTATGCATAAAATAGGAGTTGAGTGTTATTAATATGTCAAATGACAAAAATACTGAATTGTTGAATTACGCTATTCAGCATGGTATGATTAATATGTCATATATGCAGGAACAAATTGAAATGGCAAAACGAAATGAATTATTAGCAAAGCATCCATATTCAATATGGCAAGGTAAAGATGGAAAATGGCATACTTATTTACAAGACAAAAATGGTAAACGTATTCCGCGCAAAAGAAATTCTCAAAAAGAAATAGAGGAAGTAGTTATAAATTATTTAAAAGAGTCTGAAACTCTCCCTAAAACATTTGATGAGGTTTATCATTCATGGAGAGAAAAACATAATCTGCTACTTTCAAATAATTCGATTGCAAGATACGATACGGATTATAAACGTTTTTTTGAAGATACGTCGTTTGCGGGAAAACAAATATCATATATTACAGAAGAAGATATAAAAGCTTTTATTGTACAGACAGTAAAAAATCAGCAACTTTGTAAAAAGGCCTGCAAAACATTATTTGGTTATATAAAAAATACTTTATATAGTGCTAGAGTAAATAAGCTGATTGATGGAGATCCTGTTGAATTTCTTGAAGCAAAACAATTTTATAAATTTTGTAAAGAAAACAAAAGACCTAAAGAAAAAATAGTCGTTTCAGATTCGAATTTGGCATGTCTATTTAATTGTGTATTGGAAGATTATAAAAAGCAACCAAATTATATACCAACTTATGCAGTTCATATGGCGATTCTAACTGGAATGAGAGTGGGAGAACTTTCTGCATTAAGATGGGACTCCATAAAAAATGGATATCTTATAATAGATAAATCTGAAAAATATGACAGGGTCAATAAGAGATATTATATTGACTCTACGAAAAATGGCAAAGAAAGAATCTTCCCAATAACAGATGAAATACAGAAGTTGCTTGATAAACTAAAAATGGAGGAAATGAAAGCAGGTTATATTTGTGAATGGGTGTTTGCAAATGAGGACGGAAGGATTCATGCGCCAGTTATTTCATCGTGTTCTAAAAATAAATGCAGACAAGCAGGTATCACAGAAGTTGGAATTCATGCTTATCGAAGAACATTAAATTCCAAAATGAGATGCGAAGGCGTTTCAGCAACAGTAGCTGCCTCATTGCTAGGACATACAGAGCAAGTGAATGAGATGCACTACACATATGATATTACAGACATAAAAAAGAAGGCTACGATTGTAGCCCACCTTAATGAAGAAATGATATCAAATTGTTAGGGTATCATCAAGGTATCAAAAGGTATCAGAACATATATTCTATAAAACTCTTGAAATCCTTGATTTTAAAGGAAAAAATCGGGGCAACAGGATTTGAACCTGCGACCTCACGGCCCCCAGCCGTGCGCGCTACCAAGCTACGCCATACCCCGCAACAAAAATCATTATACCAGACTTTCAGAAAATTGCAAGTGTTTTTTTCTGAAATTTCGAGGACTTATTCCATAATATTGTCGAAAGGCGTTGGAAAAGTGTTCCACGGAGGAATAGCCCAGTTCTTCTGACACGGCTGTGATGCTTAAACAGGAATCTGCAAGAAGCATAGAAGCGTTGGACATGCGCGCTTCTGTTCGTTTCTGAAGAAATGTTTTTCCGTAAAAACCTTTTAAAAAACGTTCTGTCTGGCGGGGGCTTAATCCCAATCGTTTTGACAGTTCTTCCAGATCAGCGTTTTTATATTCATAAAGAAAATAATCTTCTGCAATGACAGATCTGCGGTCGGGAGGAACATTTTTTGCCGAGACACGGTTTGTCGGATTTCCCTGCTGGTAGAGCCTTGTCAGAGAGATAAAAAGCTGTTTCAATATTGCGGACATCTGTTCTTCGTATCCGGGGAGCCGTTCTCTGATTTCACGACTGGCAGCAGTTAAAAGAGGCAGAATCTGAGAGTGATCCTGTTCTGCCCAGGCGCGAATGGAAAGAAAAGCGGAGAGAAGCGGAGTTCTGGGCAGGGATGCAGTATCTATTTTATAATAAACACAGTATTCATGCATAAGATCTTCAGAGGAAGAAATTTCCATATGTTCGCTGCAGGGACCTGCTATATAAAAACGATTGGGAGACATATCATAAAATTTTCCGTTGATAAAAACTCTGCCTTTTCCAGAGAGAATGTAATGAAGTTCATAGCAGCCGGGGCCATGGCTGTGCCGGGGAACCTTTTTCACAGGACGTTCCGATGCAAAGGTCAGTACTCTGACAAGTGTACCTTCTACAAAAAAACGGATATTCAGATCTTGATGCAGTGCGGAAGAAGTTACCTGTGTGCTCATAAATTCCCTCCCGAAAAAATTAGAATAATGTTTCAGCAGTATATTCTGCCTGTATTTATTATAGTAGCTGCCGGGACAGGAAACAAGAGAAACCTGCGTTTATACGACATAAAACCTGCGGAAATGTCAGTTTCCTCTCTTAAAAAATCCCCTGAAAAACTTATAATAAAAGCATAAAACAGAAAGCAAAATTTATAGGAGGTAATTGTATATGGGAACTATGAAAGGAGCAGTTCTGCCGGGAAACAGTACAGTAGAGCTAAGAGATTTTGAAATACCGAAACCAGGATATGGTCAGGTGCTTATTCAGACCAAAGCTTCTACTATCTGCGGAAGTGATATCCGCTGCATTTACAGAGAGCATGTGGGAAAGGGACCGGAAGCCTATATTCCGGGAACCATTGCAGGACATGAGCCCTGCGGGCTGATTGTGGAAGAAGGAGAGGGGCTGAAAAGGTTCAAAAAAGGAGACAGGGTCATCGTCTATCACATTTCCGGCTGCGGTGTATGCCATGACTGCAGAAAAGGATACTATATTTCCTGTAAGAGCAGACATAGAAAAGCATATGGATGGCAGCGCAACGGAGGGATGGCACCCTATATCCTGGCAGATGAAAAAGATCTGATCCTCCTGCCGGACCAGCTGACATACAAGGATGGAGCCCAGATCGCCTGTGGTTTTGGAACGGTATATGAAGCGATTGAGAAAATTGGAATCTCCGGAAATGATGCGGTGTTGGTGACCGGGCTGGGACCTGTAGGGCTTGCTGCACTAATGCTGGCAAAATGTCTGGGGGCAAATAAATTGATTGGTGTGGAAATGAATGAAACCAGGATTGAAACAGCAAAGAAGCTGGGATTGGCAGATGAGGTATTTAAGCCGGGACCAGGTGCCCTGGAGCAGATTTTAGAAGCAACCGGCGGATATGGTGTGGAAAGAGCTATTGACGCCAGTGCCAGTGATGGGGGAAGGCAGCTTGCCATCCGTGCCACAAGGGAATGGGGCAGGATCGCTTTTGTAGGCGAGGGAGGAAGCTGTACATTCCAGCCAAGTCCGGATATTATCCACGGACAGAAAACCATTTATGGTTCCTGGGTAACCTCTCTTTGGCGGATGGAGGATCTGACAGAGCGTCTGGTGCGATGGGGCATTCACCCGGAGGATCTGATCACCCATGAATTTCCTCTGGAGAAGGCAGGAGAAGCATACGCACTTATGGCTTCCGGAAACTGCGGGAAAGTGGCTGTGACTTTTGAATAGAAGAGCAGAAGAGATATGAAAAAAGAATGCACCGGTTTTTGACACATTTCAAGTGTGTGAAAGGCCGGTGCATTTGGTGTCTTTCTGTCTGGATTTCCTGAAAAGAATTGACGGTTCTGCCGCAAATATGGTATTGTAATAAGAAATATCAGACGGCTGTAAGCAAAACCGCCGTGTGCAGTCCGGTGAAGTACCGGTTTTCAAGATAAATCGTATGGGAGGAAATGAGTTATGAAAAATTGCAGCAAATATAAAAGACAGTATTTTCTTCCGCCTGTAAAATGTATGGATTGGGCAGAGAAAGACTATGTAGATCATGCGCCGGTGTGGTGCAGTGTGGATTTAAGAGACGGAAACCAGGCTCTGGTGATTCCCATGAACCTGGAACAAAAAGTAGAATTTTTCAAACTTCTGGTAAAAATCGGATTTAAAGAAATTGAAGTGGGATTTCCAGCGGCTTCTGAGACGGAATATGCTTTCCTCCGTAAATTAATCGAAGAGAACCTGATTCCGGATGATGTGACTATTCAGGTACTGACTCAGGCAAGGGAGCACATTATAAAGAAAACTTTTGAAGCTGTTAAAGGTGCGAAAAATGTGATCGTGCATGTCTATAATTCCACCTCTTTGGCACAGAGAGAGCAGGTGTTCAGAAAATCAAAAGAAGAAATCCTGAAGATTGCAGTGGACGGGGCAAAGCTTTTAAAACAGCTGACAGAGGAGGCAAATGAAAATTACAGATTTGAGTACAGTCCGGAGAGTTTTACCGGAACGGAACCGGAGTATGCTCTGGAAGTATGTAATGCAGTGCTGGATGTGTGGCAGCCTGAGGCAGACAGAAAAGCGATCATTAACCTGCCCGTGACTGTAGAACATTCCATGCCCCATGTATATGCAAGTCAGGTAGAATACATGTGCAAAAATCTGAAATACAGGGAAAATGTGGTAGTGTCTCTCCATCCGCACAATGACAGAGGCTGCGGCGTGGCGGATTCTGAAATGGGGCTTCTTGCCGGTGCAGACCGAATTGAGGGAACTCTTTTCGGAAATGGGGAGCGCACAGGGAATGTAGATATTGTCACACTTGCATTGAATATGTATTCTCAGGGTGTAGAGCCAAATCTGGACTTTACAGACATGACAAATATAACAGAGAAATATGAGGGCTTTACAGGAATGAAAATCAATGAGAGAAGTCCATACAGCGGGGCTTTGGTATTTGCAGCATTCTCCGGCTCTCATCAGGATGCGATTGCCAAAGGCATGCATTGGCTGGAAGAAAAGAAACCAGAGCACTGGACAGTTCCGTATCTTCCTATTGATCCCAAAGACGTGGGAAGGAATTATGATGCGGATGTTATCCGTATCAACAGCCAGTCAGGAAAAGGCGGCGTAGGTTATATCCTGGAGACAAAATTCGGACTGAATCTTCCTGCAAAGATGCGGGAGGCAATGGGCTATACTGCAAAAGCAGTGTCAGACCATACACAGAAAGAGCTGCTTCCTGAAGAAATCTTTGAGCTGTTTAAGAAAACTTTCGAAAATGTGACATCACCGCTGGCAATCCATGAGGTGCATTTCCAGCAGAAGGAAGGCGGAATCGTAACACAGGTAACATCATCCTTCAACGGCAGGATCCAGACTACAGAGGCAGAAGGAAACGGACGTTTAAATGCTGTCAGCAACGCACTTAAGAAAACTTACAGCTTCCAGTATGATCTGGTAACTTATCAGGAACATGCCTTAGAGCAAAGCTCCAGCTCCAAAGCGATTGCCTATGTGGGAATTAAAAAGCCGGACGGAAGTCTTTCCTGGGGCGCTGGTGTAGATCCGGATATTATCCGTGCCTCCATTGATGCACTGGTAACAGCCATCAATAATCGGTAAGAAATTATTCCTTGACTTTCCTGCCTTGATTATTTTATAATTCACGTAATCTATGGGAATGCTACAAAAAACAAGTTCTAAAGGAAAAAGATATGAATATCATTTGTGTAATATTAACTGGTATCCATCATTTGCTAGAGAAGGCCCGGAGATATGTTCAGACGAGCAGGGTCTCGAAGAGATGCAGAAGGAACTGTGCTTTATTTGCTGTGGGGGTCACGGTAGTGGCAGCAGCGGCATTCGGTTTTCACGGAGTACATGCGGCGGGAAAGAACCGTGCAGATGAGACAGGGCAAAAAGAAAAAGTAAAAGAGAAAGAAGAGCCCGAAGATGAATCGCCTTATGGACTGGAGGCGATCCTTCAGGGGGTGCTCATAAGCCAGGATACCCAGACAGAAGTAAAAAAGGTGGGTACTTCCCTTGAAAATGTAATGGTAGGCCAGAGGGTCGGAAAAAGAGAAATGGAATCCAGCCTTGACTTCGAAGACCAGGGGGCTCAGGAAGTAGCAAAGCTGCAGAACAGCGCGCTTGGGATGTCTGAAAGCAATTTAAAAATGTCCGATGAAGATTATCAGAATCTTCTTCAGCTGGTAGAGGCAGAGGCCGGAGGAGAGGACATGAAAGGGAAGATTTTGGTGGCCAACGTGGTGTTCAACAGGGTAAAGGATCCGGAATTTCCCTCCAGTATTTCAGAGGTTATTTGGGAAAACGTGGCTGGCAGCGCTCAGTTTTCGCCCACCGCAGACGGACGCATCAATACGGTGACAGTTTCTGAAGAGACAAGAGAGGCTGTGAACCGTGCCATTGACGGAGAAGATTACTCTCAGGGAGCGCTGTTTTTTATGCAGGAGGAATACTCAGATGAAGAGAATGCCCGCTGGTTTAAAGAAGATCTGAAATTTTTATTTACACACGGAGTTCATGATTTTTACACATATCCGTAAGAAAGGACAAAAGACATGGAAATATTATATAAAAGTACAAGGGGAACAGGAAAAAGCATCACAGCCTCTCAGGCGATTCTTCAGGGGCTGTCTGAAGACGGCGGACTGTTTGTGCCGGACAGCCTTCCGAAGCTGGCCCTTTCCTTTGAGGAACTTTCAGAGATGTCATACCAGGAAACTGCTTATGAAGTGATGAAGCTGTTTCTTACCGATTTCACGGAGGAAGAGTTAAAGTACTGTATTGCCCACGCTTATGACGAGAAGTTTGATACGGAGGAGATCGCGCCTATAAAAAAGGCGGCAGGGGCATACTACCTGGAATTATTCCATGGCTCTACGATTGCGTTCAAAGATATGGCGCTGTCTATTCTGCCCTATCTTATGACTACAGCTGCTAAGAAAAATCAGGTAAAAAATGAGATCGTGATTCTTACAGCTACATCAGGAGATACGGGGAAAGCTGCTATGGCAGGATTCGCGGATGTGCCGGGAACGAAGATCATTGTCTTTTATCCGAAAAACGGAGTCAGTCCTATCCAGGAAAAGCAGATGGTGACTCAGAAAGGCGGCAATACTTACGTGGTGGGGATCACAGGAAACTTTGATGATGCCCAGACCGGCGTAAAAAAGATGTTTAATGACAGAGAAATGGCAAAAGAACTCTCTGCTGCGGGTTATCAGTTTTCCTCTGCCAACTCCATTAATATCGGACGTCTGGTACCCCAGGTGGTATATTATGTTTACGCCTATGCAAAACTTTTAAAAGCCGGAGAGATCCAGACAGGAGAGAAAATCAATATAACAGTTCCCACAGGAAATTTCGGTAATATCCTTGCGGCTTACTATGCCAAAGAACTTGGGGTGCCTGTAGGAAAATTCATCTGTGCATCCAATGAAAATAAGGTGCTCTATGACTTTTTCGAGACGGGATGCTATGACAGAAACAGGGAATTTATGCTGACCTCATCTCCCTCCATGGATATTTTAATCTCCAGCAATCTGGAGCGGCTGATTTACAGGATTGGAGGTAATGATCCTGATAAGAACCGCAGTATGATGGACAGCCTGGCAAAGACAGGAAAATATGAGATTACAGAGGAAATGAGACAGAATTTAAAAGAATTTTACGGGAATTATGCTTCAGAAGAGGAAACTGCAGAAACCATTAAGAAGATATATGAAGATACTGGTTATGTACTGGATACGCACACTGCAGTAGCAGCCTGTGTATATGAAAAGTATAAGGCACAGTCCGGGGACAGCACAAAGACTGTGATTGCTTCCACAGCAAGTCCTTTTAAATTCACCAGAAGTGTCATGAATGCCATTGATGAAAAATATGACGCTTTGACTGATTTCGAATTAGTGGATAAACTTTCTCAGATCGGAGGAGTAAAGGTGCCTGATGCCATTGAGGAGATCCGTACAGCACCTGTGCTTCATGATAGGATCTGTACAGCAGAAGAAATGCCGGAGACTGTGAAAAAGATTTTGGGAATTTGACGGAGCGGAGCGATGAACAGTATTGATTTAGAATATGCGAAAAAAAGTTTCCGGGAATACTTAACTGCCTATGACCCTGAAGATGAGAAGATCAAACTGAAAAGAGTACATACTTTCTGTGTTGTGGAAGCTGCGGACTATATCTGCAGGAAGGAGAAACTTTCAGAGGAGGATCGTGAACTCGCGCTTCTTATTGCTTTGCTCCATGATATCGGCAGATTTGAGCAGCTGAAAGTTTTTCACAGTTATGATGACAGCAAATTAGATCATGCTTTATTTGGGGTAAAAGTACTTTTTGAAGACAATCTTATACGAAACTTCATTATCGCAGATCAGTATGATGAGATTATCCGCCAGGCGATCACATGGCATTCTTGCTATGAGCTTCCACGGATAGATGATGAGAGGACACTGCTGCACTGCAGGCTGATCCGGGATGCAGATAAGCTGGACAATTTCAGAGTGAAAGCCACAGAGACACTGGAAGCTCACTTTGATGTCTCAAAAGAAGAAGTCCAGAAAGAGGCGGTCTCTCCCAATATTCTTGAGGCTGTCCGTGACCACCGCTGTATCCTTCGCGGAGAGAGGGTTACCCATCTGGATATGTGGGTTTCTTATCTTGCATTTATTTTTGATTTAAACTTTCCTTCCAGTTTTCGTTACATCCAGGAACATGATTATATTAATCACAATATTGACCGTATGGACTATCAGCAGGAGAAGACGAAGGAGAACATGGAAGAAATACGGAGAATCTGTAATGCATATGTGATGGAAAAAGCTGATAAATGTGACGGCACTTTCCCTGAGATACAATGCATTTTTTGTTGAAAAAATCCATATACTAGAGTATAATAATGATAGAAAAATCCTGGAGTGTTCGACACGCCCATTAATTTTGAACCTACATTACTTTAAACGGGATTCCTACATTGCTGTTTCTAATGTCAGGCCGTCATTGCGCAGCGGAAGACAGCGGAGCAGCTGCGGTTGCCCACCTGGCGTCAGCTAGGAGTCAGAAGATGGGAAACGGCACCCTGGGATTTTTTATTGCAGAAAAACAAGTAATCAAAAGAAAAGAGAGAAGGAAATATGGGGATTTTAAAGCAGTCATTTGGAAAAAGTACAGATAACAGAGCAGTTTTTTTGTATGAGATTACCAACGGCAGCCAGATGTCTATCGCAGTGACGGATTTTGGGGCAGCGCTTGTAAAAATCGTGGTTCCGGATAAGAATGGAAATCAAGTAGATGTGGCACTGGGATATGACACAGCAGAAGGATATTATGAGAATGGCTGTCATTTTGGTGCAGTAATTGGAAGAAACGGTAATCGTATCGGAAACGCGTCTTTTGAAATTAACGGAAAGTGCTATCAGCTTGCAGTAAACGACAATAAAAACAATTTACATAGCGGTCCGGACTGGTATCGTACCAGAGTGTGGGATGTAACAGAGGTGAATGAGGAAGAAAACAGTGTTACATTTCGTCTTTTCAGTCCGGACGGAGACCAGGGTTTTCCTGGAAACTTTACCTGTTTTGTCACCTACCGGCTGACAGAGGAAAATGAGGTAGTCCTCCATTATCAGGGAAGTGCAGATACAGACACTGTGGTAAATATGACCAATCATTCCTATTTCAACCTTGCAGGACATGACCAGGGAGCAGAGGCAATGCTGGAACATGAAGTGCAGATATTCGCTCCGGAGTATACTCCTGTTTTTGATTCTGAGGCAATTCCTACAGGAGAGATCGCACCGGTGGCGGGAACCCCTATGGATTTTTATACATGTCCGAAGAAAATCGGACAGGACGTGGAGGCAGACTTTGAACAGCTGAAGTTCACAGGAGGCTATGATCATAATTATGCGCTGTGCCGCCGGAAAGGGGACATCCGCCGGGCAGCGAAAGTGGTGAGTTCCAGAACGGGAATTGCCATGGAGGTATTTACAGATCTGCCGGGTATGCAGTTTTATATCGGAAATTTCATAGAAGAGGAGAAAGGAAAAGCAGGCTGTATTTACCATAAGAGAGGCGGGTTCTGTATGGAAACCCAGTATTATCCCAATGCCTGCAACGAAGAGGCGTTTGAAACTTCTGTTTTAAAGGCAGGAGAGGAGTATGATACAACTACGGTCTATAAATTTAGTTTAGAAGCTTGAAAGCAAAGTGCTATATCCTGTTTTCAAGCATGAGAAAGAAGGAGCAGAAAGGTATATCTGAGGAAAGCCTGCTTGCTCCTTTTTTCTGTAAAACAGTGTTCATGGAATCCGGAAAATGCATATATTGTAAGTATGAACTGGAAAGAAAAGATCAAATGGAAACTTGTGATTATACTGCTGGCTCTTGTGGGGATTTTGATTGTATGGTGCGCGGGAAAGGCTGGAGAGAGAAAAAAAAGCGCAGAAACGGAAATCCTGCAGGAGTACATGATAAAGGAAAATGAACGGGCAAGTGCGGGGGCAGCATATCCGATGCAAAAAGAGACAGAAGGACAGAGAAGTACAGAAGAGGAAACGAAAGGAGAAGAGCAGGATGCGCTGACTCTGCCTGAGGAGCGAATTGGGGCAGCAGAGCAAAAGACAGCGGAGACAAATGCAGAAATTACAGAACCATCCATCCGGGTGCTGCTGATGACAGATGGGTTTACAAGCTATTATCACGACAAGATCTCTCTGAGATTCCAGGGTGATTATGAACTTCGGGGAAAGAACAGCCGGACTGTGAAGGGAGGTGAAATCCTGGAACTGGCATTGGGAAGCGGCGAATTTCAGGATGGCAGTCTGACTCTTGTGCCGACAGGAGAAGAGAATCGGATCATTGTCATTTCTCTCTCCAGAGGACAGGGAAATCCTGCCTATAGAGGAAGTCTGACTGTGTATGAAGATGAAAATGGGCTTCGTATGGTCAATGAACTGCCGCTGGAGGAATACCTGTATGCTGTGGTCCCAAGTGAGATGCCGGCTTCTTACAGTGAGGAAGCTTTGAAGGCGCAGGCGGTGTGTGCCAGGACTTATGCCTGTGTCCAGATGGAGGGCAGCAGTTTGGAAGCGCTGGGAGCTCAGGTGGACGACAGCGTTTCTTATCAAGTATATCAAAACAGCGGGGAGGCGGAGACCGCCAGTCAGGCAGTAAATGAGACGAAAGGAGAGATTTTATTAAATAACGGTGAACCTATTAACGCCTATTATTTTTCTACGTCTCATGGAAAAACATCCACAGACGAGGTCTGGGAAGCATCAGTTCCTTCCACTTATCTGCAGAGTGTGGAATGCAGATATGATGCCCAGGAACCATGGTTTGCCTGGGAAGTGACCGTACCTGCGGGAACTATTTTGGAAAATGCAAAAGATTTCTATCCGGAGGTCCAGACCATTGGCATGCCTCAGATTCTGGAAACAGGGGAGGGCGGCGCAGTGCTGGATCTTTGTCTTCCCACAGACCAGGGAGAAAAGGAGCTGCACAGTGAGTACGATATCCGTTCTCTTCTGGCGCCGGAGGGTATTTCTATTACCAGACAGGACGGATCTCAGGTCAAAGGAGGTACTCTTTTGCCCAGCGCCTATTTTACCCTGGAGGCTCAGACTGATCAGGAAGGAAACTTTACAGGATGCAGGATTCAGGGAGGCGGCTATGGACATGGAGTAGGAATGAGCCAGAATGGCGCCAAAGGAATGGCTGAGACAGGAAAAAATTATAAAGAAATTCTCACGTATTTTTATAAAGATGTGGAAATCGGGAATATTAATGACGTGCTTTCAAAATAGTGCGGACGGCACAAAACTTGTTATTTACATAGATTCGTGGTATAATGGCGAAATCTTAGGAGAAGCGGTACAATATTGCCCAGAACCGGCTTTAGGGCAATAAAACAGGTGAAAGAAAAGAAGCAGAGGAAAGAAGTAGTATGGAAACAGGTAAAAAGTTGATACAGACTCTCAGAGGGTTTACGAGAAAAATGAGTCAGGACCATACATCGGCGTATGCTGCCCAGGCAGCTTATTTTATTATACTTTCTTTTATCCCGTTTATGTTGCTTTTGATGACGTCTGTAAAGTATACATCTCTTACAAGGGAAGAGGTGATCTGGGTCATCATGCAGGTGTGCCCGGAGAGTTTCTTTGAGTTCATCGCATCGATTGTCTATGAGGTTTACGCAAAATCTCTTGCGGTAGTACCGCTGTCAGCGGTTATGGCTCTGTGGTCTGCAGGAAAAGGGATTCAGGCTCTGACTAACGGGTTTAACTGTATTTATCAGGTAAAAGAAACACGTAATTTCATTCTTACGAGGATTCGGGCAGTCCTTTATACCCTGGCATTTGTGATTTCCATTGTGCTCACGCTGATTTTGCAGGTCTTTGGAAATAGCCTGCAGAGAGAGCTGAGTAAACGTTTTCCTTTTTTGAGCGCTTTGGTCACTAGGATCATCAGTATGAGGATCGTAATTACCTTAAGCATGCTTTTTTTGGTGTTTTTGCTGATGTATAAGTTTATCCCCAACCGCAGGGCGACGCTTAGGAGCCAGATTCCGGGAGCACTGCTTTCGGCAGTGTGCTGGATGGCGTTTTCCTTTGGATTTTCCTTGTATTTTGATTTTTACAGTGGGACTGCGAACATGTACGGAAGCATGACCAGTGTGGTACTGATCCTGCTGTGGCTGTACATCTGTATGATGTTTGTTATGATAGGAGCCCAGGTGAATCATTATTTTGAGGAAAAGTTCAAGTGGGTGCGTAAAGCGGCCACAGAAGCATTGCAGAGGGAATTGTATCAGCTGACTCACGGCGGGGATGAGGAGGAGGATGGGGAAGAAGAAGCAGGAGAAGAAAAAGAAATTCTTGACAGAACCGGGGAAAGTGGCTACAATAACATACAGACATAGAAAAAAGCTGTGAAAGTGTCAGTAGGCATTTATTTTCTGTCAGAGATAGAGAGTCACCGGCTGAAAGCTCTCTTCAGTTCAGATAAATGCTGAGATTCCCACCGGAGCTGCATTTCTGAAAATGTTAAGTAGGAAATGACGTAGCTGTGCGTTAAACAGAAATCAAGTGTCTGCCGGCAGATTTGACGGCGGGAACAAGGGTGGTACCACGGAATTTTGCTTCGTCCCTTATGGGGACGGAGCTTTTTTATATTTCCGTGTAATTTATAGGAAAAGGAGAATATCATGAAAGAAAAATTACAGCGTATTCAGGAAGAGGCTGCAAAGAGAATTCAGGAATCGGATTCCCTGGAAAAATTAAATGAAGTCAGAGTTGCTTTTTTGGGAAAAAAAGGCGAACTGACTGCAGTATTAAAAGGAATGAAAGATGTTGCCCCGGAAGACCGTCCGAAAGTAGGACAGTGGGTCAATGAGGCCAGGGCAGAGATTGAAGTCCTTCTGGAAGAGACAAAGAAGAAGCTGGAAGGAGAGGCTCTTGAGAAAAAGTTAAGAGAAGAGGTCATTGATGTGACGCTTCCCGCAAAGAAAATGGAAGTGGGTCATAGACATCCCAACACGATCGCCCTGGAAGAAGTGGAGAGAATCTTCATCGGCATGGGCTATGAGGTGGTAGAAGGACCGGAAGTGGAATACGATCTGTACAACTTTGAAAAGCTGAATATCCCTGACGGACACCCCGCAAAGGATGAACAGGATACCTTTTATATCAGCAAAGACATTGTGCTCCGCACCCAGACTTCTCCGGTACAGGCACGTGTGATGGAACAGGGAAAACTGCCGATCAGAATGATCGCGCCGGGACGCGTGTTCCGCTCTGACGAAGTGGATGCCACCCATTCTCCTTCTTTCCATCAGATTGAAGGACTTGTTGTCGATAAACACATAACTTTTGCGGATCTGAAGGGAACCTTGGAAGAATTTGCAAAAGAACTGTTCGGACCGGAAACAAAAACAAAATTCCGTCCTCACCACTTCCCATTTACAGAACCAAGTGCAGAGGTAGACGTTTCCTGTTTTAAATGCGGAGGAAAAGGCTGCCGTTTCTGTAAAGGTTCCGGCTGGATCGAAATCCTGGGATGCGGCATGGTGCATCCTCATGTGCTGGAAATGTGCGGAGTCGATCCCAACGAATATACAGGATTTGCCTTCGGCGTAGGTCTGGAGCGAATCGCGCTGCTGAAATATGAAATTGACGATATGCGTTTATTATATGAAAATGACACAAGATTCTTACGTCAGTTCTAGGAGGAGAAGAGAGAATGAATACATCTTTATCATGGATTAAAAAGTACGTGCCTGACCTGGATGTTACGGCACAGGAATATACCGATGCAATGACTCTGTCAGGAACAAAGGTAGAAGGATTTGAAGAACTGGACGCTGACCTGGAGAAGATTGTCATCGGACAGATTGAAAAAATCGAAAAGCACCCGGATGCTGACAAGCTGATCATCTGCCAGGTAAATATAGGGACAGAGACCATCCAGATCGTTACAGGCGCGCCGAATGTAAAAGAAGGAGATAAAGTTCCTGTGGTACTGGACGGCGGACGTGTTGCCGGCGGACATGACGGCAAGAAAACTCCCGGGGGAGTAAAAATTAAGACAGGAAAATTAAGAGGAATCGAGTCTCATGGTATGATGTGCTCCATCGAAGAACTTGGTTCTACAAGAGAATTCTATCCCGAATCACCGGAATACGGAATCTACATTTTCCCGAAAGACGCAGTGGTTGGTGAGAGTGCTGTCCATGCTCTGGGACTGGACGATGTGATTTTTGAGTATGAGATCACTTCCAACCGTGTAGACTGCTACAGTGTGATTGGAATCGCCAGAGAAGCAGCCGCCACTTTCAATAAAAAATTTGTTCCTCCTGCAGTCGAAGTAAAGGGGAACGGCGAAGACGTCCACGACTATGTGAAAGTTACAGTTGAGGACAAAGATCTGTGTACACGTTACTGTGCAAGAGTAGTAAAAAATGTAAAAATCGGTCCTTCTCCCAAATGGATGCAGAGATGCCTGGCTGCAAATGGAATCCGTCCCATCAACAATCTGGTGGACATTACCAACTATGTAATGGAAGAGTACGGACAACCTATGCATGCCTATGATATGGACACCATCGAAGGACAGGAGATCGTGGTGCGCCGTGCGGAAAATGGGGAAAAATTTGTTACCCTGGACGGACAGGAGCGTACTTTAGATGATTCTGTATTAATGATCTGCGATGGTAAAAAGCCAGTGGGTCTTGCGGGAATTATGGGCGGAGAAAATTCCATGATCACAGATCATGTAAGCACAGTGCTTTTGGAAGCGGCCTGCTTCGATGGTGTGAACATCCGTCTTTCCAGCAAAAAGGTGGGACTTCGTACAGATGCTTCCGGAAAATTTGAAAAAGGTCTTGATCCCAACAATGCCCAGGCAGCTATTGACCGTGCCTGCCAGCTGATTGAAGAGTTCGGCTGCGGCGAAGTGGTAGGCGGTATGGTCGATGTTTATTCCAAAGTAAAAGAACCGGTACGAGTGGCTTTTGAGCCGGATAAGATCAACGATCTGCTGGGAACAGAACTTACAAAAGAAAAAATGCTGGAATACTTAAACCGTGTAGAGCTTGTGTATGATGAAAAGACAAATGAGATCGTGGCGCCTACTTTCCGTCATGACATTTTCCGTACAGCAGATCTTGCAGAAGAAGTTGCACGTTTCTACGGTTATGATAATATTCCTACTACTCTTCCAAAGGGAGAGGCAACTACAGGTAAACTGCCGTTTAAGCTTCGTATTGAGCAGGTAGCGAGAGATATGGCGGAATTCAACGGATTTTCCCAGGGATACTGCTATTCTTTTGAAAGCCCCAAAGTGTTTGACAAGCTGCTTCTTGACAAGGATGATGAACTTAGGAAGGCTATTGTGATCTCTAACCCCCTGGGTGAAGATTTCAGCATTATGAGAACTATCCCGTTAAACGGTATGCTGACTTCTCTGGGAACCAACTACAAAAGAAGAAACAAAGATGTACGTTTATATGAACTGGGTAATATTTACCTTCCCAAGGAGCTGCCTTTAAAAGAACTTCCGGAAGAGCGTATGATGTTCACCCTTGGTATGTACGGGGCAGGAGATTTCTTTGTGATGAAAGGCGTGGTAGAGGAATTCCTGGATAAGATCGGAATGCATAAAAAGGAAGAATACAATCCAAAGGCAGGCAAACCTTTCCTTCATCCGGGGCGTCAGGCAGAGATTATTTATAACGGTACGGTTGTGGGATATCTGGGAGAGGTACATCCTACTGTGGCTGCATCTTATGGAATCGGGGACAGAGCTTATGTGGCGGTTCTGGATATCCCTGCGATTCTGGAGTACGCAACCTTTGACAGAAAGTACGAAGGTATAGCAAAATTCCCGGCAGTCAGCCGCGATATCAGTATGGTAGTGCCCAAAGAAATCCTCGCAGGTCAGATTGAACATATCATTGCTCAGAGAGGCGGAAAGATCCTGGAGAGCTATCAGTTATTCGATATTTATGAAGGAAGCCAAATCCAGGAAGGCTATAAATCCATTGCTTACTCTGTAACCTTCCGCGCAAAAGACAGAACACTGGAAGACGGTGATGTAAATGCGGCAATGAAGAAAATCTTAAATGGTCTGGAAGGACTTGGAATTGAGCTGAGAAAATAATGAAATGCAGCAGAATCAAATCTGCCGGGGTGCAGGCTGAACTGCTGTAAAAAACCAGAGCTGCGTCAGAAACAGAGGGTTTCTGCCGCAGCTTCTGTGTCTGATCAAGGAGAGAAAGAAAATGAAACTGTACATTATCCGTCATGGCGAAACTCAGTGGAATGCTCAGAAAAAGCTTCAGGGCGCTTCGGATACGGAGCTGAATGAAAAAGGGATCGCCCTGGCGCGGGAAACGGGGAAAGCCCTGGCCGAGATTCCCTTTTACTGCTGCTTTACCAGTCCGCTGAAAAGGGCAAGGGAAACAGCACGGCTGGTTCTGGGAGAAAAGAAGGTTCCTGTTTATGCGGACAAGCGGATTCAGGAGATTTCTTTTGGAGAATGGGAAGGAAGAGATTCTGCGCTTCTTCCAGGGAAAATGCTGGATAATTTTTTCCATCATACCGACTGCTACAAAGCACCGGAGGGAGGGGAAAGCCTGGAAGAAATCTGCCGCCGTACAAAAGATTTCTGGGAAGACATTACTTCCAGAGAAGAACTGCAGGACAAAACCATTCTGATCGCCACCCATGGCTGTGCCATGCGGGCGCTTCTTCAAAATGTGTATGAAAATCCGTCTATGGCAGACTTCTGGCACGGAAAAGTTCCTCCAAACTGTGGTGTAAATATTGTGGAAGTCAGTAAGAAGGGGGCTTTTCTTCTGGAGGAAGATGTGGTATATTATGCATGATAATTGAAAAGAAAAAGGGCTGCTGTGTTTTGTGGGATATGGAATATACCTGTCTGCGCATACAGCAGTTTTTTCTGATGTCATAGAAGGTGCTGGGACTTTGGAGGCCTACATCTTCGTATTATGAGGTAGAAAATGAGGACAATGATATGCGGTTACAGCGGTTCCGGGAAATCCACCCTTGCCGGCTGGCTGGGAAGAGTACAAAACTGCCCTGTTTTATATTTGGATACAGTTCAGTTTTCTTCAGGATGGGAAGAGAGGAACAGGACAGAAGCAGAGAAAATGGTACAGGAATTTTTGGAAACAGAAAAAAACTGGGTCATGGACGGCAATTATTTTGGTAAGTTCTGTTGGGAGCAGCGGATAAAGGAGGCAGACAGAATTTTCCTTTTGAAGTTTAATCCCGTTTCCTGTCTGTTCCGGGTGGCGAAAAGATATTTTCGTTACAGAGGGAGGACCAGGGAGAGTATGGCAGAAGGCTGTATGGAAAAGCTGGACCGGGAATTTGTCTGGTGGGTACTGAAGGCCGGAAGATCTGGGAAAAATGGCAGATATCTGGAACAGATTGCGAAAGCATACTCCGGGAAGACTTTTGTGGTGAGAAACCAGAAAGAGCTGGACCTCCTTTATGAGAAATTGAAACAGGAAAGGAAATAAGATATGAAAACCTCAGATTTTTATTATGACCTGCCGGAAGAACTGATCGCACAGGACCCGCTTCCTGACCGCTCTTCTTCCAGGCTGATGCATCTGGATAAGCATACAGGAGAGATTGTCCATACGGATTTTAGACATGTGCTGGATTATCTGAATCCAGGGGACTGCCTGGTGATCAATGACACCAGAGTCATTCCGGCACGTCTTTACGGAAGCAAGGTGGGAACGGATGCGGGAATCGAGATCCTTCTGCTGAAGCGAAAGGAAAACAATATCTGGGAAACGCTGGTAAAGCCAGGGAAAAAAGCAAAACCGGGAACGAAGATCAGCTTCGGGAACGGACTTTTGATGGGAGAAGTCCTGGATATTGTGGAAGAGGGCAACCGCCTGATCCAGTTTACTTATGAGGGGATTTTCGAGGAAATCCTGGATAAGCTGGGAGAGATGCCTCTGCCGCCTTACATTACGCATAAACTTCAGGATAAAGAGCGCTACCAGACGGTATATGCTAAGCATGAGGGAAGCGCTGCGGCGCCTACTGCGGGGCTTCATTTCACCAGGGAACTTTTAAAGCAGATTGAAGAAAAAGGGGTGAAAATTGCTCATGTGACCCTCCATGTAGGTCTTGGAACTTTCCGTCCTGTGAAGGTAGATGATGTGGAGAACCACCATATGCACTCAGAGTTCTATGTGGTGGAGGAAGAGCAGGCCAGGCTGATCAATGAGACGAAGGAAACGGGACACCGGGTGATCTCTGTGGGTACTACAAGCTGCAGGACGCTGGAATCCGCTGCGGATGAAAATGGGGTTCTTCGTGCAAAGAGCGGATGGACAGATATCTTTATCTATCCGGGATATAACTTTAAGATCATTGATGCCCTGATCACTAATTTTCATCTGCCGGAGTCTACACTTTTAATGCTGGTATCTGCGCTGGCAGGAAAAGAACATATTCTAAATGCGTACGAAGAAGCAGTGAAAGAGCGATACAGGTTCTTTAGTTTTGGAGATGCTATGCTGATAGAATAGCTCTTTTTTGCAATGAAGAAAGCAGCCGCTGTATAGGTGTGGTATCCTGTACAGCGGCTGTCGGCATTCTCTCACAGACGGATGGGCGGGGAGTGTGTGTAATCCTAATGCTTTAAAAACTGTTCTGGAGACGTTGTTCTACTGTATGCCAGCATACGGTATGAAACCAGTCATCAATGTAGTCTCCCCGGACATTATAGTGCTTCAGATAGTATGCGTGCTCCCATACATCCAGGGTCAAAAGGGGAGACTGTCCTCTGAAAAGAGGGGTGTCCTGATTGGCGGTCTGGGTGATATGCAGTTTTCCCCTGTCCATCACAAGCCAGACATATCCGGAACCAAATACTTTCATAGCTGCGTCTTTGAAACAGATTTTGAAATTTTCAAAACTGCCGAAAGCGTTGGAAAGAACAGAAGAGAGATAGCTGGTGGGAGGAGTGTCAAAGAATGGAGTCATTCCCTCAAAAAAGAAGCGGTGGTTATAGATGCCGCCTCCGTTGTTGCGGAAAGGAATCTGCAGGTGGGGAGGCAGTGTGCACCATTGATACAGGATTTTTTCCAGGGACCAGCTCTGTGTCCAGGGATTTTCTTTCATCAAAGTATTCAGAGCGTCGATGTATGCCTGCAGATGACGTTCGTGGTGCAGAAACATGGTTTTTTCATCAAGATAGGGTTCCAGAGCGGAAAAGGAATAGGGGAGAGATGTGTTGAAAAACGGATAGCAATTGTTCATAGGACCTCCTGAGAAAGGTGATATGCAGAGTCATTTAAAATATATTATGAAGTTTTTTGGCTTTGGTGTCTGAAAAGGTACTGGCGGAACAGGAGAGAGAAGAGGAAAAAATGAAGAAAAATATGAAAGCAGTGATCGCAGTTGACTCCTGGAAGGGAAGCCTGTCTTCTCTGGGAGCAGGGGAAGCGGTGAAGAAAGGAATTCTGAGAGTTTATCCGGACGCAGAGATTATTGTCAAGCCTGTGGCGGACGGAGGAGAAGGAACCGTAGATGCTCTGGTACAGGGAATGCAGGGCAGAAAAGAAAAGGTGATGGTGACAGGACCTCTGGGAGAAATGACAGAGGCAGAGTATGGAATCACTGGAGACGGTAAAACAGCAGTTATGGAGATGGCAGCAGCAGCAGGTCTTACCCTGGTTTCTCGGGAAAAGAGAAACCCTATGCTGACAACCACCTATGGAGTGGGAGAGATGATAAAAGATGCCATAGAAAAAGGATGCCGCCGCTTTCTGGTGGGGATCGGAGGCAGTGCAACCAATGACGGGGGCGCCGGAATGCTTCAGGCCCTTGGATATGGGCTTTTGGACGGGCAGGGGGAACAGATTCCCAAAGGTGCAAAAGGGCTGGAAAAATTGGAAAAAATCACAGACGAGGAGGTCCTTCCTCAGCTCTCAGACTGTACTTTCCGCATTGCCTGTGATGTGACGAATCCCCTCTGCGGAGAACAGGGCTGCAGCGCCGTGTATGGACCGCAAAAGGGGGCAGATCCTGATATGATAAAGGACATGGACCGGTGGCTTGCCCATTATGCGGAATTGGCAGGAGCATATTCAGCAAAAGCAGCGCCCAAGTTTCCCGGAACCGGGGCGGCAGGGGGGCTGGGATTTGCCTTTCTTACCTTTACCAACGGTATTCTGGATCCGGGGATCAAGATCGTCCTGGAAGAGACCGGGCTGGAAGAAGCGGTAAAAGAAGGGGATATCATCATAACAGGAGAAGGATGTCTGGACGGACAGACAGCCATGGGCAAGGCCCCGGCGGGAGTTGCCCAAATGGCGAAAAAATATAATAAGCCGGTGATTGCTTTTTCCGGTGCGGTAACAGAGGATGCGGTGCAGTGCAACAGAGAGGGAATTGATGCGTTTTTCCCTGTGTTAAGGCATGTCTGTACTCTTGAAGAAGCCATGGAGCCAGGACAGGCAGAGAAAAATCTGACTGATACGGCAGAGCAGATATTTCGTTTGATAAAAATAGTAAAGGAGGCGGGAAAATGACAGAGTTTCCATCAGAGAACCAGGAAACATTCAATGGCTGGAGCAGAAAAATATATCTGGAGCTTCCGGTTCCCAGTGAGGAAGACCATATCTCAGATCAGGAGAGGATTTTACGAGAGCTGGGGAAAGAGTACGGTGAAGTAAGGTTCTCTTTGAAGGCATTGAGAAAGCTGCATCCACTCTGCCGGGACACCCAGTGGAAGGTTACAGTATTCCTGGTCTGGAACGGAAGAGAATGGGAACTGACAGATGTGGAGCCGGGAAATACCACAAACCGTCACTTCGGTTTCTGTGCAGATCTGGGAAGTACCACCATTGCCGCAGAACTGGTGGATATGAATACAGGAAAAGTATTATGTCAGAAAACGGGATTTAACCATCAGATCCAGTTTGGAGAAGATATTCTTACCAGAATTTTTTATGGGAAAGACAGCAGGGAAAAGACAGAAGAAATCAGGAAGGCGGTTGTTGAAAGTTTTCTGGAGCTGTTTGAGAAAATCCGGGAAGAGACCGGGATCCGGCCGGAGGAGTGCGGGGCGCTGGTGATTGCAGGAAATACCACTATGATTCATTTCTTGCTGGGCCTGGATGCTTTCTGTGTCTTCTCAAGCCCCTATGCGGTGCGGACTTTAAAGCCGGACTGTTACAGGGCAGAGGAGCTGGGATTTCCTTTACAGGGATATGTGTACTGCTGCCCGGGACAGGAAAACTATTTGGGAGGAGATATTCTAAGCGGTATCCTTGCCACAGGGATTCACCGGGGAGAGAAGATCGCAGTATTTTTGGATATCGGGACAAACGGAGAGCTGGTCATCGGAAATAAAGAATTTCTGGTATCAGGTGCAGGCGCAGCAGGACCGGCGCTGGAAGGCGGAGTGGTAAAGACTGGCATGCGTGCGGAAAAGGGTGCTGTAGACCGGGTGCTCATTGAAGAAGGAGAAGTGAAGGTTCATGTGATAGGGGAAACGGTTCCAAAGGGAATCTGTGGTTCCGGAATCGTGGATCTGCTGGCGCAGATGTTTTTAAACGGCTGGATGGATATGAGAGGAAAACTGGTAAAGGAAGCGTCTGTCCATATCCGGGAAAAGCAGGGAGAACCGGCGGCGGAATATGCTCCGGGACTGTATTTTTATCAGAGTGATATTGATGAGTTTTTAAAAACCAAGGCAGCTGCAGGTACGATGGTGGAGTATATGATGCATGAAATGGGACTGACTATGAGCGACATAGAGGAATTTTATGTGGCAGGAGCCTTCGGCACGCATATATCCAAAGAGGCAGGAGTAACTGTAGGGCTTTATCCGGACATCCCCAGAGACAGAATCATTCTTCCTGGGAATACTTCTTTACAGGGAGCTGAGAGAATCCTTCTGCACAGGGAAGAAAAAGAAACTCTGGAGGAACTGCTGGAGAAAATGACTTATATCCAGTTTGGCGCAGTGGATAATTTTCTCCACCTTATGGCAGCGGCGCAGGCTGTGCCGCATACAGATTACAGTCGTTATCCAAGCGTTGTGGAAGAGTTAAAAAGAAGAGGAAGATTGTAAAAGACAATAAAAAAGGGAATCTGCATGCACAGAAGGTGTAAATTCTGAAAATGTATGCAGGTTCCCTTTTATGACGTGCTGTCTATTATTGGCTCAGTTTTTTTAAATCTTCATAAAAGCCCGGATAAGAAATCTCCACACATTCACTGTCCAGGATCTCCGTCTCACCTTCTGCAGCCATTCCTGCAATAGCGAAGGACATAGCAATGCGGTGATCCATATGGCTGTCCAATACCGCGCCGGATAAAGAAGTTCCTCCGTGAATGAGCATGCCGTCTTCCGTAGGAGTTACATCTGCGCCCATTGCTTTCAGGTGATGGACAATAATATCCAGGCGATCAGACTCTTTTACCCTTAATTCCTGGGCATCCCGGATTACGGTGGTTCCTTCCGCGAAGGCAGCCATAACGGCAATGACGGGAAGTTCATCGATCAGTGCGGGGATGATCTCTCCTTCGATGACAGTACCTTTTAAAGAACTGTATTTTACCAGAATATCCGCTGTCGGTTCGCCGCACTGTTCCTTTTCATTGAGAAGAGACAGGTCAGCTCCCATGGAACGGCAGACTCTTAAGATGCCGTCTCTGGTAGGATTGACGCCCACATTTTTGATCAGGATCTCCGATCCGGGGATCAGCAGTCCTGCTGCGATGAAATAAGCGGCAGAAGAGATATCTCCAGGCACATCTACCTTCTGCCCCTGCAGTTTGGGATCAGGCTGTATGGAAACGGTAGTGCCTTCTGTGATGAGATCAGCGCCGAAAGAACGGAGCATGATCTCAGAATGATTTCTGGACACATAGGGTTCTGTCACCCGGGTTGTGCTGTCTGCGTAAAGACCTGCCAGGAGTACGCAGGATTTTACCTGTGCAGAGCTTACCGGCGACTGGTAGTGGATTCCGGATAAAGGCATTCCCTGGATAGAAAGAGGAGCGCAGCCATCTCCCGGGATACTTTCAATGGAAGCTCCCATCAGGGAGAGGGGAGTGATGATTCTTTTCATAGGGCGCTTTCGGATGGAAGCGTCTCCAGTAAGTTCACTGGAAAAATTCTGCCCTGCCAGAATGCCAGAGAGCAGCCGCATGGTAGTCCCGCTGTTTCCCACATCCAGCACAGAATCCGGGGCGGACAGACCGTGCAGCCCTTTTCCGCGGATCAGAATCTCATCGGGAGTTTCCTCCACGAAAATTCCCATTTTTCGAAAACAGCTGATTGTGGAAAGACAATCAGCGCCTCTCAAAAAATTAGTGACACAGGTTGTTCCGCTGGAAATAGCACCTAACATAACGGCGCGGTGAGAGATGGATTTATCTCCCGGAATGGTGAGTTCCCCTTTCAGAGGGACGGATTTTGAAAATTTCATATTAGATCCTCCTACCGCTCATAAATGATATAGTTTCGTTTTGCAAGCTGTTCCGCGGCATTTTTTTGTGCGGATTCATCGTAAAAATTAATCTTCAGTACCCCATCTTCAAATTCCCGGTTGTGGAGAATCCCGATATTTTTGATGCTGATGCCGTTCATGGATAAAATAGTAGCGATGGTGGCAATGGCGCCAGTTTCGTCTACAATATCGCAGTAAAGAGAAAATTCCTTTTTCAGAGGACCGCTGGGGGAATCACTGAAAGAGTTTCGATATTCCCTGGAATCATCAAACATCTGGTACAGTCCGTCGGCATCTTTCTGGTCTACCAGATACTTTGCCTGTACAATCAGCCGGATATACTCATCCAATACTTTGGAGATATTCTCCGGATTTTCCAGGCAGATCTGCTGCCACATATGGGGAGAAGAGGAGGCGATTCTAGTAATATCCTTAAATCCTCCCGCTGCAATAGTCTTCATATATTCCTGAGGGGAATCCAGTTTTTTCACTACATTGACCAGAGAGGCAGCCACAATGTGGGGAAGATGGCTGACAGAGGCAGTAATGTAGTCATGCTCCTCCCAAGTAAGGATCATGGGGAGAGCGCCGATGGAAGTCACCAGTTCGGTGTATTTTCCGATTTTATCCAGACCTGCTTCTTCTGAAGGAGTCAGGATATAATAAGCATTTTCAATTAAATGGTCCGTGGAATTTTCATATCCGGTCTTTTCACTTCCTGCCATGGGATGACCGCCGATAAAACTTTCCTCAAGTCCAAGTTCTGTCACCTTTTTGTGGATCTCTCCCTTAACACTTCCCACGTCTGTGAGGATACAGCCGGGACGGATGGTTTCCTTCAGCCAGGGAAGGCATTCCAGATTGTAATCTACCGTGGCGCACAGAAAAATATAATCACACAGGGCAAAACGGCTGTCGCGTTCTGTACAGGCAATGTCAACGATCCCGTCAAAGACCGCATCCTCCAGAACGTCCTTCGTTCTGTTATAGGCAAGAATCTGCCAGTCCGGATGAAATTTCCGGATTGCTTTTGCTATGGAGCCTCCGATCAGCCCCAGTCCGATAAAACCAATGGTGGTGGTTTCCATGTAGTTCAATGCTCCTTCTTATTCTATGTCTCATAGTACTTAAACAGTAATATTTTAAGGCAGGCACGAAAAAAAGTCAATAATTTCGCACATTAAAGTGAAAAAATAAGAAGATAGAAGATGAAAAAAGAAGAAGAAGGCAAAAAGACGAGAATTTTTCAGAATTCAGGTGAAAAAACTTGTGTAATTTGAATATAATACTTGAATTATTAAAAGATTTTTAGTAAAATATACACATACTAGAAATGGGAGGTATTACATATGGACGTTTTTAGAACCGACAGAATACGTAATGTGGTCCTGCTTGGCCATGGAGGTTCCGGCAAAACAAGCCTGGCAGAGGCAATGGCTTATTTATCAGGCATGACAAGCCGATTAGGAAAAGTGGCAGACGGCAACACAGTAAGTGATTATGATAAAGAGGAGATCAAGAGGAAATTCTCAATTACCACATCTGTGATTCCGGTTGAATGGGGAAAAGTAAAGATCAATGTATTGGATACACCGGGCTATTTCGACTTTGTGGGGGAAGTAGAAGAGGCAGTGGCAGCGGCTGATGCCGCCATTATTGTGGTTTCCGGAAAGGACGGCATACAGGTGGGCACTCAGAAAGCATGGGAGCTTTGTGAAAAATACAACCTGCCCCGTATGTTCTTTGTAACACAGATGGATATCGATGATGTCAGCTATCGTCAGGTTGTGGAAGATCTGACAGAACTGTATGGAAAGAAAATAGCACCTCTTCATATGCCTATTCGTGAGGACGGTAAATTCGTAGGGTATGTAAATATCGTAAAACAGGCTGGACGCAGATATATTGAGAGAGGTCAGAAAAAAGAGTGTCCGGTTCCGGAATATCTGAATGAGTATCTGGAAAAATATCATGAAATCCTTATGGAATCTGTTGCGGAAATCAGTGAAGAATTTATGGATCGTTATTTTGCCGGTGAGGCTTTCTCTGTGGCTGAAGTTTCTGCTGCTTTAAAGACGAATATTTCTGACGGCAGCATTATTCCAGTCTGCATGGGCTCAACAGTGAACATCCAGGGTGTTGCGAACCTGCTGGATGATATCTGCGGATACTTCCCAAGTCCGGATCAGAAGACCTGCGCGGGCATGAATGCCAAGACAAATGAAATCTATCAGGCAAATTACGATTTCACAAAAGCAAAATCTGCTTATGTGTTTAAGACCATCGTGGATCCATTCCTGGGCAAATATTCACTGATCAAAGTCTGCTCCGGTGTTATTAAGAGTGATGACACACTTTACAATACCTCAAAAGAGACAGAAGAAAAGCTGAATAAGCTGTATGTGCTGGAAGGAGCAAAGCCTATTGAAGTGCCGGAACTTCATGCAGGTGATATCGGTGCTATTGCAAAACTGAACACAGTCATGACAGGAGATACTCTCTCTACAAAAGCAACTCCGATCCTTTATGGAAAGACGGAGATTTCCGTTCCTTATACTTACAAACGTTATAAAACTGTGAATAAAGGTGATGAAGATAAAGTTTCCCAGGCACTGTCCAAGATGATGCAGGAAGATCAGACTCTGAAGGTAGTGAATGATGCTCAGAATCGTCAGACACTTCTTTACGGCATCGGCGAACAGCATCTGGATATTGTGGTAAGTAAATTAAAAGAACGTTATAAAGTGGATATTGTACTTTCTGAGCCGAAGGTTCCGTTTAAGGAAACCATCCGCAAGAAAGCAGATGTAGAATATAAATACAAAAAACAGTCCGGCGGACATGGTCAGTATGGTCATGTAAAAATGACTTTTGAACCTTCCGGTGATTTGGAAATACCATATGTTTTTGAACAGACAGTAGTAGGCGGTGCTGTGCCTAAGAACTACTTCCCGGCTGTGGAAAAAGGTATCCAGGAATCTGTGACAAAGGGACCGCTGGCTTCTTATCCGGTAGTGGGTGTGAAGGCAACTTTGTACGATGGTTCCTATCATCCGGTAGACTCTTCTGAAATGGCATTCAAGACCGCTGCGATCCAGGCGTTTAAGAAAGGCTTTATGGAGGCTTCTCCAATTCTCCTGGAGCCGATTGTTTCCATGAAAGTCAGCGTTCCGGACAAATATACCGGTGATGTTATGGGAGATTTGAATAAGAGAAGAGGCCGTGTACTGGGGATGAACCCGGATACAGAGCATAAAGGTAATACTGTGATCGAGGCAGATGTTCCTATGCTTTCCATCTACGGATATTCTACAGATCTTCGTTCCATGACAGGCGGAAGCGGAAATTTCTCCTATGAATTCGCACGCTATGAACAGGCGCCTTCTGACATCCAGGAGAGGGAAATTGCAGCAAGAGCAAACGCGGAAGAGGATTAATTTTATTTCGGCAATCATTTTCTTTAAATAAGGGAGCTGCCTTACAGGGTGAAACTGTAAGGCGGTTTCTTTGCGGGGCATTAGCGCAGTTGGGAGCGCGCAACATTCGCATTGTTGAGGCCACGGGTTCGAATCCCGTATGCTCCATCTCTAAAAGCCTGGAAATATGGGCTTTTTTCTATTTCGTGTTGCATTTCGTGTTGCATAGAGAATTGAATTCTGCGTTCACTTTTTGGCTCATTTCTTTTACCCGATCATTCAGTGTGTGTCTGTACACAGTCTTCATCACATTATCTGTTTGCCATCCACCACGCTCCATGATGTAGCTGTCCGGAATCCCTATGGCATGCATAAAGCTGGCTGAATAATGCCCTTACGGTATAATTACGACAAACCGGAAAAGCCCCGTAGAATCAAGGGTTTTGAGGTTTTCAGTCTGGTTTTT